>Ga0118677_10001020_pt1 | contig 60247 bp, 51 predicted proteins | sample AliMusrvi5mmetaG_FD_86154 | JGI IMG/M metagenome (GOLD analysis project Ga0118677, IMG submission 86154) | reverse complement strand
GCGGCATTGGCGAGCATTTCTGCGATGAGTGGAATGCCCTCAAAAATGCCGTTCTGAAGAAGGGTGTTGATCGTTTCGTTGCTGAGGGTATCGTTCGTGTGTTCGGTCATGGTTGGTGTCTGGTTAGATTTTGACACCTCCATTATCCAGCCGTGGCCGAGCACCAACAAGCCCCATCTCGGGCCCATGGAGGGGGCGGCGACCGGCACTTTGGCCGATTGCGCTACGCTCCATCGGCCAAAGTGCCGGGTTGCTGGTGCTTCGGACTTTTACAGACACAATGTTGCACGCGCGGCTATACCGGAACCATCACTCAAACATCTGGAACTTTCAATGGGATTCAGGTCCTTAATGTGGGGGGGGGAAGCAGTTATAGTGGAGGACCGACAACGGTCGATCAGGGAACCTTTAATTTCGGCAGCGTCACTTCATCCGGCGCCCCGGTATTGGGTGTTTCTGATACCCTTTTCGTGGGTGGCAGATACAATGAAAACGGAGTTTTTTCTCTCAGTGGCTACGGCACATTCACTACAAACAACCTGAATCAGTCGATCTACTACGGAAATTCAATATTCAGTGTTACGGGCGGCAACTTGAGTATTAACGTAGGATCACTCAAACTTGATCAGTATAACGCTGGCTTTGAATCAACCAATCTGAACGCGACCATTGATGCCACAGGATTCAGCACGATTAATGCCAGCAGTGTTTTCCTCGGTAGGGCTGCTACGTTCAATCTTTCGCTGGGGAATAGTTTTACCCCAACCAATGGGTCAGTATATCATATTATTTCCTGCCCGAATGCCTTTACCGGATATTACAGCGGATCTTTTAAAAATCTTGCGGAAGGTCAGTTCATATCCGTTGGCGACATTCAATTTCAAGCGTCATATAACGGAGGATTAGGTCATGATCTCACGTTGACGGTCACGCGAACCAATTCCTTCACGACGTGGATTGCCGGGTACCCCAGTCTTACGGGTGCCAACGCGCTTCCTGGAGCCGATCCAGATCACGATGGCATCAGCAACCTGGTGGAATACGCGCTGGGCCTGAATCCCACAACTTCTAACCAGCTTCCGAACCGCAGTGGAAACACGCTAACGTTCACCAAAGGAGCTATGGCCAAAGCTGACAGCAACATTGCATACTCCATTGAGGAATCCACCGACCTAGTCACATGGGGTCCTCCGTCGATTGGATGGGCCACGCAGGATGCGAACACCATCACCTACAACTTCTATCCTGACGCGACCCAGGTGTTCGTGCGCCTTAGGGTGGTGCAAACCCCGTAAACCTGTCTGCACAAGGTGGCGGGCAGGGAATTGCCCGCCACTGGGACATTTAACTATTTTCGGAGTTATTGGGTTATCTCCGAACTAGTGGGGCTGCTGAACAGACGATCAGCAGCCCCGCGCTTTGGGGACCTGAAAAGACGACGACTGGCGCTTGAATCCCGGATCCCCCTGCTTATAAACTGGGGTTCAAGGCCACCAGCATGGAAAAAATCGGCATCCGCCCATGAATCCGGATACCCATATGAAATCCCTAACAATAGACACCACCGGTCGGCATCCTGACAACCACCAATGTTCCTCCGGAATCTGATCATCAGTGCGTTGGCAATTCCGCTCCTGACAAGTCAGGTGAATGCGGATGAATTGCCATTACTCACTACAGTCCACCAAATCAGGAATCTACCAACCAAGGAGGCGTCTCTTGGTTACCCGGTCCGGCTTACCGCCGTGTTGACACACAATGAACCAAAGAACGCATACTTTTTCGTTCAGGATCAGACGGGCGGCGTATTCTGTACTCTTTCTCCACAGGATTTGAGAGAAGATTTGCATGACGGGCAGGAAATGTTGCTTGAGGGAACAACTGATCCGGGCAGTTATTTACCGATCCTGAAGGTGGACCGACTGACCGTCCTTGGCGAAGGGAAACTGCCGAAAGCGCGGCCCACACAGTTTGATGAACTGATCACAGGCCATCAGGACTGTCAGCGTGTGGAAGTGCGTGGAGTGGTGCGGTCGATCAACCAAAAAAAAGAGCAGGACTATTTTGTCATCAAAATCTCCACAGGTGGTGGCAGGCTGGACCTCATTGTCGAAGACACGATGCCAGCAAATTTGGATCGGTGGGTCGGAGGTGTGGTGCGGGCACAAGGAATATGTGGAGCAGAGTTCAACACACAACGCCAGCTTTACGGTGTTCACCTCATATTGCACATAAAGGATGTGATCCTTGAGCAGACTCCTGAGAACAATCCTTTTGAAGCCGAAACATGCCCAATACATAGGGTCATGCAGTTTGATCCGACTGCACGACCTAACGGAAGAATTAAGGTGGCTGGCATCGTTGTCCACAATGAACAGGGCGGTTCCTTATATATCGAGGATCAAACCGGAGGCATGGTGATCATCGGCAGCGAGGCGAATTCCCTAGCGGAGGGAGACAGGGTGGAAGTCCTCGGCTTCCCCGTGTGGGGGGAATATACCCCATGCCTCGAAGACGTCACTATCCGCCGCACAGGCAGCGGTCCACTCCCCCAGCCAACCAACGTGACCGCCGGACAATTGTTGGACGGCCACCACAACACCCACCTAGTGCGACTGAATGCCGAGCTGGTAGACCTGTCCCGAGACCCTGACCAGGTGATACTCATGCTAAAGGCCGACTCCCTACTGTTTCCCGCACGTCTTGGGGCAGCCAATTGGGGAGGGGCAGCATCCCTGCGCAAAGGTAGCCAGCTAGCAGTCACAGGTATCTGCCTCTCGCATATGGTAAAATATCAGTTTGCCCATATAAACCCGCGCGCGGTTTCTTTTGATCTGCTACTGCGAGGACCTGAGGACATCTCACTTGTGAAGACGGCCCCGTGGTGGACGCTCCAGCGCTTACAATGGCTGGTGGCAGGAATCTTGGCATTGCTGATATCAGCGGTGTGCTGGGTTGCTCTGCTTCGTCATCGGGTGCGTAGCCAGACAGAAATTATCGGGGAACGTTTGCAAGCCGAAGCTGCGCTCAACGAGCGCTCCCGTATCGCACACGAACTCCATGATACCGTGGAACAAGATCTGGCTGCCGTGGCCCTGCATCTCAACGTTATGACTGACTATTCCTCCAAACTCTATCCGGAGATAAGGGAAAGACTCGAGCGTGTGCTGCACCAGATACGCCGCAGCCAGGCCAATGCGCACAGCGCAGTCTGGGATCTGCGTTCCACAACTCTGACGGATAAGGGTCTCGCGGTCGCCTTGAAGGAACTCCTGGAACTCACCGCGGAGCGTCTGGGGTTGCATGGGCAGTTCACCCTGCTCGGCCAGGAACGCCGGCTACCGAGCGTAACCGAGCACCACCTGCTGCGCCTCGGCGGGGAAGCTCTCAACAATATCCTGCGCCATGCGTCCCCGCAAAACTTATCAGCATCACTTGAATACAATGATCAGGAGGTAACCCTGCGGATTCAGGACGACGGGTGCGGATTCTCCCCGGAAAACATAGACCAGGCCAGCACTCGCTTCGGCATCCGTGGCATGAGACAGAGAGCCGCCAAAATTGGCGCGCGTCTGACCTTGCTCAGCGCCCCGGGTTCGGGTTGTCTCATTGAAGTCAAACTGCCTCTGATCTCTGTCTTAGCCTCCACCCCAATATGAACCCTTCAGAAAAAATTCGCGTCATGCTGGTGGATGATCATTTCGCCATTCTCATGGGCCTCCGCGTCTGTTTGGAACCGGAGGAGGACATCACCGTGGTGGCAGAAGCTGCGGACGGTTATGAGGCCATCGAACAATACCGCCTCCACCAACCGGACATCACCCTCATGGATCTGTCCCTGCCAGGGCTCGATGGAGTAGCCGCTATCCGTGCCATCCGCCAGGAATTTCCCGCCGCACGCATCATCGCCCTAACGACCCGGCAGAGAGGTGAGGACATTCACATGGCCATCGAGGCGGGTGCCCACTCCTACGTCACAAAAAACCTGCCCCGGCAGGAAATTCTCGCCGCCATCCGTTCACTTTACCAAGGGCAAAACTACCTACCCGACGAAATTCGGGTCACCCTCCAGCAGCGCCAAGATCGTCCGATTCTCACCCCTAGGGAACTGGAAGTCCTCGAACATCTCTCCCGAGGTGGCAGCAACAAGGAAATCGCCAACGCACTAGGCCTTGCTGAAATCACAGTCAAAGTTCATATCAGCCACCTGTTGACAAAACTGCAAGTTCTCGACCGCACACAGGCTGTGGTGGTTGCATTACGCCAAGGTCTCATCCATCTGGATGCGTCTTAGACCGAAGACCCCTATAGAGGTGGCCAAGAAACCGGAACCAATTGGCACCCCCCCCTGCTCCAGCATCCACGGATTCCCGCTCTTGCGCTGCAGAGCTGATGCGTCTAAGACCACCGCAACGATTTCCCTATGGCCGCCGACTACACCGAAGACGACATCAAATCACTGGACTGGCGCGAACACATCCGCATGCGCCCAGGCATGTACATCGGCAAACTCGGCGACGGCTCGTCACCCGACGATGGGCTCTATATCCTCCTGAAAGAGGCCATCGATAACTCGATCGATGAGCACATCATGGGCTACGGCAAGGAAGTCCGCGTGCAGATCGACGAGGAAGGTCGAGTCGAAGTGCGCGATTTCGGGCGCGGGATTCCACTCGGCAAGCTCTTCGACTGCGCAGCCCAGATCAATACCGGCGCCAAATACGACAGCGAGGCATTCAAAAAAACCGTGGGACTCAACGGCGTCGGCATCAAGGCGGTCAATGCGTTGTCCGATTTTTTCGAGATCCAAGCATGGCGCGAGGGTGAGACCAAGGCACTCGAGTTTTCCAAAGGCCTGCTCACTGTGGACATGAAACACCCACGGCGCGATGCGGAGGCCAACGGCACACGCCTGGCGTTCGAGCTCGACCGCACGATATTCCCGGCCAAGGCGAAATTCAGGGAGCCCTTCGTGGAGAAAATGTGCCGGTATTATTCCTATCTGAATCCAGCACTCACCGTGGTGTTCAACGGAAAAAAGTTCCGCGCCAAGGATGGACTATTAGACCTCCTGCGGGAGGAAATGGAAAACGAGCCGCTCTATCCGCCCATCCACCTCGTTGGGAAGGACATCGAGATCGCCTTCACCCATACAGCCGAAAGCAATGAGGAATATTACACCTTCGTCAACGGCCAGAACACTTCCCAAGGAGGCACCCACCTCGCGGCGTTCCGCGAGGCCTTGGTCCAAGTAGTCCGCGGTTTCTACAAAAAACAATATGATCCCGCAGACATCCGAGCCGGCATCGAAGCCGCAGTCTGCGTGCGCATCGTCGAGCCCGTGTTCGAGTCGCAGACCAAGACCAAACTCGGTTCCACCACTATCGCCCCGAACGGTGAATCGCTACGTTCGTTTGTGAGTAATTACCTCAAGTTCAACCTCGACAACTACCTGCACAAGAACCCGCAGGTGGCCGAAGCGATAGGCAAGCGCATCCAGGCTGCCGAACGTGAGCGCAAGGACCTCAAAGGGGTACAGAAAATCGCCCGTGAACGCGCCAAACAGGCGAAGGTGCATAACAAAAAACTCCGCGACTGCCGGGCGCACCTCGATAGCAAACACAAGCTCCGTGCGGAATCCACGCTCTTCATCACCGAAGGAGATTCCGCGTCAGGCTCCATCACCAAGAGCCGGGATGTAGAGACCCAGGCGGTATTCTCGCTGCGCGGTAAACCGCTCAACACCTTCGGGCTGGCGCGCAAGATCGTCTATGAAAACGAGGAGTTTGCCCTGCTCCAAGCCGCTCTTAACATCGAGGATGGCATCGAAAGCCTGAAATACAACAAGGTGGTTATCGCCACCGATGCCGACGTGGATGGCATGCACATTCGCCTGCTGCTGATGACGTTTTTCCTTCAATTTTTTCCGGAAATGATCCGTGACGGACACCTCTACATCCTGCAAACACCGCTATTCCGCGTCCGCAACAAGAAGGAAACCCTTTATTGTTACGATGATGAAGAACGCCGCAAGGCGATCGACAAACTTGGCAAAAACGCGGAGATAACCCGCTTCAAGGGTCTAGGCGAAATATCGCCTGATGAGTTCGGATTCATGATAGGCCCCAATATGCGCCTCGATCCGGTGGAATACGAGGAAGGCAAGGGAGTCAAAGAACTGTTAGCTTTCTACATGGGCAAGAACACCCCCGAACGCCAGGACCACATCATAGAAAACCTCCGTGAGGATGTAGACAAACAGGTGCAGGTTGCGTGATTTGATAGTAACAACCGAGCAGCGGTCCATGCCCCTGTTCCATCCTTAACAATATTACACCAGCGGCAGATTTGGGTGAATATCCTCACCCAATGGTGAGCATTCCCCCGCCAAATGTCGCAGCAGCGCGGCGAAGGCGATCATCGCCGCATTGTCGGTACAGACATCTGGCCTGGCCGTGACCAGTTCATGCCCGGACTCCGCGCAGGCTGCGTGGAGCGCGCCGCGCAGCGCCTGATTCAAGCTAACCCCGCCTGACAGGGCAATGATGTTGCGGCCTGACTGGCGCGCAGCGCGCAGGGCCTTGCCCACTAGAATTTCGATCACCGCCTGCTGGAAGGAGGCAGATAGATCAGGTATGGAAACACGGTCGGTCTCACGCTGCAAAGTGTAGAGCACCGCAGTTTTCAGCCCTGAAAATGAAAAATCCAGATGCGTGTCGTGCAGCATCGAGCGGGGAAAATCATAAGCCTGTGGATTTCCTCCACGGGCGGCCTTTTCAATCTCAGGTCCTCCGGGATAGGGCAGATCTAACATTTTCCCAACCTTGTCGAACGCCTCCCCTGCAGCATCGTCACGCGTCCCCCCCAGTCTGCTGTAGCACCCTGGACTCTCGACATCCAATAACAGTGTGTGGCCACCGGAAACGATCAGCGCCAAGTGCGGCGGCACCGAGGTTCGTTCCATGAACGGGGAAAGCAGATGACCTTCAAGGTGGTTGATGCCAAGGAAAGGTTTCCCGGTGGCACAAGCCATGCCCTTGGCCGCGGTGCTGCCAATCAGCAGCGACGACGCCAGCCCCGGCCCGGTGGTGGCGGCGAAGGCATCGACCTCACCCATCACCACGCCAGAGTCAGTCAGGGCTTTTTCCACGAGGCCGCGCAAATGCAACGAATGATTGCGGGATGCAAGTTCCGGCACTACCCCACCATGTTCGCGGTGCAGCTCAATCTGTGAGGAGATCTCTGACGCCAGCACTTCCGCACGTCCGCCCGAGGTGCCGCGAACAATCGCCACTGCGGTTTCATCACAAGAAGATTCGATCGCCAAAAGCAGGGCCATGCCGGGTTCTTAGCTATCGACCCGTGAGAAACCGATCAAAAAATCAACGATCTTCCTCCATAACGTCGCGCACGACATCCTCGGGGTGGATGTCTGCGCGTTCGTAGGATGAAATAGCTGCCCGCACCATCGCCACGGCGGTTTCACGCTCGTCGTGGATCACCTGCACGTCGAGTTCACGCAAACGGTTCACCTCATTGGGATACTTGGCCCGCCCGAAGATATAGATTCCCGGGTTGCGCTCGCGAACCAGAGGCACTGCGGAGCAAGTCGAGTCCACGGCCGGAAATGTGAAGGCCACCAACCGTGCCCGCATGATACCCGCCAAGTCCAAAGCCTCAGGGTGGGTCGCATCAGCGAACAACACCGGCTGCCCAGATTTCTTTAACGATCTTACCGTTTCCGAATTCAGCTCTAACACCAGAGTGGCCACCCCACAACGCCGCAGCGCTTCATTGAGGGCGCGTCCCACCGGACCATATCCGCAGATAATGGCATGGTCCTTGATCTCCTTGATCGCCTTCGTCGGTGTCATCGCCTCTGGCACTGGCTTGTGGAGCGCAAGGATCCCCTTGCGCTCCAGCCACCTGCCACAGGGAGCTGCCGCGCGCATCATCGTAGGCACTGCAGCCATCGTTACCGCCGTGCAAACCAGCAGCATCTGTTCAGTGGCCATAGCAAACGGTCGGTATCCCCCGGCCTTGCCGATAAGCACCAGTGAGAACTCCCCTGTGCTGGCTAGACTCGCGGCTGCCAGAACAGCGGGCCGTCCGGGAAGCTTGAGGCATTTCAACACGGCAAAGCCTATCCCAGCCTTCGCCACAAGGATCATGGCACTTCCTAACAAAACCATACGCCACTCGGCCACCACTACCGACAAATCAATCAGCAGCCCCACGGAAACGAAGAAAATCGCCAGAAACAGGTCCTTGAACGGCAGAATGTCAGACAATACCCGGTGGCTGTATATTGACTCGCTGACGACCAAGCCCGCAGCGAAGGCCCCGAGTGCGGGAGACAGATCCAGCACACCACCGGCCAAGGCTACCCCAGCACACAGCCCCACCACCGTGAGAGTAAACAATTCGCGGCTGCGCGTGCGCGCCACAGCATGCAGCAAGGGGGTGAATCCGTAACGCCCGATCAAGCCTGCCCCAAGCAGGAAAATGATGCCCTTGAGCAACGCCGCGCCCATTTTGATGCCCAGGCCGCCCTGATCGCCCTGATAGAGAACCGGCATCACCAGGAAAAACACAATCACCAGTATATCTTGGAACAAGGCGATACCCAGACTGGCACGCGCTCCGGGATTATTCTGCTGACCAAGGTCCTGGAATGACTTCATGGCCACTGCCGTGGAACTCAGTGCCACCGCCACTCCCAGCACTATACTGTCTGCCCCAGGAAACCCAAGCTTGGAAGCGACAAGGCCAGCCAACCCCGCAGTGAAGGTAATTTGCAGCCCCCCTCCTAACAACGCCGTTCGCCACAGGTGCCGTAGTTCACCCAGCGAAAACTCAATGCCAAGCGTAAACATCAAAAGCACCACCCCGATTTCAGCGAGATTGCCGATGACAGGATCTTCCCGTTTAGTGCCAGTAAGCCACAGCAGGCCGACATTACCGATAAGCACGCCGCTCAACAGGTAGCCCACCAGCAGGCTTTGTTTCAACTTCACCAGCACCAGCGATACCAACACAGCCAGCACAATCACCAGCGTCAGCAGCGCAAACAGCGGCGAAACATTCGCCACTCCCAATGCTAAAAACCAACATTCGAGATCCATCGCGAAGAGTTTTCCGATAAACCTCCGGATCGCAAAGCACAAAAAAAACTAAGAACCGCGCGGCTGGAAATCCGACGCAAAACATCCAACTTGATATTTTTTTCAGAAGCTCTGTTGCCATCCGCAGATAAAGTTGTTAAACGTCTATTGTAATGCCGCGCAGCATGCCTCAACTTGAGTTTCGGTGGACCTCTTGGCTTAGGATTTTCAAGGCCCCATCCCCACAGCCAGAACCAACCGTTAGAGATGACAGCGGCCTCACGGCATGGTGCGCTGACACCTGTTCAGCCCTTGCCCTGCCCGAGCTCGCACGCAAGGTCAGGGTTTCATGGAACCCCCGCATGCAGACCACTGCCGGGCGGGCGTGGTGGCCTGACCGCGCCATCGAACTCAATCCGAAACTCCGCAACTGCGAACCCGAGGAACTCTGGCGTACCCTCAAACACGAACTCGCACACCTGGTCGCCTACGAGCGCTGCGGGCGCCGCCACATCGACCCCCACGGGTTCGAGTGGCAGGCTGCTTGTGTTGAGTTGGGCATCCCCGGCGAACAACCATTCCACACACTGCCATTCAAACGCCGCCGAGTGAAACGCAACCACAGCTACGTCTGCCCAAACTGCGAAACTACCATTCACCGCGTCAAGCCCCTACGCCGCACCGTAGCCTGTTACGACTGCTGCCGCAAATTCAACAACGGCGCCTACCACGACCGCTTCAAGCTGTACAAGCAAAAGGCAGTTTAGAAAAAAACACCCAAGCATACCACTCCGCGCGGTTATCGCAACGGGGAAGTCCCGTAGAAGACTTGCCTCACGCCCCGCGCATCAGCGAGATTTCCGCGAGAGAAATCATGGCCTTGAGTAGATCCTCGATAGGGGCGGTCTTCAGATCGGCCACGGTAACCGCATGGTCAAGCGTGAACTTGCCGGATCGGGTGCGACGCAATGCGCTGAGATGGCCGCCACAACCGAGTTTTCCCCCAATATCATGAGCATAGGTGCGGACGTAGAATCCCTTCGAACACCTCACCACAAAATCAATTTCAGGAAGTTCAATGCGGGTCACCTCATAGCCGTCTACCCTGACCGGGCGCAGCTCACGTTCGATGACCTGACCTTTGCGGGCGAGCTTATAAAGAGGAACTCCGTCCTTCTTGATAGCGGAGACCATAGGCGGCAGCTGATCGAACTCACCGCACCATGCGTCAAAGGCAGCATGGATATCCTCGGGCGTTAGAGCAGGTACAGGCTTGGTTTCCAGCACCTCACCTTGGCGGTCCTGCGTGCTTGTGACAGCTCCCAAGGTCAGGGTGCCCACGTATTCCTTGTCCTCGCTCATCAGTAGATCCTGGATCTTGGTGGCGCGGCCTATCACCAGCATCAGCAGACCAGTGGCCATAGGATCCAGCGTTCCGCAATGGCCGATTTTTTTTGTATTGAGAGCGCGCCGCGCAATAGCCACCACATCGTGAGAGGTCATGTCCGGTGCCTTGTCGATCAACAGCACCCCGCTAGGGCCGTGTAATTCCATGGGATTCGGTTTCATCAAATAAATTCTTTCAGGTTAACTGTGACAAATAACTTATAACATCTCCACCCTCTTCTGTATCGCCTCCAGCACCCGTGCCTTTGCGGTTTCCAGCGGTCCTGGCATACGTATGCCTGCGGCCAATGAATGCCCGCCTCCTCCAAATTCCGAGGCAATACTGCAAACGTCCAACTGGCGGTCCTTCGAACGCATCGAAACACGCACCTTGTCATCGGGAAGCTCCTCAAAAAACACCGCCACCCTAACACCACGAATCGCGCGGATGAAATCAATGAGACCCTCGCTATCTTCAGGGCGTAGCCCAAGATCGGCGCGCGTTTGTTCGCGCAGTTCCCAGTAGGCTACAATACCGTCTGGCGTGCGCTCAAGTGTATTGAGCAGAGCCCGCATCAGCTGCAGGCGACGGAACGGCATCTCATCGTAGGTTTGTGAATTGGTGTTACCCACATCCAGTCCGCGGCGGATGAGGTCCGCCGCAATGTCATAGGTGCAAGCGGTGGTCGATGGATATTGAAACGATCCTGTGTCTGTAGAAATAGCCACATAAAGGGCATCCCGGGTTTCCGTGGTAAGCGGCAGATCAAGTTTCGTGATGAGTTGGTAGAGGATCTGGCCGGTAGCTGGGCTGGAGGAATCTATCAGGTTGATGTCAGCATACCCAGGGTTGGAAATGTGGTGGTCAATGTTGATCCAGAGGGACGCCCTTGATGCCGCGTGCAGTGAGCGTTCGCCCAACCGAGGCCGGGTGGAAGTATCCAGCGCTATGGCCACCTCCACATCCAGAGGTTCGCCCGGCGGAAGTTCGATGCGTTCCGATCCTGGAAGAAATGCCAGGCTTTCCGGCAAACCGTCTTCATTGAGAAAACGCACGGATTTACCCATGGCCAGCAGGGCAAAACCCAGCGCGAGTTGGGACCCTATAGCATCGCCATCCGGACGGACATGGCTAAGAAGCACGAAGGATTGGCGGGTGCGCAACACTTCACCTATTTGCTGTATGGTTGCGAGTGCAGTGGGACTCATGGATTCGCTCATGGGGTGGAACCGCGGCGCGGGGGGGCGGATTCTCGCCATGTAACCCACCAGCGCAAGAATAAACCTGCGCTTTTCTTCCGCTGTTGACCTGCAGGCCAGGAACGCCGAAGCTCTACCCCATGCCGAGCAAGCAGGAACTTCTCGACCTCCAGTTTATCGAGGCGCGTCACAAGCTCATCGATCTAGCCGCGTTCCTAGACCGCATCGACCGCCATCCAGGCACGGGGGATTACCGCCAAGAGGCGCTGAAAAACGCGTTACCCATCCTCCTAACAAACAGCCCGGACCGCGCCCGCCGAATCCTAGAAGCTCTGTCTGACCCCACCACAGAGCCCATCCCCAAGGCAGATTTCCAAGGAGCTTGCGGAGCACCAAAGCCGCAGCAATAAATTCCAAACTTTTCGTCCGCTTAGAATTTAGATTTTTCCCTCCATGCATTACATCGAACCACATGCCCACATGGTCAGTCGCACGACGGATGACTATGAGAAACTCGCTCTGGCTGGGTGTGAGGCGCTGTGCGAACCCGCCTTCTGGGCAGGCTTCGATCGTTCGTCGGCGGACAGTTTTTACGACTACTTCCGCCAACTCACCGACTATGAGCCTAAGCGCGCAGCAAAATACGGCATCAAACATTTTTGCTGGCTTTGCATCAATCCCAAGGAAGCGGACGACCCCGGCTTCGCCCGCGAGGTAATGAGCCTCATCCCGCAGTTCCTGGCCTGCCCAACGGCGTTGGGTATCGGCGAGATCGGACTAAACAAGAACACGCGTAACGAACTCGCTATCTTTGAGGAGCACGTGCAGCTCGCTCTGGACCATCAGCTGCCCATCCTCATCCATACCCCGCACCTCGAGGATAAACTCAAGGGAACCCGCCTCATCTTGGATTCCCTCTCCAACTTCTCCCATCTGGAACGCTCGAAAGTCATCGTCGATCATGTCGAGGAACATACGGTCTCACTGGTACTCGACGCCGGTTACTGGGCAGGCATGACGCTTTATCCTAACAGCAAGTGCTCGCTGGACCGTGCCATCGACATCCTGGAAACCCACGGCCCAGACCGTCTCTGGATGAACTCTGCCTGCGATTGGGGAGTCTCCGACCCCCTAGCAGTGCCAAAGTGTGCACTGCAGATGAAAAACCGCCACCATCACGCGGACGCCATCCAACGCATTATCTATCACAACCCGAGGAACTTCCTCAGCCAGTCACCAAATTTCGTCCTCTGACACGACCGCGTCTTCCACATAGAGGAACGCTGTGTCGTGCCCGTAGCATGACACTGCCATCAACCCAATCCTGCATGATTTTTCATAGGGGTTCGCGCACAGATCATACCTCAGTGAAACTACCGAGGAATAAGGTGGATTCTTGGTGCCTTGATTAAGGCTGTGACGCGGCAGCCATCGACAAGGTCGAGTTCCTCCGAGGCCTGTGGCGTTAAAAGTGCTGTCAGGGAAAAGCCGCAATCAAGTCCAATTCTCACAAGCGGACCTTCACGGACAATTCCCGTGACCATCGCGGACAGGCGGTTGCGCGGGCTGGCGGCGTTCTCTCCTGGGGAGGATAGGCTCACATCCTCGGCCCGAATACAAACAAACACGTCCTTGGTCATCGGAGGCAGACTGCCGGCCAAGGCCTGCAGAGATATGCCGTTCACCCGCACGACCGCAATCCCATCATTATTAGCTAGAATTTCTCCCGGAAGGATGGTTTCCACTGCAAGGATGTCTGCTACCCCGTGACTAACGGGTTTTGAAAACACCTCATTGACCGGGCCATGCTGGATCATGCATCCGTCATGCATCACCATGATCTCATCTCCCAGCGCAGCGGCTTCCTGACGGTCATGAGTTACGATAATGGCGGGGATCCTGGCAGTTAAAAGCAACCCCCTCAATTCGCGGCGTAGGCGTACACGTGTCGGATTATCGAGAGCCGAAAGAGGTTCGTCCAACAGCAACAAGCGCGGACGACTGGCAAGCGCTCGGGCCAGAGCGACTCGTTGCTGTTGTCCACCCGAGAGTTCACAAGGGAAGCGGTTTTTAAACCCTTCCAGTCCCAGCCACTCGAGCAATTCTGCGACGCGCTGCCTTCGTTCCACTGCTATCATTTTCACTAAACCATAGGATACGTTACCAAAAACAGTGAGATGCGGGAACAGTCCGTATTCCTGAGGCACCAGGCCTATGCTGCGGAGTCGGGCAGGCAGGAATACATTCCGCGCTGCATCACTCCATACCTCACCGCCGAAACGAATGTGCCCACTATCAGGCCGCTCCAGACCGGCAATACATCGCAGGATGGTAGTTTTGCCCGAGCCTGAGATTCCGAAAAGCACCGTAATGCCTTTCCCCGTAAGAGCCGCACAGTTCTGCATGCGTATGACTGGTCCACCAACATAGCTCTTCTCAAAATCGGCATCGAGGCTGTGTTTCATGATTTGCGCGGACGAGAAAGCCGCTCGCTAGCGGCAACGGAAACAAATGCCAAAACCACGCAGACAGCAGCGAACATCCATGCTCGGTCGTCTTGGCCGAGTTGCACCAAGTTGTAGATGGCCACGGATAAAGTAGTGGTTTTACCAGGGATATTGCCCGCTATCATGATGGTGGCGCCAAACTCACCAAGCGCACGGGCGAAGGCTAACACAACTCCTGCCATCACCCCCCGGCGAGCCAACGGCAGCGTAATGGTGAAGAAGACACGCAACTCCCCCGCTCCCAGTGTGCGGGCTTGTTGTTCGAACAGAGGATTTACATCCTCAATCGCGGAGCGGGCAGCCCGCACCAACATAGGTAGCGACATCACCGCCAGCGCGATCACCACTGCCTTCCAGGTAAACACCACCTCAATACCGAAAGATTCCCACAGCCACCGCCCCAGTGGGCCGCGGCGGCCAAACAACTTGAGCAGCACCAAACCGGTCACCACCGGTGGCATCACGAGCGGCAGGGAAACCGTCGTTTCTACCAGCGTTTTACCGCACCAATTTCTCCTGGCTAACAGCCATGCCAGTGCGATGCCCGGTGGCAGGATGACTAGAGTGCCAAGCACAGCCATCCAGACCGTAAAACCCACAATTTGCCAGTCGTCCGGGTTCCACGTCATTCTTTCGATGTTAGCAGGGTGAAACCACGTCTTAAAAAGACCTCACGGGCCTCGTTTCTATAGAGACTAGCAAGAAATTTTTTCGCCGCTTCGGCATGGCCACAGCCAGCCACCAGTGCCACTGGATACCGGATTACAGGCCCTTTCGATGCAGGGATTTCCAACGCGATTTTCACTTTCTTGGAAATCGCGGCGTCTGTTTTGTAGACAATGCCAGCTTCCGCATTGCCTGACTCCACTCCCGCAAGGGCGGCGCGAACGCTTTCTGCCGGTATGATCTTTGGCTGAAGGGTTGTCCATAACCCAAGCGCCTCCAGATGCTGTTTTGCATACACGCCTACTGGCACGGCTTTGGGATCGCCCAACATAATCCTTCTGATAAATTCCCTGGCGAGGTCCTCCTCCTTCGCGATGGACGGACCATCCGGTGCCGTGACGATCACAAGCGTGTTTCCTAGCACTGCTTTGCGGGAGTCTTTTACAATCAGCCCCTTGGCAGCTAGCCCGTCCATTTGCGTCTCGTCCGCTGAAAAGAACACATCTGCGGGGGCACCTGCTTCGATCTGCCGCGCAAGCATGTTGGAGGCTGCAAAATTAAAGCGCATCTTGTCACCGGTAGACTTTTCGTAATCTTTACCGATTTCAGTAAGAGCTTCTGTCAAGCTGGCGGCTGCAAATACGGTGATTTCTTCCGCAGCCAGCAGGCGGGCAGCCAATAGGCAGAGAGCAATGGTGGCGTAACGGACAAATGTTTTCATAACACCGATGAAGCTGTTCAAAGCGGAAATCGAGCCAAGCAAATCACAAATTCATGATTCCGCTGCATTTCCGGACAAATATCCAAGCGGTAGCAAGGAATTACGTCTGGCCGCAATACGAATGTTAATGCAACATTGACGTCATGACGAATCCGTTAAACCAAGTCAGGATCAGGCGGGCTACCACTGCAGATATCACACGGCTCGTGGAATTACTCACGCACTTATTCGCACAGGAGGCGGACTTCGAGCCGGATGCGGAGCGGCAGAAATGCGGGCTGAGTCTGATCCTAGAACAACCGGAGCTTGGACACATCTATTGCGCGGTGGCTGCGGACCGCATAGTGGGAATGGTGAGCACCCTTTTCACCGTAAGTACCGCTGCGGGCGCTCGCGTGGCGTGGCTGGAAGACATGGTGGTGGATCCAGACCGAAGGGGATCAGGAATCGGCGAACTATTATTGCGTGAGGCCATCAGCGGAGCAAGGAACTCCGGGTGCGCGCGCATTACGTTGTTAACTGACGAAACCAATGCTGGAGCCATGCGGTTCTATGCACGAGTTGGCTTTGCTCGCTCGCGGATGGTTCCATATCGCCTTAAATTGTAAAGTGGTCCAACTAAAGGGGCCCGACAATCGTGCTGCCAATGGACATTTTGGGGGGCGCCCAAAACCCACCGGGCCTGCGGCGTGACATATCCTCCGAGAAGACGCAGCGCCTCGTGTATCTGACGTCTGGTACCCTTCACGTGATCCCCTACGCTCTCGAGGATTTCCATATGGACAAGCAGCTCAGTCTCAAATTCCCGGCTCACTCCGCAGAATCGGACCACCCGCGTGGGTAAGTATGAGGGATCGTTGCTGTCCCAGAGGAGAAGCGGTGTCTCCTGATCGGATGGCGTGGAACACGGCAGAATGGCTGTGATTTCCGAGGCGTCGAGATTCCACTGGCCGTGGGTTGATCTTGGCAGCTCTAGGATGTGCTGGGCGAGTGGTCCCTCCGGACCGGTCAGACGGACTTTGGTTTTGTTGGTAAATGCCCAGCCGCCATCGGGCGTGCGGGCTGCATTGGTGATGAAAAACGCCATGATCGGTTGCTTTCTATTTGTGTTCAGGTGCTTGTGTGAATAGGTTTTTAACCATGAAAATGTTGAGACGTCTCCGCTATCTGCTGGCCGAGGGATTCGAGGTGGGAAACATTTCGTGCTACGATGCGCCTGCGGAAACCGAGGAACCGGGCTATGGAAGACTCACCTATGTAATAATTGACGATGACGGCAGACGCCGCTTGGTGAGCGAGGAGTTCGACATCACGGCGACGGAAGCGAAGCACTGCTCCAGACTTTTCATGAAGTCCAACACCCGCTGAGTTTCCAGTTAGTGGTGCTGACAATCGCATTTGCTGAGTGAGACGTTGGTGGCCTTGATTTGGGTGCAGACGGAATCGCCCGGCTTGAGATCGAGCGCGGAAACCGAACGGGTGGTGATGATCGAGGAGATTTCCCCGACGGCGGTATCTACGATGATTTCGGAGAGAATGTCCCCCATTACCACCGTCTTGATGGTTCCTTTGATTTCGTTTCTGATGGAGCTTGGCATGGTGTCAGGTGATGTTGATTGCGAGGCGGACGGCATCATCGGGCTTGAGAGCCGTCCGATGGTTCCGACAGAATTGTTGGAGGCGGGTGACCATTTCGGGTAGATCCGCCGGATCGATGGATTGGCCGAATTCAAGAGCGAATTCACGCAGTGCTGCGGGACCGCTCTGGCTTCCAAAATAGCGACGGGACGGCGCATGCCCTACCGACTCCGGCGGGAACGCCTCGTAGGTGGCAGGTTCACGCGCAATTCCTGCTAGATGGATTCCGGACGAGTGGGAGAATACCGCATCACCGATCACAGGTATTTCCATGGGTAGCTTGCGTTGGGATGCTTCGGCAACATAGGTGCCGAGATCACAAAGACCTTGGAGATCCATATTCGTTCTGATCTTGCAGGCGACGTGCAAAGCAGCCGCCACCTCGGCAAATGACGCGTTGCCTGCTCGCTCGCCGAGACCATTCACGGTGGTGCTCAAACACCTGGCTCCAGCCTGCCAGGCGGTAATTGTGTTTGCCGTGGCCATGCCGAGATCGTTGTGTGCGTGAATTTCCAACAGTTTACCCTTTAGCGCCTTCATGGCGTTGGTTACGATAATATCGGTCATCTTCGGAGTGAGCACTCCGACGGTATCGGCCAACCGCACGCGGATTGCCGGGGTATCGGCGACGGCGTGGCAGAAATCCATCAGAAAACAACGATCGGCCCGCGAAGCATCCTGTGCGCCTACCGTGACGTATGAGAATTTCCCGGCGGCTTCTTCGGTTAGTTCTCCGAGTGTCCGCATGACCCACGCATGGGATTTTCCCCAGGCGCGGAGATGGATGTTAGAGACCGGAAGCGAGATGTGTACTCCATGCACCGGGCATTGGGCGGCTGCGGCAAGATCGTCCCGGCGGGCGCGGCACCAGGCGAGCAGCCATGTTCCGGGCACAGCTTCCGCTACCAGCGCGATTTGACGGCGCGCCGTATTGCCCGAGGCGGGGATGCCCACTTCCAATTCCCTTACTCCACATTTCACCAGTCGGCGGGCGATGCCGCAACGTTGCTCGTCGGAAAATATCACGCCAGCCGCCTGTTCTCCATCGCGCAAGGTCGTGTCCACGAACCAGGCTTTGGATGCCTTGATTTCAGCGATCGGCGTCATAACCTGCTAGGAAACGAGGTATTCCTCTGCCACTCCGCCATCTTCAAAAGCGTCGAGAATGGCGTCAATGGCATCTTCGGTGATGCGACCGTAGGTGTAGCCGGATGGATAGTCCACAATGACCGGACCCATGGTGCATCGGTTCATGCATCCCGTGACGCAAACTTCGATACCATTGAGCATCCGGTCCTGAATCTCGTTTTGGAGATAACTCAATAGGCTGATGGAGTCCTTTTTGTGACAAACACCCTGCGCTTCGCCATTGGCGCGGAAGCTGGCGCATACAAAGAGATGGTGTGTTGGAATGTTCATGGTGTGTTATTAATATGAGGTTTTTCAGGAACAGCCGCTGCCACTGCCGGCACAACTGGCTCCGCAACTGGTGAATCGCCGACGCAAAGATGCAGGGATTTCCTCGTCGTTGTAGATGGCTTCGAGCCCTTCCTCGATCATGCCTTCCATCTCGATAACGGGAAGTCCGAAGCCTTCGATGATTTGTTTCGGCCGCGGGCCGCAGGCACTGACGAGGATGGCGCGGCAATCTCGAAGTTCGTGAGCGAGTTTCTTCCAGCGGTCGTCACCGCCTCCGGTGGGTGGAAGGTTTCTTACGTCGAGGATTTCGTATTCGCCGACATCCTGATGATAACCATAGATGATCACTTTCTGCGCCTCACCAAGGTGAAGATTAACCAACATGCCTTCCTGGGTGGCAACAGCAACATAAGGGCGGGTCTTGTCGATGGATGTATTCATTTCCGTGTAGGCTTCGATGGTGTCTGCGTATTCGATGGATTTGTCTTCTCCTAACAGCCCGACAGCATCAGCGCGGCAGCGGGCGCAATGACTCATTTGAGGCATATTTTCACCGGATTGGAGACGCACACGGGCCATCATGATCGCATCGGGTTCGGTGAGGTTTTCATAAGGGGTATCCTCAACAGGGCAAAGCGGAATGCAGTTCATGATTTGCGCCCCGAGTGATTTTGTGACCTTGGCAATTTCAGGAATATGGCGGTCGTTCACGCCGGGAATGACTATGGAGTTGACCTTGACTAGCACCCCCAGTCTGCGGAGACGAGCAACTGCCTCAAGCTGCCGCTCAATCATCAGCGCCGCTCCTTCCTCTCCTTTCAGCGGATGATCCTCATCCCGAACCCAACGGTATACGAGAGCTCCTATGGACGGATCCACAGCATTGATTGTGATCGTAACATGAGTGACTTCAAGTTCGGCAAGTTCATCGATAGACGGACCGATATGCAGACCATTACTAGCGAGACATAGCATCATACTGGGGAAACGTTTTCTCACGAGTCGTAGCGTTTCCATAGTCTCATATGGATTAGCGAATGGATCACCAGGACCAGCAATCCCTACAACCTCAATAGATGGAATTTCCTCCACCATCTCCTTAAGGTATGCAAGCGCCTGAACAGGTGAGAGTATCTTACTTGTCACACCAGGGCGGCTTTCGTTCACGCAGTCGAATTTCCGATTGCAGTAGTTACACTGGATATTGCAGCGCGGCGCAACTGGCAGGTGGATGCGTGCGTATTTGTGGCTACCAGTCAGACTGTAACACGGATGACGGTCGAGCTTAAATTGTTCTGGGTGGACGGATGTGCTCATAAGTAGGAGTATCCTATGGTTGATGTTTCTTGTTTACGCTCAAGTAAGGCATTTGCCACTGCATCAAATAAAGTTTGAGCACCGCGATAGCCGACGTGCAGGACGCGCTGTCCGCCGATGCGGTCGTGAATAGGAAAACCTGTGCGGATAAGAGGCACGCCAAGTTCACGAGCAAGGCCGTATCCTTTGCTATTCCCGATTAGAAAGTCAGGTGAGAGTTGCCGGGTCTCATGCGTGATGTCGGCGAAGTCAGCGCCATCGCGAACGATTGTCTCAATAGGCAACTCGGGAACCGCACCGCGTAGGGTATTTTCGAAGCGACCCGTTTTTCCACCGCAAACACAGAGCACTGGCGCAACGCCAATTTCGCAGAGAAAAGCGGTGAGACCAATGACCAAATCTGACTCACCATAGACAACCGCCCTCTTGCCGAAGATGACCTTGTGTGCATCGACCATTGAATCCACCAGTCGTCCGCGCTCAGCAGTGATGTCATTGGGAATCTCGCAGTGTGATAGGTGAGAGAGCGCCTCGATGAAATCATCCGTGGCACGTATTCCGACCGGCAGAGTGAGGCTGATATTGGTCACGCCGAATCGCGTTTCCAACATACGTCCTGCAGACTTGGAATTGGATCGCAGCGAGTCACCAAGTTCCAGCGTGGCGCGGGCTCCACCCATGGCGCGGATGGAGTCCACGGCCGTGCCTCCATTGGGCACTGCTTCGTAGTCCGACCAAGTGGCACCATCCAGAGTATCGCTGTAATCAGGCAGCATAGTGACGCTCAGCCCAAAGCGTTCGCAAAGTTCGCGCAGATGGCGAAGATCAGCGGTAGAGACCATACCGGGCAGAAGATTCAGCGCGCCATGGGGAACCGTGTCGGTGACAAGTTGATCAACCAAGGCAGCAACAGCATCGTGAAAACCATCGATGTGCGAACCTCGATAACTCGCTGTGGATACATGAACAACCGGCGGCAGACCATCGATTTTATCACGGCATCCTTGAACTAGCGCTGGCATGTCCTCGCCGATCGTTTCGCTGAGGCAGGTGGTGGCCAACCCAACCATCTCCGGCTTGTATTGGCGGGTGACATTGGCCATGCCGGCTAGTAGATTCTTCTCGCCTCCGAAGACAGCGGTGTCTTCGGAGAAGTTCGAGGCGGCGATGTCCATCGGTTCGCGAAAGTGGCTAATGAGATAGCGACGAATGTATGTGGAGCAGCCTTGCGATCCGTGAAGAAACGGTATCGCACCGCGCACTCCACGGAAGACGAGGCAGGCACCGAGCGGAGTGCAGAGCTTGCAGGCGTTGCGTGTGGCCGCCGTGCAATGAGATAGATCCGGCGAGACCGGCGGCCCGTCGCTAAGTAGATCTGCTTCTTCGATCATGCGGCGTCCTTTCTAGCAGCTTCCTTCCGCTTCGCACGGCGGGGGACGAATTTCCACACCGGACTCATCACTGAGGCATGGACTTCTTTGGCAAAATTCAACATGCCAGCAAAGCCTGCGAGCGCTTCTTTCCGCTCGTGATTGTGATCACAGAATCCGATGCCGAGTTTGTAAGCGATCGGCCGCTCCTTTACACCACCGATGAAAAGGTCCACATCCTGTTCCAGACAGAACTTGGCAAGTTCGAGCGGGTTTGAATCATCCACGATGATAGTTCCGGGATCACAAAGTTCACGCAGTTGTTTGTAATCCTGGGGATTTCCAGTCTGAGACCCAACAAGCGCGGTTTTCATTCCTAGGGTCCTCAAAGCCCTAACCAGAGAAAATGCCTTGAACGCGCCGCCAACATAGATCGCAGCTGTTTTCCCCTTGAGAATTTTTCGAAAGCGGCGCAGTTCAGGTTGGATGAGTGCGAGTTCCATGCTCACAAGATTGCGAGCATTCCTTTCTATCTCCGGGTCACCGAAAACACCTGCGGCTCCATACAAGGCAGCAGCAGTATCTTCTATGCCGAAAAAGGAGATCCGTTGGAAAGGTATGCCGTAGTCTGCCTCCAGCCGTTTGGCAAGGTGCTGCATAGATCCTGAGCATTGCACGAGATTGAGGCTCGCTCCATGGCAACGACGGAGTTCATCAACCCGTCCGTCACCGGTGATGCAGGAGACCACCTCGATGCCGACACGCTTGAAGTAGTCCTTCATCATCCATGTTTCTCCCGCAATATTGAACTCTCCTAGCAGGTTAATACTGTGTTTTGATATACCGGAAGTGTCACCAGTGCCCACCAGTTGATACAGCGCGTCGCAGGCGGCGCGGTAGCCGTCCTTTTTCGTCCCACTGAAGCCCGGACTTTCCACCGGGATTACAGGAATACCTGTTTCGGCAGAAAGCATTTTGCAAACGGCGCTCACGTCATCACCTATAATACCAGTGATGCATGTGGAATAAACAAATGCAGCCTTCGGTTTGCACGCTGCGATAAGTTCGCGCAGTGCCAATGTTAATTTTTTCTCGCCACCGAAGATGACGTCCTTCTCCTGAAGATCGGTGGAAAAACTGTTTCGATGAAGTTGGGGACCGCTAGACTGTGCGCCACGGATATCCCATGTGTATGCGGCGCAGCCGATCGGGCCATGCACAACATGCAAAGCGTCTGCAATCGGATAAAGAACAACTCGCGAGCCGCAGAAAACGCAGGCCCTTTGGCTCACCGAACCCGCCACGCTGTGTTTGCCACACGAGATCTCAGTAGCACCCTCCTCTCCCTTGCGTAGGACCTGGGAGCGACGTTCATCTAGGATTTCTATGGATTCGTGTGACATGACAGCGGGGGTATCTTGGGGCTAAGGCCCCATAGGAATTATGGGACCTATGGCATGGCCGAACTCTATTGCACCAACTCGAACCACTCTTCAGGGCAGTTGCGGTCTTGTTGGTCGAGTAGGGCGTCGCTAATCTTCTCCACCATATGCATCGCACCACGATAACCGACCGTCGGGAACATGCGATGGCCGACGCGATCAAGAATTGGGAATCCAAACCTAACGAGTGGAATATTTTCCGCCCGGGAGATGAATTTTCCGTAAGTGTTCCCGAGAATGAGTTTTACCGGATCCAGTTTGATGCGCTCATGGAGTTCGAAAAGATCAGCATTTTGTTTCACGATGGTATCGGGAAATTTTCCATTGAGTATCCCATTCACGCTGTTCTCAAACGCGCGGCCAAGAGAACCGGTGAAAACATATTTCGGTTTCAGGCCAAGTTCGATTGCAAAACGAGTCATGCCGACCACAGTGTCTGGATCGCCAAAGATAGCCACCGGGACATTATGGAAATACTGACCGACGTCAGAGATGACATCTAGAAGCCGTCCGCGTTCCGAATCAATGGTTGCGGGCACCTCGACTTCCGCGATACGGCGGAGCGCGTTTATAAAGTTGTCGGTATTGGTTAGTCCAATGGGAGCATCGAGCGATTCGTAGGGCACTCCGCATTTGTCAAGGAGCTTTTGTGCTGGAGGGTAGGAAGTGAATTCGCCAAGCGCAAGGGTTTTCACAGCATCACCCATGCGCCTGATCTCAGCCACGGGAGTGCCACCTTTGGGATACATCTCATAAACGCCGGTCTGTGGCAGATCCAGCACATCGGAGGTATCTGGACAGATGGAGAACTTCACGCCAAGTTCATTGGCCAGACGCTTGAGTTCACGCATGTCACTGGGATCCAACCATCCTGGAAAGATGTTGATCGAGTCTGTAGACTCGCCGGTTTTCTCGGCCAAATAGTTGACGATCCCAGAGCACATATTGGCATATCCAGTCACGTTGGAGCCGACAAAACTTGGGGTGTTGGCGTGAATAACTATCTTGCCATCCGGAATTTTCTTCTCTTCTATGCTCTTCTTGATGATAGTCGGAATGTCATCACCAATCACTTCCGATAGACATGTTGTGTGTACGGCGACCACTTCCGGATCGTAGATCGAGAAGATGTTGACTAGAGCCTGCTGGAGGTTCGCCATCCCACCAAAAACGGATGCTCCTTCTGTAAAGGAACTGGTGGTGGCAGCGACAGGTTCCTTGAAATGTCGTGTCAAATGGCTGCGGTGATAAGAGCAGCATCCTTGCGAACCATGGCTGTGTGGCATGCATCCGTGAATCCCTAACGCGGCATACATCGCGCCAATGGGTTGGCAGGTTTTCGCCGGATTGATACGCAGCGCGTTACGTTCGGTGACAATTGGTTTTGTGAGGTCCAACATGGTATTGTGTGGCAGAGGCTTTTAAATGTGTCGCATTAGGCGACAGCGGCTATTTTGATTTCGGGCGACTTGCGGTCTTTTACCCAGGGCGGAACGACGTAGCTCCAAACTTTGGAAGAAAGCATGCGGTCCACTTCCTTGTAAAAGTTGATCGCCCCAGTGAAGGCAGCATAGGGGCCGCCGTAGTCGTAGGAATGGAGTTGCTTACAGGGCACGCCCATTTTCTCGACGATATACTTGTCCTTGATGCCAGAGCCGATGATGTCCGGCTTCCAGGTTTTTATCAGTTCCTCAAGTTCGTAATGGCTGATATCATCGATGACAAGCGCACGCTTTTTCATTTCGCTCATCATTCCGCGGTAGTCGGAAAATGTGAATCCGCTGGCAATCAGCTTGGCTTTTGCCTCCGGCGAAAGCCGCAGACGGAAACGATCGGGATCGGGTTCGACATGGAGTTCCTCGATGTTGCGGCTATCCGCATCCACCTTGATGGTGGGCAGCACATCGCGGCCCTCGTAATCATCGCGGTGGGCGAACTCGTATCCCGCGGAAATAGTCTCCATGCCGATGTCGGAAAATAAATCCTGATAGTGATGGGCCCGGGAACCACCGACGAATAGCGCGGCTTTCTTGCCTTGATGACGGGCTTTGACTTCCACCTGAATCGGGCGAAGTGCCGCCATTTCGGCTGCGATGACTTCCTCAACGCGGGCATCAAGTTCTTTGTTATCGAAAAACTTCGCGATCTTGCGGAGCGATTTCGCAGTGGACTCCGCTCCAATGAAGTTCACTTTGAACCACGTGATTCCAAACTTGGTTTCCATCATCTCAGCCATGTAGTTGATCGAGCGGTGGCACATCACAACGTTGAGATCAGCTTGGTGGCAATTGGTGATCTGATCATAGCTAACATTGCCAGAAAGGGTGGCCAGCACAGTAATGCCACACTTCCGTAGTAGAGTATCGATTTCCCATGCATCCCCACCGATATTGTATTCGCCAAGAATGTTGATTTTGAATGGCACGTCTTCGACGGGATTATCATCAAGACCGATCATGTGCTTGAACACGCCGTTGTTGGCAATGTGGTGCCCAGCGGACTGGCTGACACCCTTGTAGCCCTCGCAGGAGAAGCCAAAGACGTTAATGCCTAGTTCCTCCTTCGCTAGACGGCAAACCGTGTGAATGTCGTCACCGATAAGTCCGACGGGGCAGGTGGAATAGACTGAGATCGCTTTAGGTTTGAACAGCGCATAGGCTTCGCGGATGGCCTCTGCGAGGCGCTTTTCACCGCCAAAAACGATGTGATCCTCCTGCATGTCTGTGCTCATACAGTATTGCAGGTAGTTCGGTTCACCCTTAACTGGACGAGCGAGATTGCGCCGTGTCTGCCATGAGTAGTAGCCACAGCCGATAGGTCCGTGGGTAATATGGAGAATGTCATATATCGGCCCTATGACGACACCGCGGCATCCGGCGTAGGTGCACCCGCGCTGGGTCATGATGCCAGGGATGGTGCGGGAGTTGGCGCCTATTTCCGGTGGGGCGTCCGGATTGTTAATTAGAACCTGCTTGGAGCGCTTACGCAGTGTCTTGGAGGGAAGCCCGCCTAGCATTTTATCACGGAGTTCTTCTGGAGAAACACCCTCGATGGTGTCAATGGATCCGTCAGGTATTGGTTCGCTGCTCATGGTTTTTGGTGTTCGATTTTACGGATCTAGGATTTATGCGAAGAGACCATATTCCATCAGGATGGATTCGAGTTCTTCGATTTCAAGCGGTTTGGGAATCACCAGTTTCTTGTTGCTCTCAATCGCGCGAGCTAGAGTGCGGTATTGGTCAGCTTGCGGAACTTCCGGGTTCCATTCAATGACTGTCTTGCGGTTGATTTCAGCGCGCTGCACGTCGTTATCGCGCGGCACAAAATGGATCATTTGCGTACCGAGGCGTTCGGCGAAGTTCTCGATGAGGTCACGCTCACGGTCCACGTTGCGGCTGTTACAAATAAGGCCACCTAGCCGCACAACACCAGTTTTGGCAAACTTCACAATTCCTTTACAGATATTGTTCGCAGCGTACATCGCCATCATCTCACCGGAACAGACAATATAGATTTCTTCAGCTTTCCCCTCGCGTATCGGCATGGCGAATCCGCCGCAGACTACATCGCCAAGCACGTCGTAGAACACATAGTCAAGACCGACTGATTCCTCGTAGGCCCCGAGTTGTTCGAGCATGTTGATCGAGGTTATGATGCCGCGACCTGCGCAACCTACACCAGGCTCCGGGCCTCCGGATTCCACGCAGAGCGAGGCGCAAAAACCCTCTGAGCGGATGTCTTCGAGTTCGACGTCCTCGCCCTCCTCTCGCAGCGTGTCGAGCACACTACGTTGCGCTAGCCCCCCTAACAATAAACGCGTGGAGTCAGCCTTGGGGTCGCAACCGACGACCATGACTTTGCGACCCATTTCAACGAGGCCGGCGACTGTGTTTTGTGTGGTAGTGGATTTGCCAATTCCACCCTTGCCGTAAATTGCGATCTTTCTCATGATTTTGTTAGTTCTATTTCGATGATTGCGGGTCTTACACCCCCAAGAAGAGGACACTGCCCGCCTCTTTCTTTATCAGTCGATGTGCCAACATGGAAAAATACGAAAAAAACGCACCAGAACTACGTAACGCCTTGATTGTGAACGCTATAAATTCACGCCGCACAAAATACGTTAGAGCACAGCGGCTTTACGATCCTACCGAAATGTTGGAATGTCCTTAATGACCTACGCAGTCGTAGGCCCAGCGCTCCCCGTCACCTGGAGGCAACAACTTGCTCGAGGAGGGAAACAACGATTTCCCGGCCCCTCATCGCATCGCTCCAAGCGGCCGGAATTCCTGCCTTCCCATAACGAATGCCAGCGATGCCACCAGAAATGCAAGCCGTAGTATCCGTGTCATTGCCAAGCGCGATTGCCGCCCGCACAATATCACCGTACATCTCCTCCTGACATGCGACACGTGCAGAGTGCAACGAATCCACCACGTAGCCAGATCCCGCCGAACTAGATTTTTCGGCGGGAAGAATCTCCTTTTCCAGCTCCTCCCTGTGTATAGACTTATGCCGATAGATCCCACGCAACCGAGCTACGGCCTCGCCCCACGGCGACACTAGGCCCTCAATCTCGCAACGCGCCCACAGGCAGTATAAAGCGCAGCATGCTTGCGAACGCGGATGCGCATGTGTCACCAGCGACTGCCTGTGGGCGAGTTCAACGAGTGATACGTCATCTCCATCATAAAATAATGCAAGCGGCAGCACTCGCATCAGCGAGCCATTGCCATTGTTGCCCTCACCATTGAGCCCGGATTCCAATGGTGGCACGCCATTTGCAAGTCGTCTGATGGCGCTGCCGGTCTGGATGCCAATATCGAAAACCTTTCCTGACACAGCCATGTAGCCATTCTTGGCCCACGCCTGAAGACGTTCGGCAAAGTCAGGTAGGTCCAGCCGTGGATCGTGCAACATGGATGCCGCGAGGCAAAGTGCCTGTGCGCCATCATCCGACCACGTTCCAGGGGGCACATGAGCGTGGCTCCGGGAGAATCCGGCAGGAGGAATCATCTCAATTTCTTTGAGAGGCGGAATTTCCCGCGGCGAATGGAACTCATAGGGAACGCCCATAGCGTCACCTACCAACAGACCCCAAAGTCCGCCTTCGATCTGTTTGAATGTGGCAGCCATCAGTAGAGGAGTTTGCGAACATGGTATTCACCGCCTATCACGAGATATTCATCCTCACCACGCAGGATGCTATCAGGCAGTAAGTCGCTGAAGAAAAAGATCTTGGATAAAGGGACGTTAACCTCCCACACGGTTGAACCGAATTCCCACGCGCATTCCTGGTCCAGTGTGAACGAAGAGATGTTATTCATTCGAATGACCGGCGCTGACGGATTCGACTTGTCGATACATTCGTAGGCCGCCCCGTCGAATGTGCCACGGTAAAGCGTCAGCCATTGTTTGCCCTGATTACGGCGTATGAGTTCATATTGACTGAACTCGAAGAGCAAATCAAGCTGTGATTCGATGGCATTAGTATGCGCGCTGCCACGGAGTCGATCCATGGCGTAGCAGGCGATGCTATCATCGTCGGCTTTCAACGGGCCCACGTGGAAAGTGGGTGGGATTCCCAAGCGACTGTGAACCCAGCCTTTTAGGACAGCTCCCTCTATTGAGTTCGAATCCACGGCCCAGCCACGGAGGTAGCGGACGTAGCTGTTGCGCAAACAGCTACGCGCGGAGTTCTGATGGTCCTCCCACTGGTGAAGCGCAAATTGAACGGAGGCGTATTCATGGAAAATCCACCCCCGCCTAACAGATGACGACTCCTTGTCGAGCAAGCTGAAAAGCCGGTGGTTCTGCTCCTTGACGCAGCTGATGTGCAGTGGTAGAGGATGATCTTGAAAGTCAGCGGCCGCAATCACCCACGGCGGATGGTTGCAGTAGGAAAAGATGTTCGGAGGCATAGAGGAGTCCACGGCGAGCGATCAAGTACGGAACGTTTGTGGATCGATCGAGTATTTTTTTACACGAAGGCCCATGATGCGCTCAGTGAGATCCAACTGTCGGGCAGCCGCAGCCATATTCCCACGATGGGTTTTCAGGCAATCAATAATCATCTCGCGCTCCACGCCATCGAGAGCAGCCTGGAGCGTGGAGCGGTCTCCTGCCTGGCTCGCTGTAGGAATCTGCAACGTCGGAGGGAGATGATAACCGTGGATCACGCTATCGGTAGCAAGTAAAGTCGCCCGCTCAATGCAGTTCTCTAGCTCGCGGACGTTACCCGGCCAATGGTAGCTCATAAGCATGTCGATGGCCGACGTCGAAATGCGCTGGATTTCCTTGCCGTTGGCCTTGTTGTATTTCTCGGTAAAGAAATCAGCGAGCTGTAGGATATCGGTCTTTCTCTCACGCAGTGCGGGAACGTATATAGGGAAAACGTTCAGACGGTAATAGAGGTCCTGGCGGAATTTTCCTTCTTCCACAAACTCCTCGAGAGGTCTGTTAGTCGCAGTGATCACGCGCACGTCACAGCGGAGGGTCTCGGCCCCACCAACGCGCTCGAACTCGCGCTCCTGCAGGATGCGGAGGAGCTTCGCTTGAGTTTGCAGGGGCAATTCTCCGATCTCATCAAGAAAAATCGTCCCACGGTGAGCGAGTTCGAAGCGCCCCTTGCGCATGGCGATTGCTCCGGTAAAAGCACCCCGCTCATGGCCGAAGAGCTCGCTTTCCACAATCCCATCGGGCAGAGCGGCACAGTTGATTTTCACGAAGGCTTTGCCTGCGCGGTGACTGCGCGAATGGATGGCGTGGGCAACAAGTTCCTTGCCCACACCACTCTCACCGCGTATGAACACAGTGGAATTGCTGCACGCCACCTGCTCGATCGAGTGGTAAACCGTCTGCATCGCCCGCGAGTTGCCGATCATGTTGTCCGGGCAGAAATGCTTCTGGATTTGCATCTGAAGCTTTTCATTCTCGATGCGGTAGTGCTCGACCTGCTCGTGCGCCTGCTGGCGAAGCTTCACCGCCTGGGCCATTAGCTGGGCGACGACTATGAGCAAGCGCAAATCAGCCTCCAGCAAGTTGCGATTCGCGCTCCGACTGGTAACACTAAGTGTGCCCATTACTTCCGCGCCATCCACCACAGGCACGCAGATCAACGCCGCGTTTTCACACGAAAGACAGATATTACCGGTGAGATGGAGTTCTGAAGCGCGAAGAAATCGTCCAGCCTGTGCCACATTCGGAATAATAACGGATTCCCCATGAAGCTTCACACGCTCGGTGACATTCAACTCAATGGCATCCATGTCTGGACGGATATCGGTCGTCGTTAGACAGCAATTTACTTCAACCGCGCTCTCATTGGTCGCCCTGTTGAGTATCCGCAGAGTCACGCGGTAAAGTGACAGAGATTCCGCCATGCCACGCATGGCTTTCCGCAGCACGTTTGCCAAATCCCCGCCTTCCTGCAGCGTACGTGCAACGTCGAAAAGAATGCTCAGTTCTTGAATCACCCGGCAAATCGATCCAGGTAACTCCTGAAGTTCTGAATTCGTCGGGGGCTGGCTGAAATAAGAGCAATCGCAGGCACAATCGAAGTCCTTGTCACCGGGATTCGGTATCCGCCTTCGTTTGTCCCCGCCGCTTGCCATGGGGCGACCACAGCATTTTCTGGACCAACCCAACCGCAGGAATCCAGAAGTAATTACCCAAATGGCCAACTGGAAGAGCCTAGCCTATTGTGTGATGAAGAAGTGAACAAATATCCACGCTCAAAAACAAAGCAGGAATCGGCGTTTCCGTGACAGAATCGGAATCATCCCTCCGCTCTCAAAAGCACTTGTTTCCAGCCCATCCCCGCTCAATTTCAGCAGGTAATCAGATTGTCGCCTTCTTGCTCAAAATGCACAGTCCTTGGCGAATGTAGGTGATTGTGGACCAAACCGTAAATACCGCCGCCACGATACAGGGCCACGTCGATGGGATGTGTACCACCTTAAGCATCACCCAGCCCAACACGAACATCTGGGTCACAGTGCACACCTTGCCCGTCCAATGGGGTGAGATGTGCACCTCGTGGCGGTTAATCTGGAGATATTTAACACCAACCAAAATGAGAGCGTCCCGCAGGAAAACGATTACCGCAAACCAGGCCGGAAGCCGCCAGCCGTTCTCTCCCCAGTCGGTAACAGACAACACCAGAACTCCAGTTAAGAGTAGTGATTTGTCGGCAATCGGATCGATGTAGGCACCAAATTTCGACATCTGGTTGAAGCGCCGCGCCACCCATCCGTCAACGCCGTCAGTGGAAGCGGCAAAGACGAACACACCCAGAGCCCACCAGCGCAGGTCTTCATTGGGATATCCGATTTTCACGGTGTAGCCATAGGCCAGGGCCAACACAGCGAAGACCGGAACCATGAGGATCCGGGCAATGGTGATTTTACTGGCGAATGTCACTCAGACTCGATGTAGGGTTTAGCCAAAGCAGAATAATCCAGATCTCCCAGTCCGGCGGCGCACAGTTCCGCCATGCGGCGCGAGACTGCCTCAATCGCGGGCGTTTGCAAACCAGCGGATTCTGCCAGAGCCAGCATGTAACGACTGTCCTTGCCCATGTTGGACAGAGAAAAATGGGTTTCGAAATTCCCGCTGACCATCGCGGGAAACTTCATGGCGGCAAGCGGCGACCCGCTCACGTTTTCAGCCACTGCCTGAATCAGGCATTCCGCAGGCACTCCGTGACGCGTGGAGATGGCTAGAGACTCAGCCATGGCCTGCACTGTACACGCCGAGATCAAATTAGTCGCCAGTTTCACTACCGTAGCCGCACCCACAGGACCGCAATGGAGGCGGGACCTGCTGGTCACAGACAGATAATCCTCAAGACGCTTCGCCAGCTCTGTATCGCCGCCGGTGTAATACACCAGTTGCCCACCACCCGCCGCTATCTTGCTGCCGGTGAAAGGAGTATCCAAAAATTCACAACCCCGCTCCAAACAGATTTCCCCCAACCACAGGGTGGTTTCCAAATCAACCGTCGAGTGGTTCACCACAATCTGTTTATTTGTTAGGAATGGAGCGATGCGGGCTACCACCTCCCGCACAGCGGGCGCATCTTTGAGATAGAGCGAAATCACCACCGCACCGTCTACCGCAGCTTCCGGGGTCGGACATTCCCCCGCTATGCCTTTATACGTGCGGTTCCAGCAAGATACCTGCCACCCAGCATCCACCAAACGATGGCATGCCCGTGATCCGATGATTCCAAGTCCCAGAACAGCGGCCTTTCCTAACGACGTATGAATCATTGTTTCCGTTGCAGTGCGAGTTCCACCAGTTTGGCCGCCTGGCCACGAATTTCCTTGATGAGTTGCGGCGTCGGTTGCTCGCCATCCTTGAGGACCATGGCTGAGCGCAGCCCAGCCAGAACATCCCGCATGGCGCGGTAGTTGGGACGCTCGGAAATCCTCGGTTCCAACCCAGCCACAGACTCGGTATAATAATCCGCTATGTCCTCGCGCATCACCTTGCGTGCCCGTTCCACGGAAAACTGCTTGTCCACTGCCACGGTGGAAACTTCTAACGCCCGGATCCATCCGCCTAGGGAAATCAAATGCGCTAGATCCGCATCACGCAGGCTTAACAACTCTTCCTCCACATCCCTTTGTGTTGCGGCAAGTTCTTTTTTGAGTTGGGCCACGTTCTTTTTCTTCGCGCTTTCCAATAGACTGGCAGAGTGACGGTTAACCCTATCCCCAGCTCCCAGCGCCTTGCCGTAACGCGTCAGATCCTTGGCCATGCTCTCAACCTTTTCCATCTGTTCGGCCTCCACGATCAGGAATCCATCCGCAATCAGAAATCCCAGTTCCATGGCCAGATCCGCCCGGTCCATAGGCATACGCACGGGCATCTTGCGTTCGGTCTCCACCACCGGCAGAGGCATAAGAAATTGCAGGGTGTCGAACAATTTTGCAATCGATGGCGCGGTGTATTCGTTTACTCCCAGTTCTTCCTTCGCATGCGGATCATCCAAAAGATCCGCAGGAATTGCTCTTTGTGTTTCAGGCTTGTCGGACTTGGGCGCATCCTCCCCGACCACGGGAAGCACAAACGCCGAGAAAGCCCCTAACATACATGCCAGTCGGATGTTCATGACCGGAGATTGACACTACTTGCAGAATTTCGCAACCGACAAAACGCTCAGGAATCGGGCAGTGGGCAGCAAATTCCCAAAATTTTTGGGTTGCCAAACCACCCTACCGGCGTCAGTGTCCCGCTCGTTGGAACGACGGAGTGCTGTTTCGCGTTGGTTTTCCCGCAATCTGCACCCGTTTGACGTCACTCATTCCCTACCCGGTTCAGGGCTTTTTTGCCCATCCATCCGGTCAAAGTGCTGACACTCACCTTTCCACCCGCGTCCTGCGGGCATGCGAATCACTTGCGTGTCTGCGCTCCAAATCCCTCCCAACCCCTATTTCACCCATTACCAATGGCCGGTCACAACAAGTGGTCTAAGGTCAAGCACATCAAAGCTAGGGTCGATGCCATCAAAGGCAGAGTCTTCAGCAAGTGTGCCCATGAAATCGCCCTGGCCGCCCGCGCTGGCGGAGGCGATCCCAATGCCAACGCCCGCCTCCGCACCGCCATCGATAATGCCAAGGCCGTCTCCATGCCCAAGGACAACATCGACCGCGCCATCAAAAAGGGTACCGGCGAACTCGGCGGCGATGCCATTCAGGAAGTGGCCTACGAAGGCTACGGCCCGACCGGCATCGCCTTCATCGTGGAAATGGCTACCGACAACCTCAACCGCTCTGCGGCAGATATCCGCTCGATTTTCACTAAAAACGGTGGTAGCGTGGCCACACAAGGTAGCGTCTCCTATCAATTCGAACGCCGGGGCGAAATCCGTATCCCAGCCAATGCCATCAGCGAGGAAGAACTCTTTGAAACCGCCACCAACGCCGGCGCCGACGACGTCCAGAGCGACGAGGAAGAATACATTATCCTCACCGCTCCTAATGAGCTGGGCACAGTGGCCAAGGTCCTGCGATCCTCCGGCATCACCCTGAGTTCTGAAAAACACGTGTCTATCTCACAAAACTCCAGCGTCGTCACGGACCCCGTGGTGGCCAGACAGATCCTTAAACTCTATGACCTACTCGACGACTATCCAGACACTCTGAACGTCTTCACCAACTTTGAGGTTCCCGACAACATTTTAGACCAACTCGATTCTTGAGACGCCAATCACGCGCACACCAACCCATCTTCACCTGATTCCGGATGAGCAAAAAAATCAAAGAGGAAACCCTACCGTTGATCAAGACTGATCTCGGCCAAGACACTCCGCCGCCTGCCAAACGTGTCGCTAAAAAGGCCACCGCCAAAAAAACCGCTGCCAAAAAAACAACTTCAGTTAGAAAAGTCGGAACTGAGTCGGAAACGGCTATCCAAGAACCTATCGCCGCACCTGCACCGAAAAAGAAAATCGCACGCACGAAGAACCCAGTGGCTCCTGCGGCCCAACCTGAAGCCGCACCACCACCCCTATTGCCTCCTGTGGTATCGAACGAGCCGACTCCGCGTTTCGGCCGCGTCCCCGGCGGTGGACCAGTCAACCGCGAACCCGCACCAAACAGCCCTCCCCATAATCCAGCAAACAATCCGCCCCCCGTGCGGGAAATCCAGTCCCCCTACAAACCTGAGGAACAATCCAGCCCGGCAGGACCTCCCGCACAGGTCCCGCAGCCCCGAGAGGGGCAACAGCAACAATTACAAAACCGTGACGGACAAAACCGCGACGCACAGCCCCAACAATTCCAAAACCGTGACGGGCAACAGCGTGAAGGCCGCAGCAAACGCCGCCGTGAAAAACGCAAACGCCGTAACAACGAGCGCCAGGTGCAGGGACCGCCCCAACGCAACCCTAACAACGAAGGGCCACGCCCTGAACCTGTCGAACCTCGCCAGATCCCGCTCCCCGGCCCGAAAATCGAGGCAGACGGCATGCTAGAACTCGCCCCGAAAGGTTTTGGTTTCCTGCGAGTCGCCAATAAAGGTTTTGAACAGGCCCGTGATGACGTCTTCGTCACTCCGGAAAGCATCCGTAAATTCAATCTTCGCATCGGCCAGTGGATTCACGGCCTCTATCAAGAAGGCCCGCGCGGTCCACAACTCGTGGAAATCACGTCAATCAACGGCATGCCGCCCGAGGAAGCAGCCAAGCTGCCTCACTTCGAGGAACTCAAGGCAATCAATCCTACCAGACGTATCAGCTTCGAGACCACGCCAGAACGTTTCACCACCCGTGTGGTGGATATCATGGCCCCTGTCGGCCGCGGTCAACGTGGACTTATCGTGTCCCCACCCCGTTCCGGGAAGACAACGCTGCTGCTCCACATGGCGGAGGCTATCCGCGAAAAATATGACGAAGCTATCCACCTTATGGTTCTGTTAGTGGATGAACGCCCCGAAGAAGTCACCGAGTTCCGCCGTGCTCTACCCGGCGCGGAAATCTACGCCAGTTCCAATGATGAACAACCGCGTAACCACTGTCGCATTGCCGAACTCGCTATCGAACGCGCCAAGCGACTCGTCGAGGCTGGCAAGGATGTCTTCCTGCTCATGGATTCCATCACACGCCTCGCTCGCGCCTATAACAACACCATGAACAACCGCGGACGTGGCACCGGCTCTGGCGGCATCACCATCGGCGCACTGGAAGTCCCGCGCCGCCTCTTCGCAGCTGCCCGCAACACCCGCGGTGGAGGCTCCCTCACCATCATGGCCACTGCCCTCATCCAGACCAACTCCCGCGCGGACGAGGCCATTTTCATGGAATTCAAGGGCACCGGCAACATGGAACTCGTGCTCGATCGTAAGATCGCAGAAAACTATATCTATCCGGCTGTGGACATCTTCAAATCCGGCACGCGCCGCGAGGAACTGCTCATCCCCGACCACATGCTCCACAAAATCCATCTCATACGCCGCGGCCTCTCAGGCCACCGCCCGGTGGAAGCGATGGAACGCCTACTCTTCTTCCTCAAGAAGTTCCCTAACAATCCTCAAATGCTCCTTGAGATCAAGGGGTAATCGTAACTCCCTTTCGGCTGGAGTGGATGGAGATATTCGATAGAGCAACACGCTCTCCTCTTGCTGCTTGATGTCCTTTCTGATAGATCACCGCACCCACTTGCCATGAACTTCGGGCAGGCGGCCCTGAGCGATGACGGTATAGTCGGTGGGACCGAAGGCGCCTTCAAGGCGGACGCCTGTGGCGCGTTTCCATGCAGCGCTCATGCTTTCGCCGGTGTGACAGCCCCAGCTTTTACAGTAGGCGGCGCGGGCAAAGATGGATGAATTGATACGGCTCAAGTCACGCTCGTGCAGCCATGCCGTGGACACGCCCATAATTTCATTGCTGTAGTCGAACATGAAAGAATACCGATTGGAGTGTCCAAAGAAATCAAAACTCTGAACGGAGCCACGCGGGCGGGAGTTTAGCTTCTGCAGGAAATCACTGGTATTCTCGAACCAGATAAGCGTGATATGGCGCCCGGCTGCCACTTCGGGTAACCACTGGGTATAGGGCTGGCTGTCTTCCTTGCCGCGAGCCTGGTAACACGGCTTATAAACCATCCACACGATAGCAGCGCCTGGTCCGTATGCCGTGCGAATCTCATCCATACGCAGGGTGGATGCCCGGACAAAGTTCGCCCACCAATGGTCGTGGCGATCAGCGGGAACCCGAAGGTTTTCCCATTTGCGCATAGCAGGGCCGCCGGTGACAATGATATGTTCCGCCTTGCTCGTGACTACAAACAGGAGGCTGACAAGAAATAGGACGCGCAGAAATCCAATCATGTGGGGGGAACTAAAGCACCCCTACCCGTGATGAAAAGCAGGAAGAATTAAAAAAAGAGGAGTTCCAACAATCCGGCGAGAAATACGTGGAACTTGCGACATCCCACGCTTTCCCTCCTAGGGGAATAATCCCCGTTGTTACGCCTCCGCTTGGGTGGAGCCGTTGCGGATGATTTCTATGAAACTCTGAGGTTCCAACGCAGCACCACCGATGAGTGCGCCATCGATGTCCTCACAGGCCATCAATTCTGCAGCATTTCCGGGTTTTACGCTACCACCGTATTGAATGCGGATGCGGGAGGCGGTGTCAGCTCCGTAGAGATCAGCAACGAGTGAGCGTACGAATGCATGGGCATCCTGCGCCTGCTGGGAAGTGGCGGTGACTCCAGTGCCAATGGCCCACACGGGTTCATAGGCGATCACGGTTTCGGACATGTCCTTTTCGGTGAGACCTTTGAGACCATCGGTGACTTGTGTCCGCAGCACGGTTTCCAACATGCCTCCCTCGCGTTCAGCGAGGGTCTCCCCGATGCAGAAAATCGGTTTGAGGTTGGCTTCGCGGGCCTTCTTCATCTTGGCATTGATGGTGGCGTCAGTCTCACCATAGATCGCACGGCGTTCGCTGTGGCCCAAGATCACGTAGTGGACAAAAAATTCGCGCAACATCAGCACGCTGATCTCACCGGTGTATGCACCGGCGTCAAACTGTGAGCAATTCTGCGCGGCGATCTGGATGGCATGGGCATTCTGGCCTGCTGTGGCGGAATGCAGAATGTCCGCAAGCTTCGCCAGCGAGACAAACGGCGGGGCAATCACGATTTCACAAGGGAAATCGTGCCCCTGGAGTTTTGATAGAAAATTCTTCACAAAGTCCTCCGTTTCGGAAGGCCCCTTGTTCATTTTCCAGTTGGCTGCGAAGATTGGCTTACGGATCATGGGAGTGCTGATTTTTGGTGTGGAGTAGGTGTATGGGATGAGAAAATCGGATTATGCCTCGCTAAGCGCGGCGACTCCGGGTAGGACCTTGCCTTCTAGCAGCTCGAGCGAAGCTCCGCCTCCGGTGGAAATGAAGGTCATCTTGTCCTCAAGCCCGAACTGATTAACGGCCGTAACGGAATCTCCACCGCCGATGATGCTGACCGCTCCGTGCTCAGTGGCCTCTGCCACGGCCTCTGCGACAGCACGGGTGCCCTTGGCGAAGTTTTCAATTTCGAAGACGCCCACTGGACCGTTCCAGATCACGGTTTTGGCCGCTAGGATCGCCTTGCGGAATTCCTCGATGGCTACGTCACCAATATCGATTCCCATCCAGCCATCTGAAACGTAGCCGCCTTGCTCAAAAGTAGCAGTGCAGCGGGTCGCTGCGCCATCCTCGAATTTTTCGGTCTCGCGGGTATCGGTGGGCAGCAGCAAGGTTTTCCCCAGTTCCTTGGCTCTAGCGAGGATTTGCAGTGCGAGGTCGAGTTTATCCTCCTCCACCTTGCTATTACCTACCCTGTAACCCTGTGCCTTGCGGAAAGTGAAGGCCATGGCACCCCCAATGATGAGGGTGTCCGCCTTATCCAACAAACTCATGATCACCTGGATCTTATCAGAAACCTTGGAACCACCCATGATCACCACAAATGGACGAGCGGGATTCTCGAGTTCCTGTTGCAGGTATTTCAGCTCTCGTGCCATCAGGAAACCCATGGCACTGCGGGCGACGTAATGGGTCACACCCTCGGTGGAGGCATGAGCACGGTGCGCGGTACCAAAGGCGTCATTGACGTAAATTTCCGCAGAACCGGCGAGTTCCTTCGCGAATGCAGGATCATTGGCTTCCTCGGCGGCGTGGAATCGCGTATTTTCAAGAATGAGAACTTCACCAGGCTTGAGGGCCACGCGCAGTGCTGCGGCTTCCGCGCCGATACAATCCGGTGCGAGCTTCACTGGTTGACCGAGGATTTCTCCCAGACGCACAGCTGTGGGTGCCAGTGAATATTTGGGATCTGGGCCACCCTTCGGGCGTCCAAGGTGAGAACAAAGCACGAGTTTTGCTCCCCCCGCTAATAGATGTTTGATCGAGGGAACCGCCGCCTGAATGCGGGTATCGTCAGTAATGGCACCATCCTTGAGTGGGACATTGAAATCCACACGCATGAGAACTTCCTTGGAGGAGACGTCGAGATCGAGAATCGAGAGTTTTGCCATGGGGGGGAAATCCCGCCTTAGTGGACAGACGGTGTCAAGACATGCATCGTTCAAAATCAATCCAATAGTCGTTTTTGGTGGGATTTGCGTGCATCGGATCCCCCGTCAGCGCGGCCGCCCGCAGGCCAACGCACATTCCAGAAAGCCCCAAGGTTGGATATGCGAATTGACGAGCAGTCCTCATCTAGCGTAACTCGCCCTGCAGTGCATACAACCGAAAATCACTATCCCGTTGGGATCCCTTCCAGCGTGCCCACCCCAGAAGAATGGTCATCGGAATTCCCATCACTGGGAATCCTGTCCGGGACTGATGGCTTTGCTAAACTCCTTGAAACCAGTGACGGACTCTTCCATACCGGGACGGATGGCGTGAGCGCTATCGCTGCCACCGGAGATGGCAAGGTAGAGTTCGTGGCATTCCCCACCCACACACTGGCCCATGTGAAGTCGTCTATGGGATACCCTGCCTACTATCCAATCCAGCCGGTGGTAGTGGAATATCCACTGAAAGCTGTGCTGATGGATCTGGACGGCACCAGCGTGCACAGCGAGGTGTTCTGGATTTGGATTATCCAGATGACAATGGCCTCGTTGTTGGACAATCCTAAGTTCGAACTCGAAGACGCCGACCTCCCGTTCGTTTCCGGGCATAGCGTGTCCGAGCACCTGCTCTATGCCATCGCCAAATATGCCCCCGGAAAATCCGTGGAGGATGCCCGTGAATTCTACTTCCAGCACGTGCATCACGAAATGCGCGAGATCCTGGAAGGTCGCGGTCGCCCGGATGCCTTCAAACCCGCTCCCTACCTTAAGGAATTCCTATTGGACCTAAAGGCACGTGGCATCAAGATCGGCCTCGTAACATCAGGGCTCTATGAAAAAGCGATGCCGGAAATCATCTCAGCCTTCCGCACCTTGAAAATGGGCGACCCTCTGGAGTTCTATGACGCTATCATCACCGCCGGATTCCCAATGCGCAAGGGCATCGAAACAGGAACCCTCGGCGAACTATCTCCCAAGCCGCACCCATGGCTCTATGCGGAGGCCTGCCGCGTCGGACTCGGCATCAGCGCGAAAGACCGCACCCGCGTCCTCGGTATTGAAGACAGCGGCGCGGGTGTTTGCTCGATCCGTCTGGCCAACTACTCATGCTGTGGGATCAGCGGCGGCAATATCATCGAAAGCGGAACGCGCGGCCTCTGTTGGGAATACCGCGATACCCTGACCGAAATTCTGCAACTGATCCGGTGACACTAGCAGAATACAACAGTGCATACCTTCCCCATGAAATCCTCGAAAAAACAACTCGGCCTGATCGTGCCGCATACCCACTGGGACCGCGAGTGGAGATATCCGATATGGCGCAACCGCGCTCTGCTGGTGGATTTCATGAGACAGCTTCTGACCCTGCTCGAAGAGGACGGGGAATACCGCTGTTTCGTGACCGACGGCCAGGTGGTGATGGTAGAGGACTACCTGGAAATCTGTCCCGGTGACAGGGACCGCATCTCACAATTGGTGAAGGCAGATCGCCTCAAGATCGGGCCTTGGTACACGCTGCCTGATCTCTATCCACTCGATGGTGAGTGTCTGGTCCGCAACCTACTCAAGGGCAAGCGCATCTCTGACAAGCTGGGTGGCCACCTCGGCGTGGGCTACAACTCCTTCGGATGGGGCCAGACCGCGCAGTTCCCTCAGATCTATCAAGGTTTTGGTTTCAATTTCGCCATCGCTGCGAAACGCGTGTCTGCTGAGCGTGCGCCGCGCTGTGAATATTGGTGGGAAGGGCCGGACGGCTCGCGCCTGCTGTCCACTCGCCTCGGCAAGGAGGCCCGTGCTAATGGCTTCTTCCATATGTACCTGCCCGTGCGCTTCGGATTTGAATATCTATCAGAATACTACCGGTTCAATTGGGGCACATCTGGCCAGGTCATGCACCGGGCTGATACGGCATTCGCCTCCACCGACTACTTCCGTATCGACGCAGAAACCGGCTACCACCCTGAAATGCTCAGGGAATCCTTCGCTGCAGCTTGGTCCGCCATGGATGAAACCATGGTTCCAGACATAAGGCTGATTCTCGATGGGTCGGATTTCTCCAACCCACAGCCAGTAATCACACGTATGGTCCGCGATGCCAACGAATTGTCCGACGGGCGCGAATACCGTATGGGCACACTCGAAGAGTACGCCCAGCTCCTCCATGAACGCCTTGGGAATAACCCGGATGTGCCGGTTGTTAGAGGCGAACTGCGTGACGGCCCCGCGTGTTCATGTTCCGGCAATGCACTGGCCACCCGCATCCATATCAAGCAACTCAACAAGAAAGCGGAGAACGCACTCATCCGCCGCGCCGAACCGCTGGCAGCGCTGTTGGCAATGACAGGTGAAACCTATCCGCTCGCATTCCTCGATCTCGCCTGGCGCTACCTGCTCCAGTCACACCCGCACGATTCGATTAACGGCGTCACCCAGGACAAGACAGCGGACGACACATGCAACCGCCTTAGCCAGGCGGTCGAACTTGCAGAGGTGGCCTTCGACGAATCCGTTGCCTGCCTGATCCGCAACATCGACCTCTCCGCGTTCAAGGCGGACGATGTGATGCTGCTGGCCGTCAATACCGACCCCCACCCCGCAACCAGCGTAATCAAAGTATGCATCGATACGCCGCACGACTGGAATGCATGGGACGTGGATCTTTTCGATTCCATTGGGAATCGTCTGGAGGTGCAAAACATCGCGCGCAAACAAATGACCTGCCCGATCAATGACCCCGAGGCACGTCCATGGCCCTTTGATTATGACCGCCACACCGTTTATGTCGACGCAGGGGTGATTCCCGCCGGAGGTTACAAAGTGCTGCGTGTCGCCACACGCTCAACGTTTGTCAGAAAAGCGGAATGGTGGCCGCAAATGCGCACCACCCCGGGCAATGCCATCGCAAAAAATCCAAGGGTCCTCGAAAACGAACACCTGCGCGTGGAATTCCAACCCGACGGAACACTCGACTTAACAGATATATCCTCGGGCCGCACCATGAGGAACACCCATTACTTTGAGGACACCGGAGACATCGGCGACTACTGGGCGTATTATCCACCGCTAAATAACCGCACGTTCGTCAGTAGCGGAGCGCCTGCCGAAATTTCGCTTGAAGACAACGGCCCGCTCTCAGCCACCATTGTGGTCGCAACGTCCATGATGCTTCCTGCCCGCTGTGCGATCCCCGAAAAAACCGTCATCGGCGAAAGCACCCGGAGCGCCGACCGCGTGGAGGTGAAAATCGAATCGCGTTTCACTCTGGCACGCGGGTCACACCGCTTGGAAGTGCGCACTGTCATCCACAATACAGCGGCAGACCACCGCATGCGCTTGATGCTTCCCACAGGAATTAAAACCGACACCACAGCCAGTGCCGGACATTTCAATGTGGACTGCAGGCCTAACATCCCTGCCCGTGACGCGCGCGGCGAGTATTGGCCGGAGATGCAGACCGTGCCCATGCAGATGTTCGTGGATGTGAGTGACGGTTCCAACGGCCTTGCGGTTGTCAATAACAGCTTTACAGAATGTCAGTTGCTGGAGGACACGGACGGCACGCTGGCCATCACCCTGTTCCGAGCTGTCCGCAACCGGATCTGTACGGAATACCGTTCGTCTGGAAATTTCCCGGAACAAAAGGGTGCACAATTGCTCCGCACACTGGAGTACGAATATGCTCTGTATCCCCATGCCGGGGATTGGAACCAAGCTGGCGTCTTCGCCCAAGCCTGTGCGTTCAATACCCCAGTCGCTACCTATCAGATTTCCAAAGGCAGCGATGTGGGCAGCCTGCCCAGCGACCTGTCGATGCTCGATATCTCCCCTTCCACACTCGTGCTCTCCGCTTTGAAAAAGGCAGAGGATCGCGATAGCTTTGTCATCCGCATCCACAATCCGTCAGCTGGGACTGTGGCGGGATGCATCTGTTTCCATGTGAAACCCAAGGCGGCATGGCTCGTCAATCTCGACGAAACACGCGAGGAAAGCCTGAAAATCAACGCCGATGGAAGAATAGAAGTCTCGCTGGCACCCTGCAAAATCCAGACCATTGAAATTGAAATTGAAATTTCCAAGTAACGGTAACCACATATCGATCATGCGCCCCATCCTAACTCTTATCGCCGCCTCCATGTCTATCACCGGATTTAGCATGGCTGCCTCACTGGATGCCAAATGGATTTCCCTAGATGGCCAACCGGTCGCCTCCGGCAATCCTGTTGAAGCTGACGGACATGTCCACAAGATTAACGCCCCGGCCATCTGCCTACTTCCCTGCAAGGCAGCCTCTCCCAAAGGCACTGTCCTCTTGTTTCCAGGCGGCGGATACGGTGTCCTGGCCATCAACATCGAAGGCTATCCAACCGCTGAATTTCTCAACACATGCGGATACGATGTAGCAATGCTGGAGTATCATGTTTCATCCGGCGACAAAACGCGCGACTTGGCGCTGGAGGACTCGCTCAAAGCTTGGCATCTGATCAAATCCAAAGGAGAAGCACTGGGTTTACATAGCGGCAGCTTCGGCATCATGGGTTATTCAGCCGGCGGACACCTCGCAGCCCGCACCACACAGGCTCTTGCAGCCAGCCCGGAAAATGATCAACCGGACAATGTTATCCTGATGTATCCTGCCTACCTCGACGAATGCGCCAAGGATTCTGTATGGCCGCTGGTCCTGCCACCGTCACATCCCAAGGGACGCCTGTTCACTGTTATAGCCGCAGACGACCAAGCCCGTTGGGTGAAAAGCAGTGGGATCTTTTCCAAAGTGTGGACGGGCTCGGACGCATACGCCATCTATCACCTCCTGCCCGATGGAGGCCACGGCTTCGGCCTGGGCGAACGCGCAACAAGGGGTGCCCCAAAAACCGTGCCCACCCTGCTCAATGATTTTCTCGATGCCAAACCTATCACCGCGCTAACAATCAATCCCGCCGCCGTCTCTACACCACCGCACGGTCAGGATGCCCGCCATGCTGCAAAAGTGGCCGCAGTGAGGAAGGAGAAGTTCGATCTACTGATGATAGGTGATTCCATCACACACAATTTTGAGAACCCGGCCTTCCAATCAGTCTGGCAGCAATATTACGAACCGCGTCACGCGCTGAATCTCGGCTACTCCGGTTACCGCACAGAGAACATTTTATGGAACTTGGAGAATGGCGAACTCGAAAACCAATCGCCCAAGGTTGTCACCCTGATGGTCGGCACGAACAACGTGGATGAAAAAAACTATCCCACCCGCCACACCGCCGGGCAAGTAGCCGGTGGCATCAAAGCCATCGTGGACCTACTCCGCCGGAAACTGCCTGATGCCAAAATCATCGTGCTACGCCCCTTCCCCGGCTCCTATGATGGTCCACTCCCCACATCCCACCGCATGATCCTCGAACGCGCGGGCGACATCATCAAAACCTATGCGGACGGCCAACATGTTTTCTACTGCGACGTGAATGCGAATTTCCTCAATCCGGACGGGTCTATTAACCATGACCTCATGCCTGATTATTTGCACCCTAACGGCAAGGGCGCGCTGCTTTGGGCCAATGCCATGGAACCCCTGATGTGCCAACTCATGGGCGACAAGAACCACTCCAACACCGCCGTCATCCCCGTGCCGAAACTCGAGGACGACAGCTACGATTGGATGGCCCGCCACAAAGCAGTGCTAGAGGTCAAGAAATCTATCCATCCTGATCTCGTGTTCGTTGGAGATTCCATCACCCACGCATGGGGTGGCGCGCCAGCCAGTCCGAACTGGAACCGGGGCGAGAAAGTCCTGCAGTCAGCCTTCCCCAACCATCACATCCTCAACCTCGGCTTCGGCTGGGATCGCACCCAGAATGTCCTCTGGCGGCTTGAACACGGCGAGTTCGACAACCTCCAACCCAAAAACGTGGTTATCAACATCGGAACTAACAACACCAGCGAAACCCAGCATGCGCGCCAAAACACCCCGGAGGAAATCACTCAAGGGGTGGATACCATCTGCTCGCGCATCCTTGAAAAATCCCCTCAGTCGAATATCATCCTGATGGCTGTCTTCCCACGTGAACAAAATCCGGACAATCCGCGACGCCTGCAAATCAACCGCATCAACGAACTCCTGGCAAAACTCGCCAAGCAGCGCGGCATCACCTTCCTCGACATCGGCGCGAAATTCCTCAACCCCGACGGCACCGTCCCACCCGCACTCATGGGTGACTTCTGCCACCCGACCGAAAGAGGCTATCAAATCTGGGCAGACGCATTGCTACCCAGCCTGAAACCCTGATCCTCAAGATCAGCAAAGCTTTTACTTCTCGGATTTCTCAGGACCTGACTGGCTGATGATTTTTGCAGCCAGTTCCTTGTCGGACAGGTCTTCGAAGTCGAGATAATGGACAATCCCCTTGGTATCCTTGCCTGCATTGGCAAGTTCTTCCGGGGCCAAGGCGCGGTTGAAGACGGCCACCTCGTCCATCTCACCACGTTCGAAGTTGGACAGGAGGTCGCCACGCCCGCCAATAGTCAGCGGCGCGGTCGTCAGCTTGCGCTCTTTCCCAAGCGCGCGCTTGGCTATTTCCTTTCCTCCACAGAAAACTCGAAACACCTCACCGTCGCAGGTCAGGGCAAGTTGCGTCCACTTGTCAATGCCCAGCTCGTTTCCGGTTGCAAGGGCGACAAGGGTATTTTGTTCACCGCCACCAATATTGATAGATCCTCCGACATTTTTGTCATCGAGGAACATCGTCACGCTTCCATCTGCCTCCGGGCTGGAACCACGGCAGATCAGCCAGCGGCGCATCTCCTGATTGACCAAATACGGATAGATCCGCACCCACAGGGTGATGGTGAATTCGCGCGTGTCCGCTATATGCAGGTCGAAGCTGGAGCCACCCTTGATCCCCCGGCCCTTGGCTCCGGGTGTTCCCACCATGGTATTGTCATGAACCGGGCAACTGGCCCGGCAGGACATTAAATAATTGTGGAAGAAATAGGTGTGGCGGTTGATGTCATAAAACGCGTTTCCAGTCACCTCTATTCCCGCAGTTCCCTCGTCAAAATACACACCACCAAAACATCCCGGCCCATCATCGTGGACCACGTTGTCACGGATCACACTTCCCGGCTGGCTTCCCAGCATGTAGATAGCCCCGCCATCACGGCGCTGCAGCATGATGTGGTGGATGTTATTGGCTTCAACAATGTTGTTCCTGCAGGTGCTGGGCGTGTGATAGATCACCGGACTTTCATAATTCGACGCTCCGGGCTCCACCAAGCCCCATCCCCATCCGCCGGAAATCCCGGAATACGGCACCCAACTGATCTCGTTGTGACTGATCACAGTCCCATCGGTGTAACCATAGAAGATACCGATAGATCCGCAGTAGTCCTGGCCTATTTTGGTGATGATGCTGTTGCTGATGTGATTGTCCTTCACTATGCTGCGCTTATCTCGCGGATGATGGTCTTCCGCAGAAACCCCGCCGATCTGAATGCCAGAACCCGCGATGTCCGTGAACAGGCAGCGGTTGACGCTGTTTCCCTGTGCACCGTTTTGGAGATCTAGCCCCGCTCCGCCCAGCGCGGTGAATACACAACTTTCAAAACTGATGCCATGACCGGCGTCCACAATGATATTGGCTGGACTCTTGACGTGCTCACCACAGACGGGTACCCAGCCCTTGTCTTCGATCTTTCGGAAATAACCGTTATCCGGGGGCTCGATAAAGTTCCCCTGCACATCCGGGTGACCCAGCTTTGAAGACGGCCTTAGCCATGTGGCATGGGAAAATGTCAGTCCTTCAAAGCGGATGTCGATCACCGGATTGTCCAGAGTGCCCTTGACCTCCACTAGCGTTTCCAGTTTCGGCGCGATGACCTCCACCTTGCTCATGTCCTCGCCGGGACGCGGCATATAATACAGCATGTGCGCCGGGCGGTCGAAGTACCACTCGCCGGGCTCGTCTAGCAACTCAAGGGCGTTCTCAATATACGCCGGGAGTTTTACCTGCACGCCACCCTTGCGCTGGCTGAGGAAAAAACCCGGTTGTGACATTTCGATGACCACCTTGCCATCGCCTGCTTTGCTGATCTTTTCGATTTTGCAAATCGGGTGCGTCCACTCGACGTTGTAGCCGCATTCAATGTCTTGCGGGGTTTTCCAATCCAGCAATTTCACATCCGTGGTGGTGTATCCGGCGGGGGAGATCTTATCGAGTTTGTTTGTGAAGTATCCCGGCGTGCCAGTCGTCCCGGGTGGGTTATCACATTGGATTACGGTTGCTTCGGTCTTTCCCCAAGGAGCCATGCCTGCAGGCACCACGCCGCGTGCTCGCTTGGCGCGCTGGCCGTTCACCCAGAGCTGGCGGAAGTTGTCCAGATTGACCGTGGCTTTGAAGCGTCCGTTAGTATCAGGTGTCCACCTGCTCACCACCACTCCGCCGCTGATCACCGGTTTCTCTCCGGGTACAGCGGTCCATGTGATGCCGGAGTTTTGTGGGCCCAACAGAAGCGGGGCATCTAGGCGGTAGGTCCCACCCTTGAGCAGAATGCAGTCACCCTTATGCGCCGCATCTCGTGCGGCGCTCAGTGATTCACCCGGGGATACGGTGATGTCCTTGGCGGACATTCCAGAGACCAGCAGGAGGCTGCACCATACGGTGGAATGGATTTTCATGGGCTTTTCAAGTGGGATTTATTTCAAAAACAAGGAATGGCTGAGATATGTCGGGCATTCTGAAAGACAGCGGAACAAAGCAAAACAGGCCCGTATGCCAATAAGGAAAAGCACCAATTCCTAGATTTGACAGACAAAATCTCGATATTTATTAAGTAAACTTAAATTTCACTTGATCTTTATCATATTTTTTGAAAGATACGCGTGTCATGAAAAGCATGTTATCGTTTGCCCTAGGAGTGGTGATGCTTGCCTTGCCGCAGGCATCCGCAAAAACTCAGTCGTCACGCGATGGCGATGGCGAGCAGGATCAGCAGATCGAGAAGTTGGACGGCAAAACTGACAACACCGACAAAACCGGCAAGAAGGCCAGGCATTCCCAAGACTCTGAAGGCCGGGCGAAGAGCGAACAAACCGCCAAAAAAGCCAAGTCTTCCAGTGATTCCGAGGATTCGCCAAAGCCGGCCCACACCACCTCATCCGCCAGGCACAGCAAGACGGACACATCTCAGTCATCCGATCAGATCTATGTGATCAAAGGGAATGATACCTTCACCAGCATAGCCAAAGCCCGCCACATTTCCGTGGAGAAACTCATCGCCGCCAACCCGGATGTAAAACCTACCGCGTTGCACCCAGGACAGAAAATCCGCCTTTCCTCTTCCGCGTCGGCTACAGCGGCTAAATCGAACAAAACCCCCACCGCACACACGGACGACTCCGCGCCAGCCCCTAAACCGAAATCCAGCACTGCGGATGCGCCTTCCTCTCACACGCCTAAATCCAAGACCACAGCACCGGACCACCACGTAGACACTCCGAAATCCGAGACGACTCCGGTTTCAAACAAGACCCCGGGTTCGCACACTCCCGCGCCATCCGTAAAAACCCCTGAGCCACATCCGGTTGCCACGGAATCCCCTGCTGTCCTCGCTGCTAAGGATACTCCTGTCCCGCCTCATCCCGAAAAGAAAATCCACTCCGTCAAAATCGAGGGACCTATCACTTACGGTGAATTCGCCGCCAAACATGGCACGAACACCGAGCGTCTCAACGAACTCAACGGACTGGATCTCACACACGCCACCCTCCTGGCCAAAGGATCAGAACTCTATATTCCCGCCCAGCCATAAGCGTTAGAGTTCGTGTACTTCCAGGAGGAAGAAAACCCGCCCGGGGCCATGCCGGGCGGGTTTTATCTTTCCTGTGAATACAGGGAATGAAACAGGATGATCAAACGAACGATCTAAACGCTGACGCGTCTGAAATCAGTAGCTATTGGGATAAGGTTGTGACTGGTCAGTTTGCTGGGTTTGGCCGTATTTGCTGTGTTCCCGGGTGATCGTGACCGGGGTGCCTACGCTGACTGATTCGTAGAGGATGGGGGCGAAATCCTTGGGAAGGCGGATGCAACCATGGGAAGCAGGTTTTCCGGGTTCCGGGATCACACCGCCATGCATGCCCACACCGTAGGAAGTGATTCTCATCCAGTTCGGCATGGGAGCAGGTACGTAGCGCATTCCCTTCGGCACACGGTCGCTGGATTTGGCATCTGGGTTCGTTACGTTGCCGGAATCATCTTCGATCCACCCGTAAGTATCGGAATATTTATCCACCACTTTCTCACTAATCGTGTAATTGCCGGGCAAAGTGTCATGGCCTTCCTTCCCTGTTGCCACGTAACACCAGCCGATTTCGCGTCCACCGCGTTCGAATTCGGCGATCTGATCGGTCAGGCTGATGCGCACGCTGACCTTTCCGGGAGCGCCGTCGTCATGCCATCCATACAGGACGCGCTGCGGCGGTCTGCTCTCCGTGGATTGGATGGCGCAGGACACCGACAGCATCGCAAGGGCCACGCTGGAAATACTGATGAAACCGTGATACGAAAATCGCATGCTGCACTTAGGGGGATTGCGCCGTCAGCAAGCAGATGCCGGGGCAACCACTTGACTAATCGATAGTCTGCAACTCACGACAGGTCAAGGATTCACGGATTTGCGTTATGGATGCATGGAAACAGGGGGGGGGCCGCGTATACCCGGACTGAAGTTACCGTGAGGCATCCCACCGGGCCTTGCAATTGCCGGGCTTCTCGGCTATCCACTCCGCACATGATACGGTTTTCACTTTTTGGCATCCCGGTCGAGGTCCAGCCATTTTTCTGGGTGATGTGCATCATGCTGGGCGGAGCATTCCATGCCGACACTGCGGAAGCGATTCTCAGCGTAGCACTGTTTGCCCTTGCGGCCTTCGTTTCCGTGCTCGTCCATGAGCTTGGGCATGCCATGACTGGGATTAAGCTGGGAGGTGGCCGCGCCCACATTATGCTCACAGCCTTCGGAGGGCTTGCCAGCAACCAAGGTGGAAGATTTAGCCGTTCCCAACGCTTTTGGATGATCGCGGCCGGTCCTGGCGCAGGGTTTGTTTTCTTCCTACTCATTCTCACCCTGCTTTGCCTCTTGTTCCGCAGCACTGATGTGTTGCAGGTCGCTTCAACGATCCTGTTCGGCCTCCGGCCCCATTTGATCTCCATGGAATTTATCAATATGATAAGGGAAAAGCCCTTCGTCTTCATGTTCTTCCAACAGTTGCTATGGATCAACTTCTGGTGGGGCGTTATCAATCTGCTTCCTGTCATGCCCTTGGACGGCGGACAGATCGCAAATCTGTTAGTGACGCCCCAGCGCAGGGTTTTCCTTATCGGCATGATCGCAGCGTCCTTCATGGCCGCGCTGGGGCTGATCTGGTTTAAGTCACTCTACACTGGTCTTTTATTCGGGTATCTAGCCTGGCAGAATTATAAAAACATGGGAGCCGTGCGCTGGCGGTGAGAGTAGTCGGCTTTTAGAACGGCTCATCCCCGCCCCACGGGTTGTCATTACCCACATCCCATTCCTCGGCCAGATCCGGTGGAAAGTCGTTCAGGAAAGACGAGGGTCGGCAGATGAAATCTCCGCTGTAGGACTTCGGGTTCATCATCGGGCATGTTAGATATAACTCATCCTTCGCGCGGGTAAGTGCCACATAAAACAGCCTGCGTTCTTCCTCGAGCATTGCTGAATCATCGGCTTCTAAAACACGACTGTTGGGAAACTGGCCGTCCACCAGCCATATCAGAAACACCGCCTTCCATTCCAGCCCCTTGGCTTGGTGAATCGATGACAGCGTCACCTTGTCATCATCCGCCTCACGTCCTTCACCACTTGGCTCTCCATCAGTGGAACTCATCAGCGAGAGCTGGGCGAGGAATTCGAGGATATCGTCGAAGTTGCCTCCGTATTCAGACAAGCGCTGGATATCGCCGCGCCGGTTTTCCGCGTTGTCGAAAGTCGCATCCAGATAGTCGGCATACACCCCCTCAAGAATGCTGAAGATCATGTCGGACGGCCGGGCGAATTTTCCGTCAGGTGTGAGTTCGTCCAGCGTGAAACAAAGTTGCTCCCAATGTTTAGCGGATTTTTTGGGAACCTTGAAACGCAGAAACAGATCAGACCATTTCGGCGGTATTTCTTCCTTGGATGCCCAGCCCGTCCTGAGCCATTCACTCCAGAGCTTCGCGGCAGCCACAGGGCCACAACCCGGCAGCAGGCTGACCATGCGCAGGAAACTCACCTCGTCACGCCGATTGACCACGAAACGCATGAATGCCGCCACATCCTTGATGTGGGCCTGCTCGAAAAACCTGAGTCCGCTGGTGATGGCGAATGGAATCCCACGCACGGTGAGCTCCATTTGGATTTCCAGACTCTGGAAATGCGCCCGATAGAGCACTGCCATTTCTTCGAATGGTATTCCGGTGTCGCGCAACTCAAGGATGCGCTGTGCCACAAACGCCGCCTGCGTGCCCGGGTCCGTCAGCGCCACCAGCGCGGGCTTGGTCCCGTATGGCCCGCGTGATGGACGCAGATCCTTCTCGATGCGACCAAGGTTCGCACGGATTGACGCATTGGAGAGATCCAGAATTTCCGGCACACTCCGGTAGTTGGTCTCGATGGTGAACACCCGCGCCTGCGGATATCGGTCCATGAATCCAAGAATCAGCTTCATGTCCGCGCCACGCCATGAATAGATCGATTGCGCGTCGTCTCCCACAACCATAAGGCTGTTAGTCTTTCCAGTCAGCAGGTCTATCATGCGTCCCTGCACCACGTTGGTGTCCTGATATTCATCCACCAATACGTGACTGAAGCGTTTCTGGTAGATTTCCAGCACATCGGGGAATTCCTCGAACAAGCGGACCGTCAGCACCAGCAGGTCGTCGAAATCCATCGAGTTGGTTGCCAGTTTACGGTCGGTGTATCCTTGGCTGACCTTGGCAATCTGTTCGGACCAATCGTAAAAATGATCGTAGCGGCTTGCTATCACCTCCTCGAGCGTGGAACCGGTGTTTTCTACCAGACTGAACATCGAGGCCAGCACGTCGGGTTTCGGGAAACGGCGTTGTTTGGTGTCGATCTTGCACGCGGAGATCACCGAGGAGAGCATTGATTTCTGGTCATCACGGTCGAGTATGGAGAACGAGCGGTTAAAGCCCAGATCTTCGGCATGGCGGCGCAGGATACGGCTGCCTATGGAGTGGAATGTGCCAGCCCACAGCGCCGAGGTGTCGTGCGGAACAAGTTCACGCACGCGTTCGGTCATCTCACGGGATGCCTTGTTGGTGAACGTGAGCAGCAACACTTGGCGGGCGTCAGTCCCGTGGTCCAGTAACCACGCCACGCGGTACGTGAGTGTCCGGGTCTTGCCGGATCCCGCACCGGCGATGACTAGCGCGTGCCCCGGCGGAGACGACACCGCCTGGTATTGCTCCTCATTGAGCGCCGCCGCATAGTCGATGCCGGATGCGGACTGCGCGGCTGTGCGGTGGAGGGTATATTGGCGGGCCATGGACAGTGGCAGTGTGGCAGAGGGTTTCCCTTGGATCAATTGCAGAACTTGAGCGCACACCTATCAGATCCCCACCGGCACCTTCCCACGCGGCAGTTCATGCCGACGGTGATTAGGGTATAGACTTGGCTCATCTATCAATCGAGCTGGTTGTATTTGAGATTGTTCCCGCGTGATTTCTCCACGGGGTATCGCTGCTCGTTTCGGGCAAGCTTGGTGGCCATCACGTCGCCGAGTTTCAGACCAAGGTTATCGGCAAACTCAAACAGAAGGATGCCGACATCCGCGATTTCCGAGGCTATTTCGTCGCGACGTTCGTTCACGCGCTCATCGATCTGGCTATCCTGCTGCCATACGAAATGCTGCATGAGCTCACCCGCCTCTGCGGCTATCGCCACGGAAAGGTCCTTGGCACTGTGGAACTGCCGCCACTCGCGCGCATCGACAAAACTCTGAATGCGGGCGGTCAGCGAGGATATCGAGTCGTTCATCGGACAGAACCCTCAGCGAAAACCCAGTGTTCCACAACTGCTGATTCTGCCCCTGACGGGGAGAGGATCCGGTATCGACATCCCCGTGGAAATGTTGCACTTTCCGCTCGCGCACGGGTCGGTTCGCTCTCATCGCAGTGGTCCTCGCGGGTGGGTTGGCCAGCACCCCTGCCACTGACTCAGCAGACTTGGAGAAGACCACCTTGAATAATCACGCCTCCACGGCTAATACTCCTCCCAACCCCTGACACTCATGGATTTCCTCAACTACGCCCTGCAACAACCGTTCACTTGGGGCTTGCTCCTCGGACTCCTGATCGCCGGTTTCATCTGGAAGGCTGGCTTCAGTGCCCGCCGCCACGCAGTCAAGGAAGCGAAACGCCTGTCCGAGGAAATGAAGGATCTGCAAGGCCATCTCAACACCCAGCTCAAGATCAACGCCACCGGCAATGAGACGATACGCACGGAACTCGAATCCCTCCGTACCCAGAACGAAACTCTCCGCGTGAACTACGCAGCACTCCAGCAGAAACCCGGCCGCACCGAACAACGCCAACTCCAGATCTACGAGATAGCTATCCGCACCATGCGCGAACAGGCTCCCGGCTTCGCACCGGCATGGGAAAACGCCCTGCGCCAGGGAGAAGCTGAGCTGGAAGCCGCAGAATCAGGCTTCAAAAAACTCGTCCGCCGCGTCATTCCCAGCCTTGGCAATGCAACTCCTGGCCCCACGCCGCTCATTTCTCCCAAGGAGGAGTGAGAACTAGGCAATCCAGCCAATCACGGGATTTGCTGGATTCTTACCTTAGACAGGAAGATGAGAACCACAACCGGAGCGGAGGGGGATTTCTGCCGCTTGGTGGGTTATTGCAATTGGCGACATCCTGAATCCCAAAGGGATTCCATCCCGCAGCCCCTGGGTCGCCGCACAGCGAGCACCCTGGGAATAAGAGAAAACGATTCCCAACCCGCAACGGAGTTGTGTCCCTGATAAGTGATCGGTCTAATTGTGTTATGAATTGAATTCTTTCAGTGAAATCAGTGTAAATCAGTACAATCAGTGGTTTGAAAAAGCCGACATGCCGTTTCATTTTCCTATTTGAACTTAAATGATAACATCGTGTCCCACTATCCGTAGAGTGGGGATAGCATGAAAACCTATCCTCTTGCCACCCTTGCCATTGCGTCGTTCATTTCCATGGGCGCGCCCTCGGTCATTGCTGCCCCGCAGATCATCCAAGCATCCGACCCCGTGCGCCCAGATGAGACCGTGCTGGTCACGGGCGAGGGCTTCTCCAACGACAGCAAGGCGGAGCTTGCAGTCATGCCGGACCGTCCGGGTGCCGAGCCGCAAAAGTGGGAGGAAATCAAACCCTTGCAGTGTGAGAACCAGTCTCTGAAATTCGTGATCCCCAAGGCATGGAAGCAAGGAGTTTGGATGTGCCGCGTCAAACAAGGCGGCTTTCCATCCAAGCCCGTCATTCTCAATGCCCCGTCCGCATGGTGGTGGAATGGCGACGAGGGTGAAACCGCCACTCCCGGCGGATGGCTGAGGGTGTTCGGGAAGTCACTCAACTTTGGCGGCAAAACCCACGTGAAGCTGCAGTCCCCGGACGGCAAGGGACAGCCCATCATCCTAACAGACGACAAGCCCACCCCATACGCGCTCTCGTTCACCCTCCCTGCCAACCTTGCACCGGGAGACTACCCGCTGTTCGTCAGCAACGGACTTGGCGGCGAAGCCGCTTGGACCAGCGCGGGCATCGTGAACGTCCGGTCCAAGGAAGTGTGGAAAAGTGATGTCTTTAACGTGAAGGATTTCGGAACCGATCCGGCCAAGGCACTCCTGGCGGCACTGGACAAAGCCAAAACTAACGGCGGCGGCATCGTCTTTGTGCCGCGTGGCCGCTATAAGGTGGAAACCACGCTCACCGTTCCGCCTCACACCATCCTGCGCGGCGAATCCATGGAAACTGTCAGCCTCTCATGGCCGGACTATGACAAGGCGCCTGTAGATCTACTCACGGGCTCGGATTACGGTATCGAAAACATCACCCTTTACTGCATGACCCACCAGAATTTCGTTACCGACCAACATAAGTCCCAGCGCTTTTTCGTGCGTCATGTGCGCATCAGGGCGGATAGTTATTTCAGGATGCAGACACCTGGCGTACCTTTCCGCGAGCGCAAAGGTCCTGCCAATAACGATGACATAGGTGCCGGTGTTCTGATCAGAGGGAAAAACTTCGATGTCACCGATTGCGATATCTACGACAACGGATACTGCGTGCGCGGCTTGATGGGCAAAGTCGGTATCATCGCCCGCAATAAGATGCACTACGGTGCTTGCGGATACGGGATCGAAAACACGGAACGCTGCATCTTCGAGGACAATGAAGTGTTAGGATCCAGTCTCACCTCCGCCGGCAATGGCTTCTCCACATTCTGGAGCACCCGCTGCTGGCATGTCTATTTCGCACACAATCACATCCTGCAAATATACGGCGCCGACCGCGAGATGATGACCTTGGATTCTGGCGGCAGTGCTTACGTTGGAACCCTAGCCTCGGTGAAGGGCACGCAACTCACCCTGGCCAATGATATGAACCCTCACGATTACACCCCTAAACCGCGCACCGACTGGACGGACGGCGTGGTCCAGATCATGAAAGGCAAGGGTGCCGGACAATATCGCTTCGTCGTTTCTGACAAGGACCGGGTCTGGCATGTGGACCGCCCATGGAATGTCGATCCTGACAAGGATTCTCTGGTTTCCATCACCGCCTTCCGTGGCCTCTGCCTTTACATCGAAAACACCTTTGAGGACGGCGGAGCTTGCCAACTCTATGCTGCCGCGCACGACAGCATTGTGGCCGGTAACAAGGGCTCGCGCATGGATGGATTCGCTGTCTGGGGCATCGACCCCCACGGATGGGGGCTCCAACCGTCATGGAACTGCCAGTTCCTCGATAATGAAATCCTTGAGGGGAACTGTTACGGGATGGGTTCAGGCGGATTCACAACCATCGCCTACGACGAGATCAAGGATAAGGAACCCACAAAAGCTTACACCGATCCCTTGGTCTCAGGCACCATCTTCCGCCGCAATATCTGCCACAACAATTCCGCCTTCAACATCGGCGGCGCACTAACCTCCGACACCATCGTGGAGCACTGCACCGTCAGCGATAACGAATGCGGCATCCAAGTGGCCCCCCACTCCAAGGGTGTGCTATTGCGCGATAACACCTATCAGAATGTGGTGAAACCCGAGGTAATCAAACAACAGTAAGTAAAACAACCTCGGAAGTCCCGCCACGCTACAGCTAAAGGAATATACTGTGGCGTGGAATCATTTAGGGCTGTATTACTGTTGGCATTTGAGTCCCCCACCCCAGCATCTTTTGATCAATGTGAAGGCTCCGCACGAAGCTTGATGATTCTCATGCTTTCTCCGGGTTGCTGGAAAATGGTCAGGATACCTTCAGTCAGAGTTATTTTTTCGGAGTTAACGGTGGCAGAGGTCGCGGCATACTTCACCCCCTCCGGCATCCTTAGCTCCTTCAGGGAGATCGTTATATCGCCCGCATCCTTGCTCCAGTTATAAACACCCACGGCGTATTCACCCTTGCCATAGGCGGCGGAGAGCGCTGCCGGTAAGCCATCGGACCTCAGGACTAGGTACTGCATGAGCGGCACGCGTGGACCAGCCTTGTTCCAGTAGCGACGCACCACCGCAGAGGCATCAGGACTCCATTGGTCCGCGAAGTCTGAGGTGAGGAAGGCCGTGCCCAGCAAGCCTTCAGTGGCTGTTAGCAGGTGGGATTGTTCGAAGTTCAATTGCGAGTCCTCGCCCCGCATGTAGAAAACATCAGGATCCACTTGATACCAAAGCCCATTGACATGGGAGCGCAACATCATCTCCGCAAGATTCTTGCGGACGGTGTTCATGTTTCCTCCTATATCACCACCGATGCGCGAGACATCCATGCTTCCCAGAGTGTAACGCAGGATGCCTCCTACGCAGGCGTTGATGATGGCATCATCACCCAGCGCCTCGCGGAAAAGCCGCCATTGGTCACGCAGCGACTCATGAGTTGTCTTGTGTGGATCGTATTTCATGCGGCTGCTGCTGACGGTGTAGGCGAAGTCGATTTTGAAATAGCGCCAACCATCAGCGCGGAACTGGTGGAGGATTTCCACGATGTGCTTGCGGGCTTCCGGATGATCTGGCTCAAGAAAATAGGTGGGCCCCCAATTGCTGAACTTCACACAGAACCCGCCCTTTGCATCCCGCTGCAGCCACTCGGGGTGCTCTTTGACTATCGGGTCACTGGCCTGGATGGCGGTGGGAGCGATCCAGATGCCGGGGATAAAACCCTTGTCTGACATTTCTCCGGGTAATTTCTTCAGCGCGGTTAGCCATTCCCCACGCCCGTTCCAATCTCCGGGCCGGACTTGAAAGCCGTCGTCGATTTGGATCGTGCGTCCGCCGGGCGGTGCATCGTAGGATGCAAAACCCGCGATTGCGCGGCGGATGTCGGCGGGTTGGACGTGAGTGGATTTCTGATACCACGAACAATAACCAACCAAGGGTGGGCGCACGCGGACCGGCCCCAAAATGTCACGACAAGCGATTGCCCAATGTCGGAGTTCATCCTGTGGATCACCGTAGGAAAGGATGGCGTTTTCCAGCACCCGCGATTTTCCCGGTTCCACGCGCACTCCATCCAGCAGCACGGCGGCATAGAAGGAGGTTTTCTCGCGAGCAGTGCGCATTCCGAGCTCACCGAAGGCCGAGCCCGGACCGGTAAAACCAATGAAAAAGCCGGGAGTGTTCCAATCGGTTCCGAGCATTCCCGTGTCACCGGAAATAGCGACATTGGGCTGGTCATGAATCGGTTCTGCGAGCCTTGGCCAGGTCACTCCATTCGAGCCCCAACTCGCCTCGACGATGGCACGCGGGCTACGGAGTTTCTGTGAGGGCTTGATGATGCCACCGGGCAATTCAAACTGCCGCATGGACAGCAAATTCATTGCAGGATCCGCAATCAATCCATCGAGATAGTGGAAACGCGCCACTTCCATCGCTTGTTCGGTTTTAGAAACGAGCTGGCCGGAGAGTTCGTAGCGGCCGGCAGGATCACGGCGGAGTGTGATCGTGGCCTTGAATTTGGAAAACTCTGTCCCCAACACGAGCTCCCCTTGTGCCTGTGACAGCACCTTGTAGGATGAGCACTCCTCTTGCCAGGCATCTGCGCCTACCGTGCGGCTCGCTAGATAGGCCCGACACTCCTGCAGGGCTTTCCCCTGCCCGGCATCGATCAACAATTTCCCGTCCGGATTGACGCTGATATTCAGCGGGCTGGGAGCCACCGTAGTGAGCATCTGCGAATCCGGACTGGCCCCCAGGGTGATCCCAGGCACCAGCAACACAGAGAGCGCCAGCGCGCAGAACATCCATTTGGGGTCAGTCCCCGCAGTGAAACATTTTTTCAAGTTCATTGAGTTTTTTCAGTAGTTTTCGATCTCTTTTCACGATGCCCACCTGGCGGCTTACAGAGCCAGGATGGCCCATGCACAGCCTCGTGGCAAGCCATTCGGTGCTCACCGCTGTTCGCCCTCGGAGCAGGGCTGCCATCAGTGCCTTGCGCTCATCGCCTTTCCTGAGGCTGCCCAACTCCCTTGCCTGAGTCGGTAGACCCAACTCTGCTCCGCATTTCTGAATCATCTGCTCGGCATCCCTTTCACCATAATCTTTCTCCAGTCCTGTGGTTTTCCTGCGCTCCCGCGGCTTGATCCCTTTCACCTTTTCCACCAACGGTAGCAGTCGGTCCCGGAAGCTGTCCTCTCCTAGATACCAGCCCCTGCGCAATGCTTCCTGCGCCACCGGGTCTATCTTGCCGCCCTTTTGGGCCGCTCGCGCCTCAAGCCACGCCACGTAAGCACGCCGTCCTCGACCGTCCTTCGCTAGTTCAAAGGAATTGAGCACCCAGGCATGCACCCGCCAGCCAAACCTTCCATGCGCCCTCTCCAGCAAATCCGTCCACGCGTAGCGGTCCTTGTCCTCTTCAAACACATTCTTCCCGCCATCCCTGCGCACCATCACATGATAAACCGCTCCCGCCGCCTCATTTCGCAATGGTCTCGCCATGTGCAACCATCTCCCATCCTCAACCTCATGTCAATGTCTGTTATTTGGGACTGACCCCGGAGATTGGAGTAGGATCGTAGTTAGGGTTTGGCGGGAATCGGCCCAGAGATTTTCACTGAATACGGATACAGATCTTATTTGGTTCCTTCTTGTCGTTTGCCCACAACTCAATATGACACTTTTTACTCTCGACTTCTACGCTTAAGACGCAATCCAGTTGAACATTACATACGTCAACCCGCTTACGCGGAGTATCTAGGGTTCCTGTATACACCAAAAGCATGTTAGGATCCGATAATTGACTTTGCGCTTTATCCGTAAGCACAAGGTTGGTTTCTCCGTCGATCTCCGACATTGTGCCGATCACGATACAGGATGATGTGGCAACCACAAGGTGTCCTCCAATCTTTTCCGGAATCACACCGTGCTCAAGATCCATTATGAGCAGTAGTGCATTTTTAGGAGCAATATTAATTTCACTTTTCATTCGGATTTTGTTCTGGCTTTAAGCTCGCGAGCCGTGGCAAGTCCTTGTTCCCTACTAAATGGGGTCGGTCCTCGCGGATTAACATTTGGTGAATTCATAGATGTGTTATTTCTGTGAGAAGTAGGGCTTCCGGTTCATTTTTCTTGTCTGACAGACTCCAGAAGGCGCGTCAAGAGTGAAATCAGTTTTGACTGATAGCCAATCCTGAGCCCGTTATATGGGACCTGTTGCGGATTCATCAATGCTGGCTTCATTGGCATGGTGTGGTTATTCGGGATAGAGGATTGCGGCCAATTTGCGTTGCTGGTTTGCCAGTTTCCGGTCGGTTCTTGCGGCACTTAGAAGGCGGCTCACTGATCCCGGGTGGCCCATTGCCAACTGCTCGGTGATCCATGCGTTGGTCACGCTGGTATTGGCACGCAAGAGCCCCGCCAACACGATCTTACGTGGGTCACTCTTGGACAGCTCGGCAAACGCAGTTGTTCCCAGCTTGATGCCATAGGTTTTGAGTCCCTCACGTATGATACGCTCCGCTTCCTTTTGCCCATGGTCGCGCAGCGCCTCACCAGTGAGGCTTTTCACGTTGACAGTCCCCTTGCCTATGGCTTTGTCGAGCATCTTCAACAAGCGGACTTTGAATGTCTCCTTGCCCAGGTACCACCCGCTGCGTATGGCCCGCATCGCTTCTTCATCGATCTTGCCCTTGTGATTGGCCGCGCGAG
>Ga0118677_10001019_pt1 | contig 60264 bp, 55 predicted proteins | sample AliMusrvi5mmetaG_FD_86154 | JGI IMG/M metagenome (GOLD analysis project Ga0118677, IMG submission 86154) | reverse complement strand
TAGTCATGATCCTCGCACACAGTTTTTAAACTGGTCCCTTATGGCCAGCGGTGCTTATGACTATGCCGCCAACTCTCGTGGCTACACCTATGGCTTTGTAGGCGAGTATTACCATGATGAAAAATGGGTGATGCGCATGGCTCGATTGGCTATGCCCAAATCACCAAATACATTGGCGCTGGACTATGACCTGACACAGCAATACGGCAACACAGCTGAAATAACTCATCTTCATACGATTAACGGACAAGCTGGTAAGGCGAGAGTTTTAGTCTTTCAAAATCGTGGAATCATGTCTACCTATAACAATGCGATGAGTTTTGGCCAACAGACTAATACCACTCCAGATATCTTAAGCACACGATATGGGTATCAAACCAAATGGGGCTACGCATTAAATGGCGAGCAAGCGATCACAGAAAATATTGGTGCCTTTGGAAGGTGGAGTTGGAATAACGGCCAAACTGAAACGCAAGCATTTACGGATATCAGCAATTCATTATCTGGCGGCCTATCCATCAAAGGCGCTGGCTGGGGAAGACCGCGAGATACTATTGGAATTGGTGCGGCACTTAATGGAATCTCATCACAGCAAATTAGCTACCTACAAAAAGGTGGTGTAACGATGTTCATTGGAGATGGGAGACTCAACTATAAGAAAGAACAAATCTTTGAGACTTTTTATAGCTGGAATGTTTATAAGAGTCTCTCACTTTCAGCAGATTATCAGCGTATAGCTAATCCAGGATACAACGCAGATCGTGGTCCAGTAAATTTCTATGGATTAAGAGCCCACATTGAAATGTAATCGTACTGATCCTTTATGATCGCGAAATGTCTTTTTTTCAATATTCACTTAAGCCCCTCAAGTTAGCGCCTTATTTGCTTTGCTTGAGTAGCTTGGTATTTGCGGCACCTTTTGAGATTAAGGTTCACGACGAGCTCATTGCGGAATATCAAGAATCTGCCTATGAAGTAGAAACTAATCTATTTCAGGCACCAGCATCACAGGGTCTCAAAACTAATGTGTTTCAAACAAGACTTGAATATGGGTATGGTATTGCCCGTAATAGTGAGATTGGTGCCAATCTTTACTTGAGCAACTACAACGGTGTGAGCTATGTGAATGGCGGGAAGGTAAGCCATATGTATATTCCCACCCATGATGAAGAGGGCTTGTGGCATTACGGGGTGAAGAATGAGATTAATTACATCAAAGATGTAGGCGGGAATGAGACTACCTATTACGAGCTAACTCCTATCTTGGCGCTTCAACTTCAGAAATGGCGCTTCATTATTAACCCAAGCGTTGATGTGACATTGAATAAAAATAGCTCAGCTACATTCTCACCATCAGCTAAAGCGGTTTATGGGATTACGCACACGGTTGATGTAGGCATGGAGTATTACGGGGATAACCTACCCAACAAGAGCCTATACAACATCACCCAACAACCTCATGCCGCCTACTTGGTCATGGATGCCAAGCATGGCAAATCATCGTTTAACTTTGGGGTTGGCAAAGGTGTTACGGCCAATAGTGATAATTGGATTATTAAGCTGATAGCCTCACTGAGCTTTAATTAGTGTTGTCGTTTTAAACGACATCGACTGACGCAGGGATGCTAAATTGATTTGTCCTTTAAAAGGACGGCTCATACTTGGGATATCCAAAACCGATGGCGTCTACACCTGCCAAAACCAAAAAGAAAATAGCCCAACAAATGGGCTATTGTGATTCTTGGTGGCCCGGGGCGGAATCGACCAGGGCTGAGGATGCCCTACTCTGTGGGAGCCAATTCTGCTCCAGCTGGTCTTTTGTAGCGGTTGTAAGACCACATATATTGATGTGGCTTAGAAAGTATCATCTCCTCAAAATAATGATTCATTTCCGTACAGGCATCAACTAAACAATCAGGAAATGCCTCATTCATCAATTGGCTCTTAATGAGCCAGCCCTTTCCTAATCCCAGTCTTTCTGCGCTAACAAAAAGGATTGCTACATTTATTTGGCGAGCCAATTTAATTGGAAATGAGGTTGTATAAGCATATTGATTAAAAAATTTAGCCCACACCCCATCGCCAACGCTAGGCACCTGATCCGCCAATAGGCCAACTACCTCACCCTTTATTAAAGCTCGTTTAATCTGACGAACCCCGCCAAGATTTGCTTCAACAAACTCAATCTCGGTATGTTTTCTTGATTGAAGCATAAGCTCATTAACCCATCTTTTTCGGGCTGGCCTATACATTACTGTTGCTCTTGTATGTTCAGCAAAAATACGAGGCACTATTTCAAAGCCTCCTAAATGTGAAGCAAGAACAATTAAGCCTTTGCCATTTTTGGATAGCTCAATAACTTGATCCAAGTTTTCAATAGTTACTTTATTAATGGAGGATTTTGGATGCCTCCAAATCCATAATGTGTCAGCAAACATCATTCCAGATTCGGCAGCCGCCCTCCACGGGGTTGATTTGAATCCCGAATAATGGGCTGCGCTCTGATGATTTTTATATAGGCGTCGTCGGTACCTGGGAGAGAATAAGTAAACCAATACACCTGCGCCAGCGCCAATAATTTGAATGGCTGCCAATGGAAGCGAGCTAAAGAGCCGCAATATGAAATACAACATCGGCCATTCTAGACGCTATTGATGAAAAAACCACCCGAAGGTGGTTTTGGTCATTCTTGGTGGCCCGGGGCGGAATCGAACCAGGGCCGAGGATATTTAACTCTATTAACTACCCTCTGTCACCTTACGACCGTTTAAAGGCATTACAGGTCTTGCGTTCATTGGGAAAATTTTCTTAAACTGTGCCAGTTGAGCAGCTGACATTTCTACTGGAGTTTTGAGAATATAAAAAGTAACTCCCTCACCACAACCAGGGGTTGTCAGGGATCCTGAGTAGCTGTAGTAAGCCAATGACTTAGGAAGAAGCTTAGATACATCGAACCTTTCCTTCATTACAACCTTGCCTGTTTTGGCTGGCATCACATCAAAAATAGGCTTTAGTGCAGCATTTTCTTTGCCCTCTTGAAAGAAAATTCCAATAACCGCTAATTTGCCTCTCTCAGTATCACTCTCGTTATCGCCTGGATTAATGTGGACTAAATGAGCATTAAATGGATAGCGCTTGCCATCAACAGTTTCTTCACTGGGAGCGTGCATATGAAATTGCAAAATATTGTAATCATCATCTGACAACATCGCATAACCGCCATCTGGAAGATCAACCTGAATAGTGTGGCCATTGTTCACTACTGTCGCTTTTGAATCATGGTAGTAAGTCTTGATTGGAGCAGTTGCTTTTGCCAAGCCTTTTGAAGAAATATCAATTGGCGCCTGTACCTTTCCAGTTTTGCACATCGCAAATTCGGAACTTAAATCACCCCAATTAGCAGGGCCAATGTTGCCATCGTATCCCCATTTAACAGCGCTATCTGCATAACTAAAACCAGCAAATGCAGTCAAACAAACTGCAATTAATACTTTTTTCATTTTGGCTCCTAAGAATTTTGATTGGTTATCAACTCCCATCTAGTCTTATTTGACAAAATGATTACAAAAAACTTTATCACTTTTATAAGTTTTAGGTATTACATTGGGTCGAGGTATCGCTAATTCCTCTTTAATTAACCCGCAGAGATGTCCCTTTAAGGGACAACCCTAGATAGGGTGCCCAAGACCTATGGTGCCTAACCCCTTCTCAACCCAAATGAAAAAACCACCCGAAGGTGGGCTATTGAGATTCTTGGAGGCCCGGGGCGGAATCGACCAGGGCTGAGGATTCCTATCCTAGTTGGTGATACAGTAAATCTTGATCAAAACACTTTTGGAGTGAAAGATGCCGACCTATACAGTGACTTACTCAAATACCAAACTAAGTGCCATACAAATGGAAGGTATTGCTCAGGCCATTACCAAAACCCACAATGAGTGCACTGGAGCGAATACCTACTTTGCTCAAGTGATATTTCAAGAAACTCCAAGTGGCAAACATTTCATGGGAGGTAAGCCCGTTCAAGATAGTCAAATCTTTCTACATGGACAAATACGAGCAGGGCGACCACCAGAACTCAAAGAAAAACTGATATTAGCAATGCGCGAAGCTTTAATTAAAAGCTCAGGACTCAGTAAAGATCAAATTTGGATTTATATTGTTGATCTAATTCCCGCCCAGATGATTGAGTATGGAGAAATTCTTCCACTATCAGGTAAAGAGAATGAATGGTTTGCCAGCTTATCAAGCGATCTTCAAGCAAAACTGAAAGCCTTAGAAAAATAGCCCAACAAGTGGGCTATTGTGATTCTTGGTGGCCCGGGGCGGAATCGAACCACCGACACAAGGATTTTCAATCCTCTGCTCTACCGACTGAGCTACCAGGCCAAGACTCGGAATTATAAATGAAACTGGGAGTGGGCTTAGTAAATGCGCCTACTGTGGCTGACTCTTGGGAAAATCTTACAAATCCTTGCTTGGTGGGGATGGTCGATCCTGCTTAACGGTGGGCGACTGGCAGAGATATCGGAATCCTCTATCTATCGAGGCTTGGTATGGGCGGCCACTAACGACCGAAAGCAGAAAATCGTACGTAACTAAAAACCTGCTTAAGTAAACTTCTTGGCCAAGGCCGAGCAAAGCGCAAAAAGTGTAATGTTCCAATACTTAACCGACATCGGCAACCACGTAGAATTGTTTTGTAAGCAACTCAAGGCTCGAAGCCGACCCCCTGCGGGGTATAAGCAGTTAGACCTTAATAACCCAGAACAATTAGCTGTTGCGATACTCAAAACAGTATTTACACAATAAACATATGGTCTGGCATCATATCTGCTTGATACCGCTCCATCATTTTAAGGTAAGCTGCCTCAAGATTTTTAGTAAAGAGTGGCGTATCAAACAGAGGAGCAGTCAAACGGTTGTTAGCCAACTTCAATTTAGCATCTGCAAGTTTCTTTGGGTTCAATGCCAGCTCAATTGCCAATGCCTCATATTCTTCTTGAGTGCTGGTAATTAATTCTGGTAAACCAACAGCATTTAAGAGGCTAGCTGCTACACGACCTCCGAAAGACTCTCCCATTAAAGTAAGGACTGGCAACCCAACCCATAAGGCATCGCTAGTGGTGGTATGTGCGTTGTAGGGGAAGGTATCTAGAAATAAATCAGCCTGACGATGGCGAGCCAAATGCTCAGGCAAATGAAAGCGTTCGGCAAACACCAGCCTATCGGCTGAAATACCTTGTTTTTCAGCTTCTTTTTTAAGATTCTCTACCGCCCAAGAGTTGTCCTGAAGTAGCCATAAAACACTACCCTCTACTGCTTTCAAAATTCGTATCCACCCCTCAAAAGTTGCAGGCAATATCTTGAAATTATTATTAAAACAACAAAAGACAAATCCATTTTCAGGCAGCCCCAGCTCTTGCCTTGTAAATTGCCTGTCTGAAATTAGACGCTTTCTATCATTGGCCTGATAGCTATTGGGTAAATAGACAACTTTCTCTGAATAGCATGACTGAGACTCCAGTGGAATAAGAGTTCTATCAGCAATGATGTAATCCATGTAATCAGCACCCAGAGTGCCAGGGTAGCCAAGATAATTTAACTGTATGGGTGCGGCACGATGAGAAAATATTCCCGTTCTTGCGTCTTGGGTAAAGCCTTTTAAGTCGACCGCTATGTCGATATTTAAGTCCCTGCTTAACTGAGCAATTTCTATATCTGACCTACTCCCAACCTCAATGAATTGGTCAAACGACTTTTCTAGCCGCTGACGCATCCCATCATTTGTTATTGGGCCAAATGAAAAGCCGACTAATTCAAACTGACTTTTGTCGTGCAACTCAAAAAACTCGGCCATTAAATACCCAGTAGCATGATTATGAAAATCAGCTGAAAAGTAACCCACTCGGATTTTTTGACTCTGTGGACGCTTAAGAATAGGTTCTAAAACAGGGTTAAATGGATATCTTGATTGAATATAAATTTCAGAAGATTTTTTATGAAGCAGGGCATCATCATTTAACGCTAGCAGCGGAAAGGGATTAACAACTTTCTCATTCGCCACCACTTTTTTGGAAATATTCTCCAATGCTTCTGCTAAACCTGACCAACTACATATTTTCATTTTTGTGTGAAGCAAGTCTCCATATACCAAATCAATATCAGGCTTTAGACTGAGTGCTTTATCGTAGTGAGCAATCGCCTCGTCATACCGCTTCAGCTCATTTAGAGTATTGCCTTTATTAGACCAGCCTTCAGCATATTCAGGCTTTAAGCTAAGAGCTTTATCGTAATGAGCAATCGCCTCGTCATACCGCTTCAGCTCATTTAGAGTATTGCCTTTATTAGACCAAGCTTCAGCATAGTCAGGCTTTAAGCTAAGAGCTTTATCGTAATGAGCAATCGCCTCGTCATAACGCTTGAGTTCATGCAGGCCAGCCCCTTTATTAGACCAGCCTTCAGCATATTCAGGCTTTAGACTGAGTGCTTTATCGTAGTGAGCAATCGCCTCGTCATAACGCTTGAGTTCATGCAGGCCAGCCCCTTTATTAGACCAGCCTTCAGCATATTCAGGCTTTAGACTGAGTGCTTTATCGTAGTGAGCAATCGCCTCGTCATAACGCTTGAGTTCATGCAGGCCAGCCCCTTTATTAGACCAGCCTTCAGCATATTCAGGCTTTAGACTGAGTGCTTTATCGTAGTGAGCAATCGCCTCGTCATAACGCTTGAGTTCATTTAGAGTATTGCCTTTATTAGACCAGCCTTCAGCATATTCAGGCTTTAGACTGAGTGCTTTATCGCATGCCTCAAAAGCCTCTGGGAATCGTCTTAACTTATTCAGAGGGGCGCTCTTATTTGACCATGCCTCATGAAAGCTCGGCGCAAGCTTAATAGCCTCGTTATAGGCGTCAATAGACTCCTGGTATAAATTTAAATTATTTAATGCAATGCCTTTATTAGACCAGGCCTCAGGAATATCTGGTCTTATTTTTGTTGCCTTTTCTAGGACCTCTAGCGCTAAACTATAGTTTTTAATATCGTTACAAGTTGAGCCTTTATTAATAAGTACCTCAGCATCATCAGGCTGAATTTTGAGAGCTAAATCGTAAGCTGCTAATGCAAGCTGATGCTCGCCCTGTAGCGAATGAATAAGGCCTAAGTTATACGGAATCCTTACATCATTATTTTTATAAAGCTTCAAGCAGCAAAAGACAGCTGATGCCTCCATAAATCTATTGGCTTTTGCATAAGCAATGCCTAACTCAAAAACAGCCTCGGCACTATTGATATCGTTTTGCAGAACTTCCTTCAGGATTAAATCAGCCCCATCAAAATTTCCGTCCTGAAAGGCTTGGATGGCTTGTTGAAGCATTGATTGAAGTTGGGGACTCATAGATTCATTTTATTGCAATGATGCGCACAGCAAAAAGAGGGTGAAATTAGGCGAATGTCTCGTAGTGGCCGATGGCAGCCATTGAGCGTCTAGTAACTAGACGCTCAATAAGTTTACTCTATTTGAAACAGACAATTAACCATCCTCTATCTATCGAGGCTTGATGAAGTAGGGCTTGGTAGGATTGCCGCTTATTAGTAAAAGATGGAGAATCAAACAAAATCGTTGAATATAAGAATAGGCAAACTACCTTGTCCTCAAAAGAACTCGCAGAGCTTGAAAAGGCCCTTAACAGGCTCAGTCATTTTTATAACGAGCTTGAAGCCTTTCTTCCTAAAATAAACTTTAACGACAATGCTCCTTACAGAACATTTAGAGTTAGTCATGACGAGCATACTGATTCGCTAGTTTGCTATCTGAAGGGAATTAAAGCTGTTTCAACTTTAAATGCGAGCCTAGTGTTATTAAAGTCAGGATTTACCCAAGAAATTGGTGCGCTTTGCAGAATGGTTGATGATGCCTGCAATGAAATATTATTTTTGATCAAGCCTGAGGGTGAAAATGCCTTGAGTAGTAGTCAGGAGCAGTTTCTAGATAGCTTCTATCAAGAAGAATTTAGCGACTTCAATAACCTTCTTGAGGCACACAATCCAAGACATACTGTATCCTCTCAAAAAATTCATGCATCAATCGCAAAAATGATGTCTACATCCATCAATCCTTCTGATGGAAAAGCGATGACATCTGTAGTTCAAAAAACCCTGTCTGGCTATGTTCACGGAGCATATCCGCAAATTATGGAGATGTACGGCGGCAACCCACCACATTTTCATATGCATGGAATGTTGGGAACTCCGAGAATAATTGAGTGGACAAACCAAGTTATCTCTTACACCGATAAACTGATAATGCTTTCTATTCTGATCTGCAGAAAACTTGGCGCACTGGGAATGGAAAAGCTTATGCAAGAATTTAGATTTGAATTTGAGGCTAAATTTTCTACAAGATCAGATTTATCACCCAAAGAGTTGCTTGAGGCAGCAAAAAAATCTCGATAGCACTTTATAGCCAGAAGCTGGACTTTGTAGCTCTATATGAAATACAAAATATTTCGCCAACTCAACGCTGTCGATGCCATTCAGGAAATATTTGAAACCGCTGCGAGCCAATGAATTCGGTGCTCGTAGGGCGGCGGGTCACAACCAGCTAAGACCCAATGTGCAGAACTGTTTTAGTCCTCTATCCTAGCTTTTCAATCCTCTGCTCTACCGACTGAGCTACCAGGCCAAGACTCGGAATTATAACGAATTGGGCTTGGTTTTGATTAAATTCCCCTGGTGACTATTGTTTATGGCCAGTCCATCTGTGTCAGATAGGTCTTTTATGCCCCGTTAGAATGGGTGATGACTACACAAAGCTTTATACCCGGCAAGGATGCATCGCTTGAATCGACGATCGCCACTATGCAGAAAAAGTTGGCCGATCGAGGGTTCTTTCTCAACGAATCTTCTCTTCTGAATCCTGTGGAGGGCATTTGGTCTACACACGTGAAGGACCAAGATTGCCCTATGTTGTTTGCTAATGGTAAAGGCGCAACAGAATTAGCCGCTCGCGCTAGTGCGTTTGGTGAGTTCTTTGAAAGACTCGGTACACATTACTTTTGGACCCACTTTTATCTAGGCAAGAAAAGGGCTTCAGGCAAGTTCGTGCACTACCCGCAAGAAAAATGGTTTCCTCATGGTGATGGCTCATGGCCAAGCGAATTACTCAATCCTGAATTGCATTCTTTTTACAACCCTGATGGCGCAATTGATAGCTCTGTCTTGGTTGATCTCAATTCTGGAAATATAGAGCGAGGAATTTGTGCGCTACCCTACACCCGTCTTCGCGACGGAGAGCTCACTTGGATACCCGTGAACATTATTGGGAATTTGTATGTCAGCAACGGCATGTCTGCTGGCAACACCATGATGGAAGCCCGCACACAAGCTCTTTCTGAAATTTATGAGCGACACATTAAATATCGAATCATTAGCGAGGGACTTTGTCTGCCAGACGTACCTGAAGAGGTAATTGCACGCTATCCTAAAATTGCAAACGGCATAAAAGGTTTGCGTGATGCTGGCTTTGGAATATTGGTTAAGGATGCCTCGCTTGGTGGTGAGTATCCCGTCATGAACGTGACCCTATTGCATCCAAAAGATCAGGGCTGCTTTGCTAGCTTTGGTGCCCATCCTCGTTTTGAGATTGCGCTCGAACGCGCTCTGACTGAACTATTACAAGGTCGCGCCTTAGATTCTTTAGAGAACTTTGCTGCGCCTGGTTTTGATATGGATGAGATTAACTCGGTATCTAATCTCGAAATTCATTTCGTAGATTCTAGTGGCGTGATTAGCTGGCGCTTTCTAAGCAATCAGCCTGACTTTCCTTTTATAGACTGGAACTTTAGTTCGACTACGGAGGAAGATTACAACTGGTTATGCAAGCGTATTGAAAAAGATGGCTGCGATGCTTATGTTGCAGACTTTCCTGAGCAAGGCGCTTACGCATGCCGAATACTAGTGCCAGGCATGTCAGAAATTTATCCGGTGGAAGACTTGGAGTGGGAGAACAACAGCGTTGGGAATCTCATTCGTCCAGCACTATTGCGCCTGTCTCAACTCAGTAATTCAGAAATAAAAGATTTGCTAACCGAATTGCAAACACTCAATTTAAATGATGAGCGGCCGCTCTGGGAAATTCTGGGCTTAGCTATTCCGGTTGCTACAAGCTGGAAAGAGTTGCGTATCGGCGAACTAAAAACCTTACTTGCTCTAGCGGTAGGTGATAAAGAAGCGGTCCTTGAAGGCTGCGATTGGATTGATCACTACAAGCAAATGAATCCTGCGCGCAGACTAGTCTATCGGTGTATTGAAAATTATCTTCAGTTTGATAGCCCTACTGCCTATGAGCATTCGCTATCTCTTCTGTATGGCACAGAAATATTGCGCCAAGCTAAAGCTCTTATTAATAGGGATGAGCGCTTCTTTGGTCTTGAGGATCTTGGTGAAAATATGGAGGCCAGCGCAATGCATCAAAGCCTTCTAGCTGCATACGACAAACTATTTACGTAATCTATGCAAAGGGCTCTAAGCTAAACATCGCCCTTGTTTTTAGAAGTATCGATCCCCAAGGCCTTGAGTTTACGGTAGAGATGGGTTCGCTCTAGACCGGTGTACTCGGAGATCTTGGTCATACTGCCACCCATGATCTGCATCTGGTGCTCAAAGTAGGCTTTCTCAAATAAATCCCGAGCCTCTCTGAGAGGTAAATCATAGTAATTCTTTGCAATTCCACTAATGTACTCACCCTCAGGATGTGGATTACTAATGGGTTCTGGGGTGGCTACTTTAGGGGCGGGAGTGCTTGACTGAGCAAGCCTTCCCTGCTCTGGCTCAACATATTTTGGGGAAGTTTCTAAAGCCTTGTTAACCGTTTTAAGTAATTTTTGAAGAGCAATCGGCTTTTCTAAAAAATTGAGGGCACCAATACGCGTTGCCTCTACTGCCGTATCAATCGTGGCATGCCCAGACATCATTACTACTGGCATTGTAAGTTGGCCCGTTTTAGACCATTCCTTTAAGAGCGTAATGCCGTCTGTTTCTGGCATCCAGATGTCTAGCAGAACTAAATCGGGGCGCATCTGCTCACGAATTTTGCGAGCCTGTACTGCACTCTCGGCAGCGTAAATCGTATGGCCTTCATCCGTCAGGATTTCATTGAGGAGCTCTCTTATGCCCATTTCATCATCGACTACCAAAATGCTGGCCATGATTACGCCGCCTCTTTCGCTAGGTTCATAAACAAAATGGATACTTTTGCACCAATCACTTCTTCTCCCTGCATACGATTCCGAATTTCTATTTTGGCGGAATGGTCTTCAATAATTTTCTTTACTACCGCCAATCCTAAACCCGTACCCTTACTCTTGGTTGTTACATATGGTTCAAATGCTCTTGCCAATATCTTAGCTGGAAATCCAGAACCAGAATCGCTTATTGTCAATCTCACTGCATTTTGCATTATGCCGTTCGCCTCGCCATAAGGAACCAACTCTGTTTTAACTTGAACCGGCTCATTTTGATGGCTACCTTCTAAAGTTGCATCCTGTGCATTCTGCAATAAGTTATGAATAACCTGTCTTAGCTGGGTTGGATCACCCATGATATCTGGGCAATGTGGATCTAGTATGACGCGCAATGGACTGCCCTCGTAAAGACCCAGAATCTCTTGTGTAAGCGCATTAATCGATACGGGCTTTAATTGCGGTGCGGGTGTCTTTGCAAAATCCCTAAAATCATTCACCATTTCTTTCATGGCGCGCACTTGGCCAATAATAGTATCGGTGCTGCGATTGAGCATCTCTTCTTGCTCTGGACTTAAGCTACCAGCCAATTTATGTTGCAGACGCTCTGCAGAAAGCTGAATGGGGGTCAATGGGTTCTTGATTTCATGGGCTAAACGTCTTGCTACCTCGCTCCAAGCAATAGAACGCTGAGCACTAACGACATCAGTAATGTCATCAAATACCACCATCTTTAAATCAGGGGCTAGCTCTGTTCCTCGCACAAACAAAGTAACTCCCAGTTCATTTTCAAATTCATTAGTGGCGTGTAGCTGAATTTGTTTTTGCCAAACAGGGGATGCCCCTTCTGTATTCACGGTAGCTGCGTCTCCCCCTGCAGCAATACTGAGTTTCATGGTGGCAAAGCCTTCTTTAATGGCTTGCTCAAACTCTTCTAACGCAGGAATTTCATGCAAGGCTTTGCCATCTAACTTCGTCAAATCTTGGCGAAAAATTCGGTCTGCTCCCGCATTGCTAGAGACAACATTAAAGTTTTTATCAAAAATACAGACGCCGGCTGTCAGGTTTCCTAAGACCGTCTCTAAAAAGGTCTTAGATTCTTGCAATGACTTGCGAGTGTCGGAAAGCTGACGGGTCATCACATTAAATTGGCGGGTCAACATACCCAGCTCATCGCCCGTATCTAACTCGGGCTTTGGAGAAAGGTCGCCTTGCGCAACTGCTTGTGTGCCTCGTAAGAGCATCAGCAAGGGCCGCGCCAATTGCCTGCCCAACAATAATGCCAAAACTACTGCCACAAATAATGCGAAGAAGAGTGTGAGCGTCAGCGTGCCCACAAACATCTTCTTTAGGCCCGAGCGGCCCAAAGATTTTTCTTGATAGTCGGTATAAGCTGCCTGCACCGCTATAGTATTTTTACTGATAGCCTCAGGCACAGGCTTAATGAGCTGGAGATACCAAAACTCTTTTTGATACTGTAGATTCAGTCCAAAGCTGTGGCCACTGCTGGCGCGTTCTTTCACCAAGGGAACGATTGCACGCAAACGATAGGCCTGCGTTCCATCTGTATTGTTAGGCTCATCTATATAGGCGCTGCCGTTGACTTTGGAGGCTTGCGACATGATCTCTGGGGTAGGTGCCGCAGCGTGAGCCTCAAGAGCGCCTGATGCTGCTGTCGCAACAATCATTTGACGGCCATTGAAGATGGTAATTTCTTGAATACCAAACTGATCCCGCATTCTAGATAACAGCAGGGTCAGCTCTGCAGGGCTCGCATTATTCGGTAGGCGCTGAATTTGATCAGCAATAATGCGACCCTCATCTTGCAATTCAGCAAGCGAGCTACTCAAGGTGGCACGGCCCAGCTCGAGGCCAGCCTCAAGGGCGGACTCGGTTTGCACATCAAACCAAGTTTCAATACTGCGAGACACGAACTGCAAAGATACGCCATACAAGATTAAGCCCGGCACTACACCCACTAAACCAAAAATCATGGCTAGCTTAGCAATCAGTCTTGTACCAAAGCGGCCCTTATGCCAACGCACCGCAATGACAACTACCAATATCAAAATCACCAAGGTTAAGCTTGCCCCAATAATGATGTTGGCAGCGTAAAGCCAAATAAAATAATTATCGAAGAACTGGGTATTGGATGATGCAAGCGAAAGCATGATTAACAAAATCAATGCAAATGTGCCAATCAGCCCTGCCGCAACTGGAAGAATGCGCCCCTTCCAAATCTCTTTATGAGAAAGCCTGGGAATAAATGAGTTCATTGCCATCTTCATCGCTGAATCAGGTTTTGTCCTGCTGGATTAAACGGAAAGTGTAGCCACTCGCTGCTCACATTCCAGTCACGATTATTGAGCGCATTGACTTGGAATGGCTTAGGCAGCTTACTTAAATCGAGTGACATTTTTAAACCTGCTGTATAAGCCTTACTAGGATCAATCTGCGTGTTATCAAGCACGCGCCAACCACCAATACTGCCGATCACTTGCAGCGCCTCAGTAATAGTAGGTGCGGAAAATGTAAAGCCCTCTGATGAAATTCGATATTGTTTGGTAAGGGGCTGATAAGAAAGGCGGGCCTGCTTTTGTACCAAGATTGATTTTTCGTCAAACCAATACCAGCGAGAACGGGTTAAATCAAATTCCGTTTGAAAATACAAAACCACCCCTTTTTGAACCGCATCTTCTAAACCTGGTGATAGTTCAATTTGAAAAGTGGCATTAAGCAGCCAGTCGTTGTCTGCCCGCTCCAACTCAACGGATTTGATTTTGATTCCTTCTGCATATGCAGTGCCTGTACCCAAACCCAGCACTAACAAGATGCACAGAATCAGTTGTTTAATGCTTTGGCTCATGGCCCATTTTTCTTAAACAAGGCATAGTAAAAACCATCATTTGTAGCGGTCGGGAGAATCTGTCCCGGAGCGCTTAATCGTAATGCATTGGGGTATTTTGCTGCAAACCATTTAGCCTGGTCTTCCCCTTCTTCCGGGAAAATAGAGCAAGTGATATATAAAAGCGTGCCATTTGGTTTTAGCATTTGCCAAGCCTGCGCCATAATGCTCTGCTGTTTTTGCTGCAACTGAGCAATATCCGAGGCGCGACGCAGAAAAGGGATATCGGGATGGCGGGCCACAATGCCCGATGCGGAGCAAGGGGCATCAAGCAGAATTTTGTCAAAAGGCTTGCCGTCCCACCAGGAAAATTGCGAGGCATCCCCTCTCACAATCTGCACCTTGTCGGTATGTAGGCGCAGGCGATCTAAATTTCCGCCGATACGGGCAAGGCGGTCCTTATCTATTTCTAAAGCTACTGTATCCGCATCGGCCAACTCTAATAAGTGCGCCGTTTTGCCACCAGGGGCTGCACAGGCATCTAAGATTAAGTCGCCTACTTTTGGATCTAACAATATTGCGGCTAATTGAGCCCCAGAGTCCTGCACTGAAACAGCTCCACTGTAAAACTCGGGCAGGTCTGAGACAGGCACAGCCTCATCTAGGATTAGCGCCGAGGGAAGAAGAACGCCAGCCAGGGTATCAAGGGGTTTTGAAGCAATTCCGCTTTGAGCCAACATAGCTTGATATTGCTCACGCGTATATTGCCGTACGTTGACACGAAGTATTAATGGGGCACGCTGGGCTTGCTGAAAACCAATCGCTTGCCACTCTTTAGGGTAAGACTGCTTTAAATTGGCACGCCACCATGCTGGGTAGTACATGGAAATCGGGTCGGGCGCGTACCCCTTGGTGGCAATCGCTTGAAACTTCTGACTCACCTTACGTAATACAGCATTGACCATCCCCTTGGCATAAAGGGTTTTGTCGTAAAGGCCGCAAGCCTCAACTGCCTGATCGACAATCGTATGCGTGGCATAAGTCTTCTGGTCGCCATGTAAAAATAATGCAATCGCTACGCTTAAGAGATGAGCTGTTTCAGGAGGTGGCGCCTTCGGCACAAACTCTTTGATGAGTTCTTGTGAGCCATTCCATTTGCGCAAAGCATCAAAAGTCAGACTTTGGACGATGGGGCGCTCATGTGAGCCAAGCTGATCGAGTACCTCGCCCAATGACCTGCCGTGCATGACTTCGCCAAGCGCTTGGGCTGCGATCGTGATTGCCTCTGATAAAGGCAGATTATGACTTCCTGGGCGCTCAGTCAAACCGACTCGCTTCTTTCTGCTCCAACTGAGTATGAAGGCCCAGCTTTGCATTCATTCTTTTTCCGCCGGGACGCTGAACCTCGGTTAGCTCAACAACTCCATCTCCACATTGAACATAAACTCCGGTTTCAGATGCTCCCAATATTTGTCCTGGAACAGCTGACTGTCTTGGTGACGCCTGTGCTGCCAGAGCAGAATTCAAAATTTTGATAGGCTCTCCGCCCAGAGTGGCGCTTGCGCCAGGAAAAGGATTAAAGGCACGAATCCGTCGATCGATTTCGTTGGCACTGAGCTGCCAATTAATCTCCCCTTCGCTCTTGAGAATTTTGTCTGCATAGCTAACGCCATCTTTTGCTTGCGGACTTTTCACTAAAGTATGTCTAGCATCTAAAGCATTGAGCGTTTGCACAATGAGGCTTGCGCCCATATCTGCTAAGCGATCATGCAAAGACGCACTTGTTTCTTCTTTTGCGATATCAAGCTCTTGTCTCAAGATGACATCGCCTGTATCCAAGCCCGCATCCATTTGCATAATGCATATACCTGTCTTCTTATCGCCAGCCTCTATCGCCCTTTGAATCGGCGCTGCACCTCGCCAACGAGGCAAGAGAGAGGCATGAATATTAAAGCAACCAAAGCGACCTTCTTTTTCTGCAAGATCTAAAACATCTTGGGGCAAGAGCAAACCATAAGCAACTACCACCATCGCATCAAACTCTAGCTTAGCAAGCTTTTGATAGGCGCTCTCTGCCTCGGCTTTTTTTGCAACTTCGGTAGCATTGCGTTTGAGTGTGCTTGGTTGTAAAACAGAAATATTCTTTTCAAGCGCAAATGTTTTAACTGGACTTGCATGTAAATGCATTCCTCTGCCCGCCCTACGATCTGGCCGTGTCAACACTAAAACAATCTGATGGCCGGCTGAATCAATCGCGCGCATTGCTTGAGCTGCAAACTCAGGGGTTCCAGCAAAGACAATTTTCATTGGCTACGCTTAGCGCTGCTCCGCTAACTCTTTAGCGCGTTTTTTCATTTTGAGAGAGATGCGATTGCGTTTCAGTAGAGATAAATACTCAACAAAAACCTTTCCCTGAAGGTGGTCCATCTCATGCTGCAAACATACTGCGAGCAAACCGTCTGCTTCTAGTTCAAACGGTTTACCGTGCAGATCGATCGCTTTAACGCGAATGTTAGCTGGTCGATCTACTTCATCGTAATATTCCGGCACAGAGAGGCAGCCCTCACGCCAAGATTTTTTTTCTTCGCTAGCCCATACAAGCTCAGGATTGATGAACACCATTAGTTCATTCTGTTCATCAGAAACATCAATCACAATAATTTGTTCATGAATATCTACTTGGGTTGCGGCCAAGCCAACGCCGGGCGCATCGTACATCGTCTCAGCCATATCTTTGACGATTCCCTTAATGCGCTCATCTACCTTAACAACAGGTTTAGCTCGCTTATGTAAGCGAGGGTCTGGATAACAAAGGACGGGTAATAAGGCCATGTCTGAATTATCCAACAGACCAATCCGAATGGGCTGATTGCCGAAATTTCTCCAAGGCTCAGAATGGCTTGATGAAAAATGAACTGCAAGCCAACTCTATTTTGCCCCTAGCTTTAGGTGCTACAAACTATCCCAAACGCCTTCTTGATTTGGCCGATCCTCCGCGCACTATTTATATAGCAGGAAAAATAGAGTTACTGAGTGTGCCCATGATCGCTATTGTTGGCTCTCGGGTAGCTAGCCCCGAAGGAATCAAAAATGCCGGTTACTTTGCTAGAACCCTTGCCAGCGAGGGCCTACTAGTCATTTCTGGCTTGGCCAGGGGCATTGATGGGGCTTCACACCGGGCAGCCCTTGCGGTGGGTCAACCCACATTAGCAATCTGCGGCACCGGCCTAGATCTCACCTACCCACCTGAACATCATGAGTTAGCGAATGAAATTCAGAAAAATGGTCTTTTATTGGGCGAGCTGCCCTTAGGCATAGGACCCAAGGCCTTTCACTTCCCGCGTCGCAACCGCCTGATTGCAGCCCTGGCCATAGGGGTTTTAGTGGTAGAAGCCGCTCAGCAATCGGGCTCACTTATTACGGCCCGCCTTGCATTGGAATTGGGCAGAGAAGTTTTTGCCATACCCTCCTCGATTCACAGCCCCTTGTCTGCTGGATGCCACCATTTAATTGGGCAAGGAGCAAAACTGGTCGCCTCTCCAAAAGAAGTTCTGGAAGAGCTGATTTATTGAAAACCCTGTTTAAAGTGCAAAAGATCGATGTTTTCACTTCATGAAGTATCTTTTTTGCCTATTTATTGGGCACAAGAATACGGCAATTTGGACTTTTAACGATTTATCGGTTAATAATAAAAAAGGGGTAAATAGTTGGTCAGTAGTCATCTTGGTTTAAATTGGTCGTCTTTTTCCCCATTCCATCCATCTTTTAAGCTCAAATTTAGGCAAACGCGTGGCTAAAGCACCTACCAAAACCAGCTCAAAGTCTTCTGGGGTCGATCACCCAAAAGCGCTGATCATTGCCGAAAAACCTTCGGTAGCCAACGACATCGCTAAAGCCCTGGGTGGATTTACAAAGCATGAAGATTATTTTGAGAGCGCAGACTTTGTCGTCTCCTCTGCCGTGGGTCACCTGCTAGAAATTGCTGCCCCTGAAGAATATGACGTAAAACGGGGTAAGTGGTCTTTCGCCAATTTGCCCGTTGTTCCTCCACACTTTGATCTGCGCCCGATTGCCAAAACTGAATCCCGCTTAAAGGTTTTACAAAAACTGATTAAGCGTAAGGATATCAATGCGCTAATTAATGCTTGTGACGCAGGACGCGAAGGCGAGTTAATTTTTCGCTTGATTGCGCAGCATGCTAAAGCACCCCAGGGCGTTAAACGACTCTGGTTGCAATCCATGACTCCTAACGCTATTCGGGAGGGATTTGCAAAACTGCGTAGCGATGAAGAAATGCAGCCTTTGGCTGATGCCGCTCGTTGCCGCTCTGAAGCCGATTGGTTAGTTGGTATTAATGGCACTCGCGCCATGACCGCCTTCAACAGCAAAAGCGGTGGATTCTTTTTAACAACAGTTGGTAGAGTACAGACGCCAACATTATCGATTGTTGTTGAGCGTGAAGAGCTGATCCGCAAGTTTGTCTCTAAAGATTACTGGGAAGTGAAAGCAGAGTTCATTGCTGCTGCTGGTGTCTATGAAGGCCGCTGGTTTGATCCTAAGTTTAAAAAAGATCTTGCCGCACCCGATGCACGTGAGAACCGTTTGTGGAGTGAAGCTGCGGCGCAAAGTATCGTGGCCGCCTGCCGAGACAAAAAAGCAAACGTTACCGAAGAAGCAAAACCTGCAACGCAACTTGCTCCTCAGCTGTTTGACTTAACCAGCCTACAGCGCGAAGCAAATGCGCGCTTTGGTTTCTCGGCCAAAAATACTTTGGGTCTTGCACAAGCCCTATATGAAAGACACAAGGTGTTGACCTACCCAAGAACAGACTCTAAGGCTCTACCCGAAGACTATCTTGATACCGTTAAGCAAACGATTGAGAATCTCGCGCAGCACTCCCAAGAATTGCGTCCTTTTGCTGAGCAGATATTAAAAGGCGATGCCAAGGATCCAAAGAACAAAGTCGGCTTCGGTTGGATCAAGCCTAACAAACGTATTTTTGATGACAGCAAAATTTCTGATCACTTTGCAATTATTCCTACGCTTGAGGCTCCGAAAACCTTAAGTGAGCCAGAGTTCAAACTTTATGACTTGGTGGTCCGTCGTTTCCTGGCGGTCTTCTATCCTGCTGCCGAGTTCCGCGTCACTACACGTATTACTGAAACCTCAGGACACCACTTCAAAACAGAGGGCCGTGTCTTAGTGAATCCAGGCTGGTTAACTGTTTATGGCAAAGCCAATCAAGCTGACGATGAATTGGTTGCGGTTAAGGAGGGCGAGAGCGTTCAAACGGAATCTATTGCAGCAGTGCCCTTAAAGACTAAACCCCCAGCCCGTTACTCCGAGGCAACCTTATTGTCTGCCATGGAAAGTGCCGGCAAATGGGTTGATGACGATGAGATGCGCGAAGCGATGGCTGAGAAAGGCCTTGGTACTCCAGCAACGCGCGCAGCCATTATTGAAGGTTTACTGGCTGAAAAATATATGGTGCGCGAAGCTCGCGAACTCATTCCGACCGCAAAAGCCTTTCAGCTAATGACCTTGTTACGCGGCCTCGATGTGGAAGAGCTCACGCGCCCTGACCTCACTGGTAATTGGGAAAATAAATTAGCCCTCATCGAGCAAAGCAAGATGAGCCGCGATACCTTCATGCAAGAAATTGCACAAATGACGCAACGGATTGTGAAGCGTGCAAAAGAGTATGACAGTGACACGATTCCAGGTGACTATGCCACCTTGAAAACACCTTGCCCCCATTGTAAGGGTGCTGTTAAAGAAAACTATCGTCGCTTTGCTTGTGAAAAGTGTGGCTTCACGATTAGCAAAACACCGGGTGGTCGCGCCTTTGAATATCCCGAGGTTGAAGAGCTCCTTAAAGAAAAAACGATTGGGCCATTACAGGGCTTTCGCAGCAAGATGGGTAGGCCATTTGCAGCCATTATTAAATTGAGTGAAATTCCTGAGGATGATGCAGACTATCCAAACGCAGGCTTTAAGCTTGAGTTTGACTTCGGTAACTCGCAAGAAGATGAATCCGAAGCAATTGATTTCACTGGACGACAGGCTTTGGGTGTATGTCCTAAGTGTTCTGGCGCAGTATATGAAGATGGCATGCGTTACCTCTGCGAGCACAATACCGGTCCCGCTAAAACTTGCGACTTCAAAACCGGCAAGGTCGTTCTTCAACAAGAAATTTCTACTGAACAAGTCGAAAAATTACTGAAGGAAGGTAAAACAGACTTGTTAACCAACTTCAAATCCAATCGGACCGGTCGGGGCTTTAAAGCCTACTTGGCTCTCGGGCCTGATGGAAAAATTGGTTTTGAGTTTGAAGCTAAGGCGCCTAAAGCTGAAGGGGCGGCGCCCGCTAAAAAACGTGCCGGGTCAAGCGCTGCAAGCAAATCAGCAGTCAAGCCTAAGCGGGCTAGTAAAGCTGCATCGTCTAGCACCTGAGCAGAAATGAGTTTTGCTGACAAGGCTGACCAAAGCACGCCCCTAGATCCAAAAGCGCTAGCTATAAATATTCCGGGGCGTTGACTTAAGGGCCCAATAATCGGTAGTCGGTCCCCCGCAACGCAACGTATCCCTACAAAGCTACCGTGGCTTTGAAGATCAGCCAAATTACCCTGGGCAAAGTTCAAGAGGGATCTTGCTTGCTCACGGTTAAATTGATCGCTGCTTTGCCTTGGAAGCAGGTCGTCTTCGCCCTCGTCATAGCTTGAGCCGACCATCCAAGTGCGCCGACCATCGTCAAGCACTTGTGCAGGCAAGCAGTAGCCATCACCAGATATGCCTACCGAAGGAAGTTCTTGAGCCCAAGAACTATTTTCTGCCACAGAGAAAATACTCAGCTGTCCACGCACCGGTCTTAACGGTAGGCGCACCTTCAGACTATCAATTACAGATTTTGTATGTGCACCGGCGGCGATTACAACTTTATCGGCGCAGAGTACTGCGTGATTCTCCTTATTCAGCAGCAGCCAATGACCATTGCTTTGCTCTAGTTTTGTAATTTCTTGATCCCAACAAGTGCTTAGCCCACTTTGTGCTTCTAGCAGCTTTTTACTGGCGCCTGAAAGACTCATCGATGCGCCACGCGGTAACCAAACTCCACTTTGTTTAATGCCGCAAATCTGTTCTGCGTCTTTTGCTTCTAGGGCAATTGCTATGCTTTCATCAAGTTCAAGTGCTTGCAAATATGCAGCCACCTCTACTCGATCAAATGCTTTGTCTTTCTTGCTTGGCTGGAAAATACCGTGTTGATTCCAGCTTGCCCCCCACTGGGCTTCTGCTAGTAAGAAAGCAATACGGGTTAGGCGAAGTAAGCGTGGTGAACCTCTGCCAATATGGGGGTGGGCAATTGCATGGGCATGACTTGAACATACGGTAGCTGGGCCTGCTGCTGCATCGACTACACAAACAGCTTGTCCCTGCTCAAGCAAGGCATTGGCAATGGCAGCACCCGCAATGCCTGCCCCAATCACCACAACGGCATGGTGTTGGGGTTTAATCACAAAGCTTTAGTTAAGCGCCCTAATTTAGGCGCTTAAGCGTTCCTCAATTTTGGCTTGGGTTGCTAAAAGCTCTTTGGGGAGGCGATCACCAAGGTGGGCAAATAGCTCGGAGTGAAGCTTGAGTTCATTCTTCCAGTCTTCTTTTCCGACAGCAATTGCTTTTTGAAACTGAGCCGCCGAATAGTCCAAGCCACCCCAATGTAAATCAGCATGTTTGGGAGAGATGCCAAATGGAGTTTCTGTACCGCTTGCTTTACCTTCAACACGACCCAGAATCCAAGAGAGCACTCGCATATTTTCTCCAAAACCAGGCCAAACAAATTTACCATCCTCATCTTTGCGGAACCAATTGACGCAATAAATTTTTGGCAGCGTTGCTCCATCGGATTCAAGCTTCTTACCGATGTTTAACCAGTGACGGAAATAATCACTCATGTTGTATCCAGCGAAAGCAATCATGGCGAAAGGATCACGTCGTACTACGCCAACTTGTCCGGTAATAGCTGCGGTAGTTTCAGAGCCCAATGTAGCAGCCATGTAAACACCTTCTACCCAGTCCCGCGCTTCGCTCACCAATGGAACAGTATTGGAGCGACGCCCACCAAATAAGAATGCATCTATCGGAACGCCTTCTGGATCATCCCATTTTGGATCGACTACCGGATTATTCGTTGCAGCAACTGTAAAGCGAGAATTAGGATGCGCAGCTTTGCGTCCTGCCGCCCCATCTGCTGGCGTCCAGTCTTTGCCTTGCCAGTCAATTAAATGGGCAGGCGGGGTTTCTGTTAAACCTTCCCACCACACATCACCATCATCAGTTAAGCCAACGTTTGTAAAGATCACATCTTGGTTTAAGGAGTCCAAGCAGTTCGCATTGGTTTGGCGATTGGTGCCTGGTGCTACACCAAAATATCCTGACTCTGGATTAATTGCGTACAAGCGAGTTTTGCCGTTTACATCTTTACGCGGCTTGATCCAAGCAATGTCATCGCCAACGGTGGTTACTTTCCAGCCCTCAAAACCTTTTGGCGGAATCATCATTGAGAAATTGGTTTTGCCACAGGCGGATGGGAAAGCAGCGGCAATATGAAACTTCTTTCCTTCGGGAGAGGTCACTCCCAAAATCAGCATATGCTCTGCAAGCCATCCTTGATCACGGCCCATATTGGAGGCGATTCTTAAAGCAAAACATTTTTTACCTAGGAGGGCATTGCCTCCATAGCCGGATCCAAATGACCAGATCTCCCGGGTCTCTGGGTAGTGCACGATGTACTTGGTTTTATTGTTTGGCCAAGCAACATCCTTCTCGCCAGATGCAAGCGGCTTACCAACAGAGTGCACGCAAGGAACAAACTCACCATTACTACCAAGCTGATCAACCACAGCTTTACCCATGCGCGTCATGATGCGCATGTTAATAGCGACGTAAGGGCTGTCTGAAACTTCAACACCAATATGCGCAATAGGTGAGCCAATCGGGCCCATAGAGAAGGGCACCACATACATTGTTCTACCGCGCATGCAGCCTTCAAACAGTGGGTTTAGGGTTGCCCGCATTTCCTTAGGCTCAACCCAATTATTGGTTGGACCGGCATCTTCTTTCTTGTTAGAGCAGATAAAGGTACGGTCTTCAACACGGGCTACATCATCCGGATCAGATAGCGCCAGGAATGAGTTTTTTCGTTTTGCAGGATTTAGGCGCTTGAAAACCCCGGCCTTTACCAAGAGCTCGCAAAGTGAGTCGTACTCGTCCTGCGAGCCATCGCACCAGTGGATTTTGTCTGGCTGAGTTAGGGCGGCTATCTCTGCAACCCATTGAATTAGTTGATTATTTTTTACGTAAGGCGGTGCATTTACGTTCACCTGGCTAATGTCTGCAGTGCTCATGTGATCCTTTGGGGGAGTAATTTTGGATCGGACAATTTTAACATTTCGGTCATATTTAACGACCTTGCGAGCCTAGAAGAAACCCTCTATTTACCAATACAAAACTGGCTGAAAATTTTTCCCAAAAGATCGTCTGGTAAAAGCTTTCCAGTGATCTTTCCTAGCTCATCTTGCGCTAAATGGAGCTCTTCTGCAAACAACTCTAGCGAATTGTTGCCATTTGCGGCGAACTGCTCTGATTTCTCAATATGTTCCATGGCACGATCTAAGCAATCTAGATGGCGGCGACGCGCCAATATTCCACCCTCTTGGGGTGCGCTCCATCCTGCAATTTCAAGGATTCTATTTTTTAGACCCTCAACTCCGTCCCCAGTTTTGGCAGAAATCTTCAGAGTCTCGCTGGCAGCAAAAGCATTTGCAGCCAATAAATCGGCCTTGTTATGCACTTCTAAAATTGGGCACTTGGGCGGCAAGGCGGCAATGATTTCTGCCTTGAGCTTGGTATCTTTTGCAGATTCCTTTCCCGCATTGGCGGCATCCTTTAGGTAAACGACTAAATCAGCCGTGCGGATAGCATCCCAAGAGCGTTCTATACCCTTTGCTTCAACTTCATCTTGGGTATCTCGCAGGCCAGCGGTATCAATAATATGAATCGGCACGCCATTGATCGTGATGCTTTCTTTTACCCGATCGCGGGTGGTGCCAGCAATTGGCGTCACTATGGCAACTTCTTCGCCAGCCAATCGATTGAGTAATGAACTCTTACCAACGTTCGGCGCACCAACTAAGACCAGTTGAATGCCATCACGTAAGATTTTTCCTTGCTTTGCATTAGCTCGCAAGTGTGCAAGTCTCGAGATCACTTTTTGTAGGCGCTCTTTGGCTTGGGCATTTTCTAAAAACTCAATTTCTTCTTCGGGAAAATCGAGAGTAGATTCGACCAAAATTCGCAATTGCGTAATCTCTTCCACCAATGCATTGATGTCGTCTGAGAATGCGCCCTGTAAAGAGCGTGCGGCACTTCGAACCGCGGCCTCACTTTGTGCGTCAATAAGATCGGCCACAGCTTCGGCCTGAGCCAAATCCATTTTGTTGTTTAAGTAGGCGCGCAGAGTGAACTCGCCGGGCTCGGCAATGCATAGGTCAATCTCTTTCCCAACTTCTAGGCAGCGCTTCATGACCAACTCTAAAAGTTGTGGCCCACCATGACATTGAAGCTCGAGAACATCTTCGCCAGTAAATGAGGCGGGCGCCTCAAAGTAAATTGCTAGCAACTGGTCAATGATGTTGTTATGTCCATCGCGCAAACTCTGAAGGCTTGCTTGTCTAGGTGCGAGTGGTTTTTGTAATAGGCTACTAGCGAAGCTTTTGAGCTCAGAGCCGCTTATCCTGATAACCCCAACGCCGGCTTTGCCTGGTGCACTAGCAACAGCGATGATGGGCGCTTTACGAGTCATCATCGCTGTTATCTTTACAGAAAATGTTGGGCTTTTTAGGCGCCCGCTTTCTTTCCAAACAATTTATTAATTTGCCATTGCTGCGCAATCGACAGCATGTTATTAACTACCCAATACAGAACTAAACCTGCCGGGAAGAAAAAGAACATGATGGAGAAAACAATTGGCATATACAACATCACCTTTGCCTGAATAGGATCGGGTGGTGTTGGATTGAGCTTTGTTTGGACAAACATGGAAATTGCCATAACAATTGGCAAAATATAGTAAGGATCGGGTACAGATAGATCATGGATCCAACCAATCCATGGTGCGCCACGTGTCTCAACGGAAGATAGCAGTACCCAGTAAAGCGAAATGAAAACGGGGATTTGAATCACGACCGGCAAGCAACCGCCAACAGGATTGATTTTTTCTTTTTTATACATCTCCATCATGGCTTGGTTCAGCTTCTGAGGATCGCCTTTGTATTGCTCTTTCATGGCCACAAGGCGAGGCTGCACTTCTTTCATGCGCGCCATTGATTTATAGCTTGCAGCAGAGAGTGGGAAGAAGGCTAACTTAATTAAGATGGTGAGCAAAATGATCGACCAACCCCAGTTACCAACATAAGACTGAATTTTTGCTAGCAGCCAAAAAATAGGTTTTGCCAAAATCGTCAGATAGCCGTAGTCTTTTAAAAGCTCTAAGCCAGGGGCGATACCCTCTAACATTTTTTCTTCTTGTGGTCCAACAAACAATCGGGCCTTTTCTACTACAGTTGCCCCTTTGTCAATTGTGCCGAGCGGAATTTGCATACCAATGCGATATAAATTGACATCGACTTTGTCTGCATAGATGTCACGCGCAACCTTATCGCCAGGAATCCAAGCGCTTGCGAAATAGTGTTGCACCATTGCTACCCACCCACTTTGTCCGGCCGGAATTTGCTTGGGCACTTCTGCTTTGCTCTTCTCAATATCTTCAAAATTTACTTTTCTGAATTTATCGTTTTCTGTATAGGCAGCAGGACCAGTAAAGGTGCTGGCCGAGAAAGCGCCGCCAAATGGTCCTACCTTTGGCTCGCTGGTGCCGTCACGAACAATCTCGGTATAAAGCACCAAAGGATTTGGGTTGGAGTTTGATTGAGTAACGCGGTGACCAACGTCAATCACATAGCTGCCTGGATTCAGTAAAAATGTTTTTTCTAGCTTGACCCCATTACGTTCGCTTGCCAACACTAAAAATGGTCTGCCCGATCCATCCTTGCCTGCTTGCTGCAATTTAAACGCACTAGTGTGGTTAGGTAAATCTGGGTTACCAATAGCAATTAGGCCCGAACGCGCAAAATACTTGTGTGCAGGCGTGTATTGAAATAATTCAACCGGTTTTTGATCCGCATTAAGTTCTTTTAGAAGCTTGGCATCAATCACATTGGCGCCTGTTGAACTAATCTCTAAACGGAGCACATCATTCTCTAATACAAACTTTTCACCCTGCTCTAGGTTCACATTCTCTTTTGGTAATGCACTAGATAAGTTGGTGGGTGTGCCAGAAACCGGGGAAGGCAAGTCACCTTTATTTTGGTTTGTGCCTTGATCCGAGCCCACGGGCTTACTTGGCGCACTAGAAAATAGCGATGGCTTTCCTTGATAGGTTTGCCAGTTGTTATAAAGCATAAGGGCCGATAAAGAGAAGACTGCCCAAAGTATTGTTTTTTTAAAGTCCATTTGCTTCACTTAAAGAATGAGATATCTGTTTTACAGCAGGATCGTGGCCGCCGTGTGACCAAGGATTACAACGCAGGATACGCCACACACTTAAACGAGCGCTCTTGAAAAAACCATAATGCTTAAAACAATCGCAAGCATATTGTGAGCAGCTTGGAAAATACTTACATTGCGCCCCAAAATAGGGGCTTAAGCTAATTTGATAAAGCCTAAGCAGTTTTATCGCTAAAGCATTTAAAGGTCGCATTACACAAGGTCCAGCAGTTGATTGCGCAGTTGGCCTTTTTCTTTGCTTCTGAGTCGGCCGCGAGTTTCTCGACCAATAGGTGTGCGCAGCTTGACTACGACATCCAAGCCTGGCTGTGCCTTCCGAATTTGTTCGCGCAACATGCGTTTAAGCCTGCTCCGATCCACTGCGCGTTTAGCGAGTTTTTTAGCGACCGCCAGTCCAAGGTCGGGGCTGCAGCCAGCCTTTGGGGGTGCTGAATAAACCCCCCATTGGGAACTTGTCTTGGGGCGTGTTTTTAATAACTCGGAAATCCTGGCGCTATTCAAAGGCAAACTTAAACGGCTAGACGTTTACGGCCTTTGGCACGGCGAGCGTTCAAAACAGCGCGGCCACTCTTAGTTTTCATACGAATACGAAAACCATGGGTACGCTTACGGCGGGTAACTGAGGGTTGGTATGTTCTTTTCATGATCGATCCTAGGAAAGCCGACTATTTTCGTGCTTGTGAGCTAAAAGGTCAACCTATGCTGATAAATATATAGGTGTTTTCTCTATTTTCCGTGTGATTTTCACCTAGCGCCTTAATTTAAATAGCATTTTTATCTTTATTCACAAGTTATCCACAGGATTTCCACGGTTTTCTTCCTTGTGGATAACTTTCGGAGATGGCTACAATGGATCCTCCAAAAATATGAGTAATTTACAAAACCCACCCGCACTAAATTTGCCAACCCCCTTGGGGTTTTGGGATAACGCCCTTGGTACATTGTCGCGCGAATTATCGCCCCAACAATTTAAGACTTGGATCCAGCCACTGCGCTTGCTAACGCATGATGTAAGTGATAGCTCACTTACCATAGGAGCTCCAAATAGGTTCAAGCTAGATTGGATTAAAAAGACTTTTTCTGATCGTTTTCAAGAGCTAGCGACACAATATTTTGGTCAAGCTACCACCCTGAATTTTGTTCTCGATGTAGAGGGCGGTGTTGCGGAAGCCGCTCCAGTGCGGGGTGGAACAGAGCCAACATTGGCTGGGGGGGGCATGGCGTCCGAGGACAATCCAGTTCAGGTAGAGCAAGTTTTTGAGATTGAAGACCATTCAAAACTAAATCCCAGCCTCACTTTTGAAACATTTGTAACCGGAAAAGCCAATCAACTGGCTCGGGCAGCGTCTATCCAGGTTGCCCACAATCCTGGTAGCTCCTATAACCCCATGTTTTTGTATGGTGGGGTTGGTTTGGGCAAGACCCACCTCATTCATGCAATTGGCAACCACCTTTTGAAAGAGAAGCCAAACGCCAGGATACGGTACATCCATGCAGAGCAATATGTTTCTGATGTGGTTAGGGCATACCAACAAAAGGCGTTCGACCGCTTTAAGCGCTACTACCACTCACTAGACCTGCTCTTAATTGATGATATTCAATTCTTTAGCGGCAAGTCTCGGACGCAAGAGGAGTTTTTTTACGCCTTTGAAGCCCTATTGAGCAATAAGTCTCAGGTAATTATTACCAGTGATACCTACCCCAAGGAAATGGCCGGCATCGACGACCGACTGATATCTCGCTTTGATTCTGGTTTAACTGTGGCTATTGAGCCGCCCGAACTAGAAATGCGGGTGGCAATTTTGATGAAAAAGGCCGCGGAGGAGGGTATCCCGATGAGTGAGGATGTTGCCTTCTTTGTCGCAAAACACCTTCGCTCTAATGTGCGAGAGCTTGAGGGGGCCCTGCGCAAAATTTTGGCCTTTGTTCGCTTCCATGGTCGAGAAGTCACAATAGAGGTGGCGCGCACAGCGCTAAAGGACCTCCTGTCTATTCAGAACCGACAAATTTCTGTGGAGAACATTCAAAAGGCGGTGGCTGATTTTTACAGTATTAAAGTGGCCGACATGTACTCCAAAAAGCGCCCGGCTAACATTGCTCGTCCAAGACAAATTGCAATGTTTATGGCCAAAGAATTAACTCAAAAAAGCCTCCCAGAAATTGGGGAGTTATTTGGCGGCCGAGACCACACTACAGTGCTACATGCGGTTCGGAAGGTTGCTGAGGAGCGGTCCCACGACAGCCAGTTAAATCACGAAATCCACGTAATCGAACAGACCCTCAAGGCGTAAGTTGGGCTTGTGGATAAGGTTGTGGATAGCTCAATGGATAAGTTTGGGGATAGTGAGTGGATAAATTGTGGAAAGGTCGCGCTTCGTGCAAAAATAGGGTATTAAGTAAAAGTTATCCAATTTTTATCCAGCGTTTATACAAAAGTTTTCCACAGGTTTTTTTGATAGTAATGTGTTGTTAGTAAAGTGTTTTTTGACTTGTCCACTAAAAAGTAAACCCTTATTACTATTACTACTTAGATATATACAAACAAGGATTTAAAAGCAATGCAACTCGTTAACACTTCTCGCGATAGTTTATTAAAACCCCTACAGGTGGTTAGTGGAATTGTTGAACGTAGACACACCTTACCAATTTTAGCCAATCTACTTTTTAGAAAAAGTGGTGAGAAGGTTTCCTTTGTTTCAACCGATATAGAAATTCAAATTACAACTAATGCTAACTTCGGGGTTGGTTCCGAGGATGTCACAACAACGGTTGCGGCACGTAAGCTGTTAGACATTCTTCGTGCGCTACCCGAGGGGCCCGTTGCACTTAATCTAAAAGACAACAAGATGGTTGTGCAGAGTGGCAAAAGCCGTTTTTCTCTACAAACCCTTTCCGCCACAGAATTTCCAGTTATGCAAAGCGTTGGTGAGGTTACGGCGAGCTGGAAAATGCCTCAAAAAAGTTTTCGTCAACTGATTAGCCAGGTGCATTTTGCTATGGCTCAACAAGACATTCGCTACTATCTCAACGGCATGTTGTTGGTTGTTGAAGGCAAACAGGTTATTGCCGTAGCAACAGATGGACACCGTTTGGCTTACTCACAAATTGAACTAAGTGAAGCACCATCAGGCTCTGGCCAAAAACAAGAGGTCATTATTCCTCGTAAAACCATCTTGGAATGTCAGCACCTTTTAGAGGAATCCGACGAACCCCTCGAAATGAGCTTGACATCCAATCAGGTCAAATTTAGTTTCGGTGACATCGAGCTTATTTCCAAACTGGTTGAAGGCAAATTCCCAGATTTCCAGCGCGTCATTCCAAAGGGGCAAAAAAACTCACTCGTAGTTGGTCGCGAAGTGTTGCAAGCCGCACTTCAACGTGCCGCCATTTTGACCACCGACAAATTTAAAGGCGTTCGCTTTTCTTTATCACCCAACCGCATCACCATTCAATCTACTAATGCAGAGCAAGAAGAGGCTCAAGAAGAAATTGAGACCGAGTATGCCGGCGATGCAGTGGAGATCGGCTTTAACGTGAGTTATTTGTTGGATGTTTTATCTAACCTCAAAAACGAAAAAGTTCAAATCAGCTTAGGAGACGCAAACAGCAGCGCTGTAATTACATTGCCAGGCTCCGAGAACTTTAAGTATGTTGTGATGCCAATGCGTATTTAATTTAGAAGAAAATGACTGAAGAAAAAAAAGTAGTAGAACAGTACGGCGCATCATCGATTCAAATCTTAGAAGGTCTCGAGGCGGTTCGTAAACGTCCCGGCATGTACATCGGGGATACCTCTGATGGAACCGGCCTTCATCACCTGGTTTTTGAGGTCCTTGATAACTCCATTGATGAGGCCTTAGCTGGTTATTGCTCAGAAATTACTGTCGTTATTCAGACAGACAACTCTATATCGATTGTGGATAACGGTAGGGGCGTTCCAACCGGCATTAAATACGACGACAAGCATGAGCCCAAGCGCAGCGCTGCAGAAATTGTGATGACCGAGCTGCACGCAGGCGGTAAGTTTGATCAAAATAGCTACAAAGTGTCTGGTGGGCTTCATGGTGTGGGGGTTAGTTGCGTTAACGCATTGTCTAAATGGCTAAAACTCACCATTCGTCGCGACGGAAAAACCCACTACATGGAGTTTGAGCGCGGCGTTGTCAAGAACCGCAACATTGAAGAGGAGAACGGCGTGGCCGTCTCCCCCATTTCGGTGACCGGCAATACGGAGCTCTCAGGAACTGAGGTTCACTTCTTAGCTGATGAAGAAATTTTTGGTCATGTCGAGTTCCACTATGAGATTTTGGTGAAAAGAATTCGGGAGCTCTCTTTTTTAAACAACGGCGTACATATTCGTTTAATTGATCAGCGCACAGGACAAGAAGAAGACTTTGCTTTCTCTGGCGGCGTCAAAGGTTTTGTTGAATACATTAACCAAAATAAGAGCGTTCTCCACCCCAATGTGTTTTATGCGGAAGGCGTTAGGCCCTCAGACCTGGGCGGGCAAATTACCGCTGAGGTGTCCATGCAGTGGAACGACAGCTTTAGCGAGCAGGTGCTCTGCTTTACAAACAACATTCCACAGCGCGATGGCGGTACTCACTTAACTGGGCTGCGCGCAGCGATGACGCGCGTCATCAATAAGTACATTGATGAAAACGAGATCGCCAAAAAAGCTAAGGTTGAAATCTCTGGCGACGACATGCGCGAAGGCTTGGCCTGTGTTCTATCCGTCAAGGTGCCCGAACCCAAATTTTCAAGCCAAACCAAAGATAAGCTGGTTTCAAGCGAGGTTCGTGGACCTGTAGAAGAAATTGTTGCTGAGGCCTTAAGCGCTTTCCTTCAAGAGCGACCTGCGGATGCAAAAATTGTCTGCGGCAAAATTGTTGATGCTGCTCGTGCTAGAGAGGCTGCACGTAAGGCTCGAGATATGACTCGTCGCAAGGGGGCCCTAGATGGCTTGGGTTTGCCAGGCAAGCTTGCTGACTGCCAAGAAAAAGACCCAGCCAAATCCGAACTGTTTATTGTCGAGGGAGACTCTGCGGGAGGCTCTGCAAAGCAGGGGCGCGATAGACGCTTCCAAGCGATTCTTCCATTAAAAGGAAAAATCCTCAACGTAGAAAAAGCGCGCTTTGACAAAATGTTGGCCAGCCAAGAGGTGGTTACCTTAATTACAGTTCTAGGCACGGGCATTGGTGTTGAGGAATATAAGGCGGATAAGCTGCGCTATCACCGCATCATCATCATGACCGACGCGGACGTAGACGGTAGTCACATTCGTACACTATTACTCACCTTCTTTTATCGGCAGATGCCAGAGCTAATTGAGCGCGGCCATATTTATATTGCACAACCACCGCTATATAAGGTGAAGTTTGGTAAACAAGAGCAATATATAAAAGACGATGTTGAGCTCAATCAACTGCTCTTAAAGATTGCATTAGAAGGCGCATCCATACAAACGCCTACTGGAGAGTTGGTTGAAGGCGCGGCATTAGCCGAGTTGTCAAAGCATTATCAAGTGATTCAATCGATTGTTGATCGCCTTTCTCGCACCATCGATGAAGATGCGATTCGTGCGGTTGCTGCAGGTGTGCAATTAAATCTAGATACAGAAAAGGCCGCCCAAGAATCAGCGGAGCGTTTACATACTGCTTTAGCGGACCCAAATAATCCACTTGCCCTGCCACCAGAAATTATTGTGCAAAAAGAAGATCGCACAGAACGCTTCCGTTTGTTGCTTTCAAGAAGAGTGCACGGGAACCTTAAGTTGTCAGCAATCAACTCGGACTTTGTTCATGGCGACGATTACCAGAGTTTGGCCAATGCTGCCGCGGTTCTCAGTGGTAAGGTATTGCCTGGCACGAAAGTGCGCCGCGGTGACCCAGATAAAAACCAAAAAGAACACACGGTTGACAACTTCCGCGCTGCATTCTCTTGGTTGCTTTCAGAGGCTGAGCGTGTTCTTAGCCGTCAACGTTATAAAGGCTTGGGCGAGATGAACCCGTCCCAGTTGTGGGAAACCACCATGGATGCAGGCTCACGCACACTCTTACAAGTAAAGATAGAGGATGCTATCGCGGCCGACCAAGTTTTCACCACACTAATGGGCGATGAAGTGGAGCCGCGTAGAGCATTTATTGAAAAGAATGCACTGATTGCCCGTAACTTAGATGTTTAATATGAAAAAGAAAAAATTAGCACCTCCCAAGGTGGATAGGTCTCGCATTGCAGTAAAGACTTCACCCATTCATGGCAAAGGCGTCTTTGTTGTTAAGCCAATAAAAAAAGGCGCAGTCATTATTGAATACAAGGGCGAACGCATTAGTTGGAAAAAAGCAGAAAAGCGTCACCCTCATGACCCCAAAGATCCAAATCACACCTTCTATTTCTCACTAGAGGATGGTCGTGTGATTGATGCCAAATATGGTGGGAACGCTGCCCGCTGGATCAATCACTCATGCAAGCCTTGTTGTGAAACTCAGGAAGAGTCCTATGATGGCAAACCTCGCGTGTTTGTTTATGCCTTACGCAACCTAAGGCCCGGCGAAGAGCTTTTTTATGATTACTCTCTAGGTGTCGAGGGTCGCGTTACTAAAAAAATGAAAAAGGATTATGAGTGCCGCTGCGGCGCTAAAAAATGCCGCGGCACCATGTTGGCCATCAAAGAGAAATAAACCACTCATTAAATGCTGTTTATTACCATTCAAGAGTTGGAGGCGGCGATTAATTATTGGCGCAGTCAATCACCCGCAGTTGGAGAAGAGCTGGCTCTTTGCCTCGAGGCAACAGCACTAGCAAAACCCTATGCCTTAATGATTGTGCAGAGCTCTCAAAGAATGCCAATAGATGTTTTGGATGAAAGTGCACGCTTAGCCTTGCAAGGCTATTTCAAGACCAAACAAAATCCATAAGATGCTCCGGGATTTAGTTTAGGGTTATTGCTATATAAACAGCAATGATCTTGCGTTATTCTCAAACTCTTGCCTAGAGACAGGGCAGAGGATTTATTTTGCAAGACACCATACTAAAAACGATTGGGCTGGGAAAGTCATTTAAGGGCTTTGCTGCGGTTAGCGATGTCAACTTAGAGGTTGCTCGCGGTAGCATTCATGCCTTGATCGGGCCCAATGGCGCAGGTAAAACAACCTGCTTTAATTTACTTACTAAATTTTTAGAGCCTACATCTGGGCAAATCCTATTTAATGGACTGGATATTACCAAGGAGCGGCCGGCCCAGATTGCTCGACGGGGCGTGATCCGCTCATTCCAAATTTCGGCGGTTTTCCCCCATTTAACCGTCCTAGAGAATGTACGTGTTGCACTGCAACAAAGCTTGGGCACGGAGTTTTATTTTTGGAAACCCCAAAATTCTTTACTAACGCTAGATGATCGCGCCCGAGAGCTCTTGGATGAGGTTGGCCTTTCTCATTTTGCCGGCGATGAGGCTATTAACCTGGCTTATGGACAAAAAAGGGCGCTTGAAATTGCTACCACTTTGGCAATGGATCCGGAGTTAATGCTGCTTGATGAGCCCACTCAGGGAATGGGTCACGAAGATGTTGAGCGCGTTACGGAATTAATTGATCGGGTTGCCAAAGGCAGAACGGTTTTAATGGTTGAGCACAATATGAAGGTGGTGTCTTCCATTGCCCACCGGATCACCGTCTTGCAGCGCGGCTCGGTTTTGGCGGAGGGCTCCTATTACGAAGTCTCTAGTAATCCCTTGGTAGTTGAGGCTTACATGGGTAGTCACGGAGAGTCTTTGTGAGTGGCCTAGCTTTAGAAATTCAAAACCTAGAGTCTTGGTATGGAGAGTCGCATATTTTGCACGGCGTAAATTTTGCCGTGAAAGAGGGTGAATTGGTTACGCTCCTTGGGAGAAATGGTGCTGGGCGAAGCACAATCTTAAAAACAATTTTGGGCCTCACAAGCAAGAGGGCGGGATCCATTAAGGTGCTTGGTAATGAAACCATTCACCTGCCAAGCTACCAAATTGCGCGATTGGGTGTGGGCTATTGCCCAGAGGAGCGAGGGATCTTTGCAAGTTTAAGTACAGAAGAGAACCTTTTGTTATTGCCAGAAATTGCTCCAGGCGGAATGGGTTTAGATGACATTTATGCAATGTTTCCCAATCTCTATGAAAGGCGTCACAGCCCTGGTACTCGACTATCAGGGGGCGAGCAGCAAATGTTGGCCATGGCCCGCATTTTGAGAACAGGCGCAAAACTCTTGTTACTTGATGAGATTACAGAGGGTCTTGCGCCCGTCATCGTCCAAAAGCTAGGAGAGGTAGTAGCAGGCCTTAGGGATAGAGGGTTCACGATCGTATTGGTTGAACAAAATTTTCGATTTGCTGCACCCTTGGCGGATCGTCATTATGTAGTTGAGCACGGTAGGGTTGTTGAGGTGGTTAATCGTTCAGAGTTGGCGGATAAAGCCACCTTATTAAATGAGTATCTTGGTGTCTAGTCTTTTCTAAAGGAGATAGAAATGAAGTTAAAGCAAATTACGGCGGGGTTGGTTGCGGTCACCATGCTCGGTTCAAATCCAATATTCGCCCAAAGCTCACCAAAGGTGAGTAATGATGTCGTCAAGATTGGCGTGTTAACCGACCTTTCCGGGACATACTCGGATTTAGCTGGCCCTGGCTCGGTAATTGCAGCAAAAATGGCGATTGCTGACTTTTCTAAAGATGGCACCGTGCTTGGCAAAAGAATTGAATTGGTTAGCGCCGATCATCAAAACAAGGCAGATATTGCCGCTAATAAAGCGCGCGAATGGTATGACAAAGATAACGTTGATGTGATTGTGGATTTAGTTTCAACCAATACTGCATTGGCCGTAATGGAAGTTGCTGAGCAGAAAAATAAGATCACACTTGTCTCTGGCGCAGGCTCCACCGCAATTACCAATGAGAAGTGCACGCCAGTAAACGTCCATTGGGCTTATGACACTTACGGCCTTGCTAATGGAACGGCAAAAGCGGTAGTGAAGCAGGGTAAGAAAAACTGGTACTTCATCACTGCCGACTATGCATTTGGCGCCTCGCTTGAAAGTGCTGCGAGCAATGTGGTAACGGCGGGCGGGGGCAAGGTATTGGGTGTTAGTAAGGCCCCATTTCCAAATAATGACTTCTCATCCTATTTGTTGAAAGCACAAGCTAGCGGCGCGGATGTGGTTGCGCTGGCTAATGCTGGGCAAGATACGATTAATTCAGTAAAACAGGCATCCGAGTTTGGTATTAATAAAAAACAAACGGTAGTGCCATTATTGATGTTTATTTCAGACGTTCACTCTCTAGGCTTACCAACTGCTCAAGGCATGTTAATGACCGAAGGCTTCTACTGGGATCGTGATGAAAAAACCCGTGCATGGTCACGTCGTTTCTTCGAACAACACAAGCGCATGCCTACTATGGTTCATGCTGCCGTTTACTCATCTGTTATGAATTATTTGAAGACAGTACAGGCAACTGGTACCGATGACACTGCGGTAGTAATGCAAAAACTCAAGGCGACCCCAATTGATGATGGACTCTTCAAGGGCAAAATTCGTGCAGACGGTAAGTTTTCACACGAAATGTTTTTGTTAGAAGTGAAGAAGCCTAGTGATGCAAAAAGCCCATGGGACTATTACTACATCCGTGATGTTATTCCAGCCGCTGACTCGTCCATTCCGTTGGCAATATCTAAATGTAAGTTAGTTAAAAACTAAATCAAACCATGTTTGAGCTTTTAGGAATCACTCCACAAGGGCTAGTTGCACAGCTCTTGGTGGGGCTGATTAACGGTTCGTTTTATGCCATTTTGAGTTTGGGGTTGGCCATTATTTTTGGCCTCCTCAACATCATTAATTTTTCTCATGGTGCTCAGTACACCATGGGCGCTTTTGTTGCCTGGATTGGTTTGACCCAAATTAGCCAATGGCTTGGCTTCCCAGGGCTAACGATGAACTATTGGTTCGCTTTAATTTTGGTGCCGCTGATTATGGCCGGCTTTGGTTTGATTCTCGAGCGCACGATGTTGCGCAGGCTTTATCACCTTGATCACCTTTATGGTCTTTTGCTCACCTTTGGTTTAGCTCTAATTATTGAGGGCTTGTTTCGTGATTGGTATGGAATATCGGGTGAAAGTTATCCAGCCCCCGAATTGCTGCAAGGCGCTATTCCATTGGAAGCCATTGGAATTATTTTGCCTAAGTATCGAATTTGGGTTGTTGTGATTTCAATGTTGGTATGTTTTTCAACTTGGTTTGTGATTGAGCGCACCAAGCTTGGCGCTTACTTACGTGCAGGAACTGAGAACCCAAAACTTTTACAAGCCTTTGGTGTCAATGTTCCGCTGATGATTTCATTGGCCTATGCCTATGGTGTAGGCCTTGCTGGTTTTGCTGGTGTCCTTGCAGCACCAATCTTTCAAGTAAATCCACTTATGGGCTCTAATCTCATCATCATTGTTTTTGCCGTGGTAGTGATTGGTGGCATGGGCTCTATCATGGGCGCAATCTTGACTGGTCTTGGTTTGGGTTTGATCGAGGGATTGACAAAAGTGTTTTATCCGGAGGCTTCCAGCGTTGTGATTTTTGTCATCATGGCGATTGTTTTATTGCTTCGTCCAGCAGGTTTGTTTGGCCGAGAAAAATAAGCATGGGCGAGCTATGAATAAGAGCACAAAACTACTTTATGGCATCTTGTTGCTAATCGCAGTATTGCTCCCACTACAAGATTTTATTTATCTGGTATTTGCAATGAAGGTGCTGTGCTTTGCCCTATTTGCTTGCGCATTTAATTTATTACTTGGCTTTACTGGACTCTTGTCTTTTGGGCACGCCGCTTTTTTTGGGAGCGCTGCTTACATCACTGCTTATTTTTGTAAGGAAATGGGTGCTTCGCCAGAGATCGGAATTTTGCTTGGCGTATTGGGTTCCGCTGTATTGGGCTTGTTAATTGGGGCATTGGCCATACGTCGTCAAGGCATTTACTTTGCGATGGTCACTTTAGCTTTATCGCAGATGATTTATTTTCTAGCTGTGCAGCTTCCCTACACCGGTGGTGAGGATGGCATTCAGGGTGTACCAAGAGGGGCGCTGTTTGGGTTGATTGATCTTAGCAACGATGTACACATGTATTACTTTGTGCTCGCTGTATTTGTTTTTGGTTTCGCAATCATTATGCGAACCGTATATTCACCCTTTGGACAAATTCTGAAAGCCATTCGAGAGAATGAGCCGCGGGCAATTTCTTTGGGCTACGACGTGGATCGCTTCAAACTCATTTGCTTTGTCATTTCTGCCACCCTTTCGGGTTTAGCGGGCTCAACAAAATCCTTGGTATTTCAATTGGCAACTTTGACCGATGTGCATTGGCATATGTCGGGCGAGGTGGTTTTGATGACGCTCTTAGGCGGCATGGGAACCATCTTCGGCCCAGTAGTTGGCGCAGGCATTGTGGTGAGTTTGCAGAATTACTTAGCCAATATTGGCTCCTGGAGCACGATTGCCACGGGATTTATTTTTGTTATCTGCGTCCTTGCTTTTCGCCGCGGCGTCGTCGGAGAAATTAGCGCTTTCTTCAAAATCAAGCACTAGACTCATGCAATAGCCTAAAAAATAGGCAATAAATATTTTATAGAATTAAATCAATAGCTTAGGGAATATATCACCCCTTTTGCTGATAATCATTTGCTCAATAATTGGGCTTAGTTTCACGTGAAACCTACAAAATGCTATGATCATCGCCCTGCTAGGGTTAAACATGCGCTATTCCAAAAATTTCGATGTGATTGTGGTTGGTGGTGGTCATGCCGGGACCGAGGCCGCTCTTGCTGCCGCCCGAATGGGTTGTGAAACCCTATTAATTACACACAGTATCGAAACTTTGGGCGCCATGAGTTGCAATCCCTCTATTGGTGGGATTGGTAAGGGCCATTTAGTTAAAGAAATTGATGCCATGGGCGGGGTGATGGCCGCCGCCACGGATGAGGCCGGAATTCAGTTTCGAATCCTAAATTCTAGTAAAGGCCCAGCAGTCCGCGCTACTCGCGCTCAAGGCGATCGCATCTTATACAAAGCAGCCATTAGACGACGTTTGGAGAACCAAGACAATTTGAGCCTATTTCAGGCGGCAGTAGATGATTTGTTGGTGATTGGCGATCGGGTCCAGGGCGTGGTGACGCAAACCGGACTCGAGTTCATGGCCCCCAAGGTGGTTTTGACCGCAGGCACATTCTTGGATGGAAAAATCCACGTTGGCCTTAATCATTATGCCGGCGGGCGAGCTGGAGACCCAGCCTCAGTCTCCCTATCTGCAAGGCTTAAAGAGCTCAAACTGCCACAAGGCCGACTCAAAACGGGTACCCCACCCCGAATTGATGGGCGCACGATTGATTTTTCAGTAATGCAAGAGCAGCCTGGCGACCTTGATCCAATTCCCGTGTTTTCTTATTTGGGCAGGCCCGAGCAGCACCCTAGACAGGTTCCTTGCTGGATTTCTCACACCAATGAGCAAACCCATGACATTATTCGAGGCGGGTTGGACCGATCGCCAATGTACACGGGCGTGATCGAGGGCGTTGGACCTCGCTATTGCCCCTCTATTGAGGACAAAATCCACCGCTTCGCCTCCAGAAATAGCCACCAAATTTTCTTAGAGCCTGAGGGTCTAACTACCCATGAGTATTATCCAAATGGCATTTCTACTAGCCTACCCTTTGATGTTCAATGGGATTTGGTAAGAAGTATTCGGGGTTTAGAGGCTGCTGAGATTGTTCGTCCAGGATACGCCATTGAGTATGACTTCTTTGACCCTAGACAGTTGCGCCATAGCCTAGAAACAAGGGCTATCTCTGGCCTCTACTTCGCGGGGCAAATTAACGGCACTACTGGCTATGAGGAGGCCGCAGCCCAAGGTATGCTGGCAGGTATAAATGCTGGTCTGGCCTCTAGAGATAAAGCTCCCTGGATCCCCAAACGAAGCGAATCCTACATAGGCGTTCTTGTAGACGATCTCATTACACGTGGTGTCCAAGAGCCCTATCGTATGTTTACTAGTCGGGCGGAATATCGCCTTAGCTTGAGGGAAGACAATGCAGATTTGCGTCTGACTACCATTGGGCGAGATCTTGGCTTGGTTGACGACCATCGCTGGGCTGTTTTCAGTAGAAAGCAAGAGGCTGTTTCACGTGAAACATCTCGTCTCCATGAAATTTGGATCGGCCCTCGACATGAAAACGCACCAGCGATTTCTGCCCTACTGGGGCAGGATTTATCCCACGAATGCAGTTTGGCTGAAATATTGAAGCGGCCAGGCGTGACATATGGGCAGCTGATGGATCTGTCTGGGGGCGCTTGGTCGCCCGGCCCATTGGATGAAGATTTGGGCCTGGCCGAGCAAATTGCCGACCAAGTCGAAATTTCAGTGAAGTACCAAGGATACATAGATCGTCAGGCGGTAGAAATTGCCCGTCAGGAGCATAACGAAAGTTTTCCATTGCCTGAAAATTTGGACTACACCGCAGTTGTGGGCCTATCAAAAGAGGTTCAACAAAAGCTTAACTTGCATAAGCCAGAAACCCTTGGCCAAGCGGGGCGCATTTCTGGAGTAACCCCCGCTGCTCTTTCCTTGCTGCTGGTTCACCTCAAAAAGGGTCTAGGAAGAACTCAGGAGACTGCGTGACCGAAGGCCTGCTGTCCCTTGGCATAGAGGATCTTGGGCTTGGTTTAAGCGGGGCTAATATCGATCGGCTTGAGCTGTTTTTACAAGAAATGGCTCGCTGGAATCGAGTTCACAATTTGACTGCTATAGAGGATCAAAAAGACTCAGTAGTATTGCATCTTATTGATTCTATTGCAGTTTTACCAATTATGGATCAATTTTTAGGAAACAAGGCCGTGGCGATTGCCGATTTAGGTTCTGGTGGCGGACTGCCGGCTATACCCCTTGCGATTCTTCGTCCCGAGTGGAGGCTAACTTTAATTGAGGCAGTCAGAAAAAAGACGGCTTTTTTGCAGCACGCAAGGGGCAAGTTAGAACTCAAAAATACAGAAATACTGAGCGAGCGCGTTGAGGCTGTTGCAAAAAGACGCCCCGGGGAATTTGATGCAGTGATTTCTAGAGCGTTTACTAGCTTGGCCAATTTTTTAGAGCTCTCCCTCCCCCTACTCAAGCCTGACGGCTTAGTCTTTGCAATGAAAGCCAAGCGCGCAGACGAAGAGTTACAAGAGGTTTCTTTAGATCAATGGCGACTCATTGCGGATGAGCCTTTGCAAATACCTAAGCTCAAGGTTGAAAGACGGCTCTTAGTTTTGACCCCCATGAGAAAATCACCCATTTAGGCAGGACCAAAAGAAGCCATGGCAAAAATATTTTGTATTGCAAATCAAAAAGGCGGCGTCGGCAAAACAACTACCGCAGTCAATTTGGCCGCCGGCTTAGCCGGCCACCATCAGCGCGTTTTACTGGTTGATTTGGATCCTCAAGGCAATGCAACCATGGGCTCAGGAATCGAGAAGGCAGACTTGAGCGCAAGTGTGTACCAAGTTTTGATTGGCCTTGCCTCTGTAAAAGAAAGTGCACAACGTTGTGAAAGTTCGGGCTTTGATGTCTTGCCAGCCAATCGTGATTTAGCAGGTGCAGAAATTGAACTGGTTGAGTTGGAAGCGCGCGAATTGCGTTTGAAAGAAGCGCTCGCTACTGTGGCAAATGACTACGACTTTATTTTGATTGACTGTCCCCCCGCACTTTCTTTGCTGACGCTCAATGGATTGTGCGCAGCTAATGGTGTGATTGTGCCGATGCAGTGTGAATACTTTGCATTAGAAGGCTTATCCGATTTGGTGAACACCATTAAGCGAGTGCATGCAAATCTCAATCCAGATCTACAGATTATTGGATTGCTGCGTGTGATGTTTGATGCACGTATGACTTTGCAGCAACAAGTATCAGATCAGTTGATCGAACACTTTGGTGACAAAGTGTTCAAGACCATTATTCCGCGCAATGTCCGGCTGGCTGAGGCTCCGTCCTATGGCCTTCCTGGCGTAGCCTTTGATAAGTCATCCAGGGGCGCTAAGTCCTACTTAGACTTTGGGGCTGAGATGGTTGAACGAATTAAGCAAATGTAATTTAAGGAAATAAAGAATCGATCATGGTTGCCATTAAGAAAAAAGGTTTGGGGCGCGGCTTAGAGGCTTTGCTCGGAGAAAAAGCTGAAGCTGAAAATGTTTCGACAGAAATTAATCGTTTACCACTCTCTGCTTTGCAGCCCGGTAAATATCAGCCACGTCAAAAAATGGAGACCGGCGCCTTAAATGAGCTAGCAGAAAGTATTCGCGAACAAGGAATCATGCAACCGTTGTTGGTGCGCTTGGTTGCTGCTGGCAAGTATGAAATTATTGCGGGCGAGCGCCGTTATCGCGCAGCAACTTTAGTGGGCCTAAAAGAAGTTCCCGTGTTAGTTTCTGCTGCCGATGATCAATCTGCCGCTGCCATGGCTCTGATTGAGAATATGCAGCGTGAGGATTTAAACGCGCTCGAAGAGGCCCAAGGTCTGGCCCGACTGATTGAAGAGTTTGGTTTTACGCATGAGCAGGCCGCGAAAGCGGTAGGAAAATCTCGCAGCGCGATTTCTAATTTACTGCGCTTAATGCAATTGGCTAAGCCTGTGCAGGCCATGCTGATTGCTGGTGAAATCGATATGGGTCATGCGCGGGCTTTATTGCCTTTACCAGGGTCAAGTCAAGTTGCCCTGGCCCAAAAAATAGCCGCCCAAGGCTTATCAGTGCGAGAGGCCGAAAGAATGGCGGCTGCATTGGCCCTTGCCGGCGGCCAAATTGGGGATAAAAAACCTAAAAAGCAGATGGGATCAGAGCCTGTGGACGCTGATCCCGATATGAAGAGGCTTTCTAGGGAGATCTCGGATTTAATTGGTCTGGGTGCGGAATTTAGAATTAAGGGCAAGGGCGGGGAATTGCGAATTCAATTTAGCCAATTTGACGAGCTTGATTCCTTGCTAAAAAAACTGGGTATTGAGGCAAATCGGTAATTGAGCCTAGATCAGCGCCCAAATCCGAAAATCGCATCTTGGGAAGATTCGGAGCACGATAACTACCGCGTCTATAGCAAAGCGGAACTGGATGCATTGCGTCTGGCGAACCCTAAAAAATTTGCCTCAATTAACAGTTGGCGAGTCATTCTTGCGCAAATAACGATTACAGCGCTTTTGGGGGTGCTTTGGGGTATTTTCACTGAAGCAAATACCAGAAGCGTTTATACTTGTTCGGCTTTAGTTGGTGGTTTGATTGGATTTTTGCCTTCGGCGCTATTTTTGTTGCGATTAACAGCAGCTAAAAAGAATTCCAAATCAAATCCTGGCGGCTACTTAGCAGCGGTTGTGTCTGGTGAATTTATTAAAATCCTGGCAACTTTCCTTCTGTTTATTGGCTTTGCCCTTAAGCAACCGGATTTGAAATGGATACCATTGCTTGTTACTTATCTGGCTACGTTGCAGTGTTACTTGCTAGCGTGGTTTTGGAAATAACAGGCAATTATTAAAGGACGAGTTTAGAGATGTCTAGCGAAGTAAACGCAGCGGCAGAAATGGCCCACAACGTGGCGAGTGAACCTCTTACTCCTACAGCTTATATTGCCGAACATCTACAAAACTTGAATACCCTTGGCGGCCATCAAGCCTCCATCATTGACTTCAGCGTAGTTAACCTAGACACCATGTTTTGGACCACATTAATGGGTCTGCTGGCTGTTTTCCTATTAGTCATCGCCGCTCGCAGAGCTTCCCCAGGTGTTCCTGGCCGCTTCCAGTGTTTAGTTGAAATGTTGGTTGAGATGGTCGAAACCCAATCTAAGGGAATTGTTCATGGCGACAGATCTTATGTTGCCCCCCTCGCGCTATTCGTGTTTTGCTGGATCATTCTTTTAAATACCTTGGACCTCATCCCAGTGGATTGGATTTTTGGGGTCAATCAATTTATCGGTAGCTTTGGTGTGCATGTGCCCCACCACAAAATTGTTCCAACGACAGACCTTAATGCAACATTGGGGCTGTCCTTTTCGGTATTGCTCTTAGTTTTTTATTACAGCTTCAAGGTCAAGGGTTTTGGCGGATTCATGCATGAGTTAGTTTCCGCACCATTTGGCGCTAAGTGGTACTTGGCCCCATTCAATTTGGTTCTGAACATCATCGAGTATGTTGCTAAAGGCGTTTCTTTAGGAATGCGACTTTTCGGCAATATGTATGCAGGCGAACTCATCTTTTTGTTGATTGCGCTCTTGGGAAGTATGTGGACCTTTAATCTCGACCTTTATATGTTGGGCTTCGTTGGCAACGTCTTAGCTGGCTCGGCATGGGCGATCTTCCACATCTTAGTTATCCTGTTGCAAGCTTTTATTTTCATGATGTTGACCTTGGTTTACATTGGCCAAGCTCATAGTCACCATTAACCTTTTTATTTTTAACCTCACCTTCAATACTTAGGAGTAAACATGCAAGCATTCTTAGCTAACATTCAAGGGCTGACCGCTATCGGTATCGGCCTCATCATCGGCCTCGGCGCTTTAGGTGCCTGTTTAGGCATTGGTTTGATGGGCGGTAAGTTCATCGAAGGTGCGGCTCGTCAGCCCGAACTCATCAACGAATTGCAAACCAAGATGTTCCTCTTGGCTGGTTTGATCGACGCTGCGTTCTTGATCGGCGTTGGTGTTGCAATGTTGTTTGCTTTCGCAAACCCACTGCTCGCAGTTATTAAGTAATTGTTTTGGCGTGGATGACCGGTCGGTCATCCAACCGTTCTCAACAATACTGAAAGGAATATCGTGAATCTGAACGCGACCCTATTCGCGCAAATGATCGTTTTCTTTGTCTTATGGTGGGTTGTCGCACGCTTTGTGTGGCCACCACTAATTAAGGCATTAGATGAGCGTTCAAGCAAAATTGCTGATGGCTTAGCTGCTGCTGAGCGCGGCAAAGAAGAATTAGCAATGGCAAATAATGCTGCCGAACAAGAGCTTTCTAAGGCTCGTCAAGAAGGTGTGCAGCGTGTTGCTGAAGCTGAAAAACGTGCACAAATGTCTGCAGAAGAAATTCGTGCCAATGCACAAGCAGAAGCTGCGCGCATTATTTCTCAAGCTAAAGAAGATGCTGATCAGCAAGTCACCCGTGCTCGCGAAGTATTGCGTGCCGAGGTTGCTGTACTTGCTGTTAAAGGCGCTGAGCAAATTTTGCGTCGCGAGGTTGATGCCAAAGCCCATGGCGCATTGCTTGATCAACTGAAGGCAGAGCTTTGATATGGCTGAGTTAGCCACGATTGCTCGCCCTTATGCTGAGGCGCTTTTTCAAAGCGCTAAACCAGCTGAGCTTGCTTCATTCATGGAGCAGTTAGGTGAATTGGCCCAGCTTGCTGTGCTGCCTGAAATTGCAAGTCTGTCTAATAATCCAAAGGTATCTGCGGATGACTTGACCAAGCTCTTGTCTGGAATGGTAAAGACAAAGCTTGATGGCAAGACCTTAAGTTTTTTAAGTCTCGTGAATCAAAACCATCGTTTAGCTGCTGTTCCTGAAATTGCAAATCAATTTGAGGCAATGAAGAACAAGAGCGAAGGTGCGGCAGAAGTAATGATTACCAGCGCATTTCCTTTAGAGGGTTCTGCGCTGAATGATTTGTTGTCAAGTTTGAAGAAGCGCTTTGGGGGCAAAGAATTACGCCCAACTATTCAAGTTGATCCAGCTTTGATTGGCGGTGTCCGCATTCAAGTTGGCGACGAAGTGATGGATAGTTCCGTTAAGGCACGGTTAGCTCAAATGCAAGCAAGTCTTGGCGCATAAATTATCCCGATTAAGAACATACGAAATAAGACCCAGGAGTAAGTAATGCAACTCAACCCATCCGAGATCAGCGAGCTGATCAAAAGCCGAATTAGCGAACTAGGCGTTGATGCCAAATCTCGCAATGAAGGCACTGTTATTTCAGTAACTGACGGTATCTGCCGCGTACATGGATTGTCTGGTGTGATGCAGGGCGAAATGTTGGAGTTTCCTAACAACACAATCGGCCTCGCTTTGAACCTAGAGCGCGATTCTGTTGGTGCCGTAGTGTTGGGTGAATACACCCACATTAAAGAAGGCGACCCAGTTAAATGTACGGGTCGTATTTTGGAAGTTCCAGTTGGACCAGAGTTGCTCGGTCGCGTTGTAAACGCACTGGGTCAGCCCATTGATGGCAAGGGTCCAATTAATACTAAATTAACTGACTTTATTGAAAAAGTTGCTCCCGGCGTTATCGCACGTCAATCTGTTAGTCAGCCAGTTCAAACTGGTTTGAAGGCGATTGATGCGATGGTTCCAATCGGACGCGGTCAGCGCGAGTTGATCATTGGCGACCGTCAAACTGGTAAGACAGCGGTAGCAGTTGATGCGATCATTAACCAAAAAGGTAAAGGTGTTTATTGCGTTTACGTGGCGATCGGTCAAAAAGCTTCCACCATTGCTAACGTAGTTCGTAAGCTCACAGAATTAGGCGCGATGGAGTACACCGTAGTGGTTGCAGCGAGTGCTTCTGAGTCTGCAGCGATGCAGTATCTTTCTGCTTACGCAGGCTGCACAATGGGTGAATACTTCCGCGATCGTGGCGAAGATGCATTAATCGTATATGACGACTTAACTAAACAAGCCGTTGCTTATCGTCAGATCTCCCTATTGCTCCGTCGTCCACCAGGCCGTGAAGCTTACCCTGGCGACGTGTTCTACCTCCACTCACGCTTGCTCGAGCGCGCCGCTCGTGTGAATGCGGAATATGTTGAGAAATTTACGAATGGCGCTGTGAAAGGCAAGACCGGTTCTTTGACCGCATTGCCAATTATTGAGACTCAGGCGGGCGACGTTTCTGCCTTCGTTCCAACCAACGTGATTTCGATTACTGATGGTCAGATCTTCTTGGAAACCGATTTGTTCAATGCTGGTGTACGTCCTGCGATTAACGCTGGTATTTCTGTTTCCCGCGTTGGTGGTGCTGCACAAACTAAAGTAATTAAAAAACTGTCTGGCGGCATTCGTACCGACTTAGCGCAATATCGTGAATTGGCAGCGTTTGCTCAGTTCGCATCGGATCTTGATGAAGCAACCCGCAAGCAACTCGAGCGCGGTCGCCGCGTTACAGAATTGTGTAAGCAAGCGCAATATAAGCCGCTTCAAGTTTGGGAAATGGCCGCTTCGCTCTATGCAGTGAACAATGGCTTTTTCGATGACATTGAAGTCAAGAACGTATTGCCATTCGAAAAAGGCTTACAAGATCATTTGAAATCTAAATATGCGGACTTAGTTGGTCGCATTGAAGAAACCAAAGATTTGAGTAAAGAAGACGAAGCTGCATTGCGGGCTGCGATTGAGGACTACAAGCGTTCAGCAGCCTTCTAAGGACGCGAAGAGATCATGGCAGGCACAAAAGAGATACGATCAAAGATCAAGAGCGTACAAAATACGCGCAAGATCACAAAGGCAATGGAAATGGTCGCCGCATCCAAGATGCGTCGCGCCCAGGAGCGTATGCGTAATGCACGCCCATATGCTGAAAAAATTCGTGAAATTGTTGCTAATCTTTCTAAAGCGAATCCTGAGTACCGCCCTGCCTATATGGCGACTCGCGAAGTGAAGAAAATTGGCACGATCTTGGTTACAACAGACAAAGGCTTGTGCGGCGGTTTAAATACCAACGTATTGCGTTTGATTGCAAATCAAGTGCGCGATATGCAAGCTAAAAGTATTGAGATTGCTTACACGGCGATTGGCTCTAAGGGCCTTCAATTTTTGAATCGCTCAAAAGCAAAGTTAATCTCTCAAACAATTCAAATTGGTGATACACCCCATTTAGATGTTTTGATTGGCGCGATTACTGCTCAGTTAGAGGCGTTTGAAAAAGGTGAGATTGATGCTGTGTATTTGGGGTACACCCGCTTTGTTAATGCAATGAAACAAGAGCCGGTTTTAGAAAAGCTGTTGCCTCTAGAGCCAGCTGCTTTAGTGGCAGCAGATAAGTCCGGCCCGTCTTGGGACTATATCTATGAGCCAGACGCAGAATCGATTTTGAATGGTTTGTTGAAGCGTTACGTTGAAGCAATGATTTATCAGGCTGTTGCCGAAAATATGGCCTCTGAGCAATCTGCCCGCATGGTCTCTATGAAGGCCGCGTCAGATAACGCGAAGAACGTAATTGGTGAATTGCAATTGGATTACAACAAAACACGACAAGCTGCTATTACTAAAGAGTTGTCAGAGATTGTTGGTGGAGCGGCCGCTGTTTAAGCGGACGTCATTTAGAAATTTGAAAGAATTTAGGAATTAAAAGCGGAGAGATGCGATGAGTAACGGAAATATTGTTCAGTGTATTGGTCCAGTGGTGGATATTCAGTTCCCCCGCGACAAAATGCCAAATATTTATGATGCCTTGACATTGGTGGAGAGTGGCGAAAAATCTTTTGCTGAAAAAGGTTTGACCTTTGAAGTTCAGCAACAGATCGGTGACGGCGTGGTTCGTGCGATTGCAATGGGAGCAAGCGATGGCTTGCGCCGCGGCATGGAAGTGAAATCTACCGGTAAGCCAATTTCTGTGCCTGTTGGCCCAGCGACATTGGGACGCATCATGGATGTTTTAGGTCGCCCAATTGATGATGCCGGCCCAATTGCTACTGAAGAGCGCCGCGCCATTCACCAGCCAGCTCCAAAGTTTGATGAACTATCCCCTTCAGTCGATTTGCTAGAGACTGGTATTAAGGTGATCGACTTGGTTTGCCCATTCGCTAAAGGCGGTAAGGTTGGCCTGTTCGGCGGTGCGGGTGTTGGTAAGACCGTGAACATGATGGAATTGATTAACAACATCGCTAAGCAACACTCTGGTTTATCTGTGTTTGCTGGTGTGGGTGAGCGGACTCGTGAAGGTAATGACTTCTATCACGAGATGAAAGAATCGAACGTTATCGATAAAGTTGCGATGGTTTTCGGTCAGATGAACGAACCTCCTGGTAACCGTTTGCGCGTAGCCTTGACTGGTTTGACCATGGCTGAAGCATTCCGTGACGAAGGCCGTGACATTTTGTTCTTCGTCGACAATATTTATCGCTACACCTTGGCCGGTACCGAAGTTTCCGCTTTGCTCGGTCGTATGCCTTCTGCTGTGGGTTATCAGCCTACATTGGCTGAGGAGATGGGTAAGTTGCAAGAGCGCATTACTTCAACTAAGACTGGTTCCGTTACTTCTATTCAGGCCGTTTACGTGCCTGCGGACGACTTGACCGATCCATCACCAGCGACAACCTTCTTACACTTAGACTCCACCGTTGTGTTATCGCGCGACATCGCCGCTTTGGGTATTTACCCAGCGGTCGATCCATTGGACTCTACCAGTCGTCAGCTTGACCCGCAAGTAGTTGGTCAAGAGCACTATGAAGTTGCTCGTTCAGTTCAAATGACATTACAGCGCTACAAAGAATTGCGCGACATTATTGCAATTCTGGGTATGGACGAATTGTCACCTGAAGACAAATTGGCAGTGGCTCGTGCTCGTAAGATTCAGCGTTTCTTATCCCAGCCTTTCCACGTTGCTGAAGTGTTCACTGGTTCTCCAGGTAAATACGTTCCATTGAAAGAAACCATTCGCGGCTTCAAGATGATCGTGAGTGGTGAATTGGATCACTTACCAGAACAAGCGTTCTACATGGTGGGTTCAATTGATGAAGCTATCGAGAAAGCGAAGAAGCTTTAATCGAGCTCTTCTAGGGAAATTATGTCAAACATACATGTCGACGTAGTCAGTGCCGAGCGTTCCATTTTCAGTGGAGAGGCTAAGTTTGTGGCCCTTCCAGGTGAAACTGGTGAACTCGGTATTTTGCATGGCCATACTCCATTAATTACTCGAATTCGTCCTGGCTCTGTTCGTATTGAAAAAGCCGATGGCGATGAAGAATTTGTGTTTGTTGCTGGCGGCTACTTAGAAGTCCAGCCAGATCGCGTTACTGTTTTAGCAGACACTGCAATTCGTGGCCATGATCTCGATGAGGCAAAAGCACTAGAAGCTAAGAAGCGGGCTGAAGAGGCAATGCAAAATCGTGGTACAGACTTTGATTTGGCCTTAGCCCAATCTGAATTTGCTATGGCTGCAGCACAGTTGGCTGCTATTGCCCGATTCCGTCGTAAAAAATAATTACCGGTCAAACCCGTGTTGTTAAATGATCGGTTTTTAAAGGCTTGCTTCGGCGAAGTGGTGGATCAAACCCCGCTTTGGCTTATGCGCCAAGCCGGTCGATATCTCCCCGAATACAATGCGACTCGTGCTAAGGCTGGAAGCTTTTTAGGGCTCGCAAAAAATCCTGCTTATGCCACTGAGGTCACGCTTCAGCCCTTGGATCGATATCCGTTGGATGCAGCAATTCTTTTCTCGGACATTTTGACAGTTCCAGATGCGATGGGTTTGGGTCTTCAATTTGCAACAGGGGAAGGCCCAAGTTTTCAGCATCCATTACGCACCGAAGATGACATCAATAAATTGCGTACTGCAGACATGAATCAATTGCGTTATGTTTTTGATGCAGTTTCTGAAATTCGCAAAGCGCTTATTCAAGATGGCAGGCAACGTGTGCCCTTGATTGGTTTCTCAGGAAGCCCTTGGACACTTGCTTGTTACATGATTGATGGTTCTGGATCGGATGATTTTCGTCATGCCAAGACTATGATGTTTGCTCGGCCAGACTTGCTCGAGCGCATTCTTGAAATCAATATTCAATCTGTTGCAGCTTATTTAACTGAGCAAGTAAAAGCGGGAGCGCAAGCACTGATGATCTTTGATACCTGGGGCGGTTTATTGCCTAATGGCTGGTATCAGCGCATGTCCTTGGCAGCGATGCAAAAAGTAATTTCTCAATTACCGCGCGAACACGAAGGACGAAAAATTCCGATTATTGTATTTACAAAAGGCGGCGGAATTTGGCTAAAAGATATGGCCCAAATTGGCGCCGATGTTCTAGCATTAGATTGGACCATGTCGCTTTCTAGGGCGCGCAAAGAGTTATTAGAAATCAACAAACCCCTTGCCTTGCAGGGAAACCTAGACCCATTAGTACTATTTTCAGGCACCAAACAAATTACTGATCAGGTTAATAATTTGTTCGATGATTTAGCTGGTGCCCCCGCCTTAGGCCCAAATCGCCATTCTCTTGATGGCCATATATTTAATTTAGGCCATGGGATTTCCCAGTTCACCCCTCCAGATAGCGTGTCCGTTTTGGCATCAGCCGTGATCGAGAAATCCCGAGTCCTCAGAGCAAGCAGATAGAGCAAAGTAATTGCTAACTTAGTGGCGACCTTTTGCCAAAGTTATGCACAGCAGGGCGGCGCGCGCGTAATTCAGCTAGATTCGAGGCAAAGATCATTAGAAGCATCGAGTAGTCAATGTAAGTATCTGATTTATAAAGACTTATCTTTAAATAATACTATTTCAGACCAGCTGACCTATTTGATTAATTGACAGGTAAATCAGTATATTGGAATGATATCCACAGACTTATCCACAGGAAAATGAAGTAACCCATGAAGGCAAGCCCCCTCTTCGTTCAGATTGTTCTGGATAAGCCGTTGGCGCAGGGCTTTGACTATATCTGGGACAGCCAAAAGCTCGGCGTTGATCCTGTGATAGGCCAAATTGTCTCGGTGCCATTTGGAAATTCAATAAATATAGGAGTTATAGTAAAAGTAAATACTCACTCTGAAATAGAGCAGAGTAAATTAAAGGCAGTTTTAGGATTGGCGCCCCTACCTCCTTTGGATTCAGCGCTCTTAAGCTTGATGAACTTTGCTAGCCAGTATTACATCCATTCTTTGGGCGAAACGATTATTCCCTCCATTCCCCAGATGTGGCGCAAACCCGAGCGGTGGGAAAAGCTTAGGCTAGCAAAACCGTCAACCGACAAGAAAAGTAAGCAGAATGATTTAGCCAGCGATTCTGAGCAATTGATTGGCGTAGCGCAACTGAATCCGGAGCAAAAAAACGCTCTAGATATCCTGCTACAAAAGAAGGGCTCAGGAGGATTCAGGGCAATCCTTTTGCAGGGACAAACTGGCAGCGGTAAGACAGCCGTTTTTTTAAATTGGTTGGCTAGTGTTTTGCAAGAGAAAAATTCTCAGGTATTGCTCCTTGTTCCAGAAATTAATTTGACTCCCCAGCTAGAGCGACGTATCCGAGCGTATTTCCCAGATAAAAAAATTGCACTATTACATAGTGGTGTTTCAGAGAAACAGCGCGGCATCTCTTGGCATGAGGCCATGATTGGAGATGCGCAGATCATATTAGGCACCCGTTTAGCGGTACTTACACCAATGCCCAATCTACGTGCGATAGTGGTCGACGAAGAGCATGATCCCTCGTATAAACAACAAGAGGGAACGCGATACTCTGCAAGAGATCTCGCAATCTGGCGGGCACACGATCAAGGCTTGCCAATCTTATTAGCCTCCGCTACGCCGTCATTAGAAACGTGGATGGCTGCAAAAGTCGGGCGTTATGAGCACATTAGATTGGACAGCCGTGCTCAGGGCGCAAGCTTGCCCAAGGTTCATCTTGTGAATACACAGGATCCCCAAAATCGATCTTCCCACTCACCTTCATTCACCAAAATAGTGGAAGGCGCCATCACTAAATGTTTGTCTGAAAAAAAGCAGAGCTTAATTTTGATTAACCGACGTGGATACGCTCCAGTCATAAGTTGTTCTGCATGCTCATGGATGTCCAAGTGTGCCCAGTGTTCCTCTTGCATGGTGATGCATAAAGCAGGAGCATTGAGTAAAAAAACAGTATTGAGTTGTCATCATTGTGGCCTAGTAAAGCTGATGCCTAATTTTTGTCCTGATTGTGGAAATGCAGATCTGAAGCCAGTGGGTCAGGGCACACAAAAAATTGAAGACGTGATTGAAGGCGCATGGCCCCAAGCAACAGTCCTGAGGGTAGATACAGACTCTAGCAGAAGGAGTAAGGGCGCCGAAGAGCTCTTCCAAAAAATTCATGAAGGCGATGTAGATATTGTGGTGGGCACACAAATGATCGCAAAGGGCCATGATTATCAAAACATTGGAACTGTTGCAGTATTAGATGCTGATAGTCGCTTATATTCCCAAGACTTCAGGGCAGCTGAAAGATTATTTGCTCAGCTGATTCAAGTGGCAGGAAGAGCAGGCCGCTCAAAACAACACGATCAAGCCAGTGGCGATATTTATATAGAAACACAGCATCCTGATGCGGCAGTATTTCAGTATTTATTAAGACATGATGTAGATGGCTTTTTATCGTTCACCGCCAAGGAGAGAGAAGAGTCTGGCCTCCCCCCGTTTTCGTATCAAGGGCTTATTCATGCTGAGGGCAAGAGCATTGCAAAAGCAATTCAGTTTTTAAGTGACCTGAAGTCGCAATTGACCGAGAGAGGCTTAGTTCATAAGGGGGTCAAGATTTATGACCCAGTGCCCAAAACGATCATGCGGGTAGCAGGCTCTGAGCGAGCTCAGCTTCTTATTGAGTCAAATAGTCGGAAACACTTACAAGAATTACTCGAGTCGATTGACCATTTATTGCGTCAAGATTCTCAGGGGCGCATCAGCAAAGCCTCACGCATCCGATGGTTGATTGAGCGTGATCCGATTGCGATTTAAGCGCCTGCTGTAGCGGAATATTTTTCGAGGCCCATTAAATTTTGTAGTTCAATAGCTAGACTAGCGTCTGAGCTGGGTTTGATTTTAAAAAGCCAAACCGAATATGGTTTTGCATTAATGCTTTCGGGCTGACTCTCAACATCCGGATTCAGAGCAACGATCTCACCACTGACTGGCGCATGAATATCGCTCGCAGCTTTAACGGACTCAATGACAGCAATATTTTGACCTTGCTCAACAAGTTGACCTAGCTTCGGCGCCTGAAAGAACATGACGTCACCAAGCGCCTCTTGAGCATGATCGCTGATACCTACCCATACCAAGCCATCATCTTCAGGATTGGCCCACTCGTGGGTCTCAGTAAATTTAAATTTATCTTGTGTATTCATCGCTTACCTTGCCGCCCTATTTTATAACTTGTGCTCTAAACTGTTATCTTGCCGATTCGCTAAACAATCTTATCCAAAATATGCCCATTAAATTAGGTATCGTACCCGTTACGCCCTTTGAGCAAAATTGTTCAATTCTGGTATGTCAAAACACAGGTGATGCAGCTATTGTTGACCCAGGCGGTGATATCGATAAGATCCTGGATGGCGTAAAGCAAATGGGGGGTAATGTAAAAAAAATTCTACTGACTCACGGGCATTTAGATCATTGTGCTGCCGCCCAGGAGCTTTCTGAGCAATTGCATGTCCCCATTGAGGGCCCGCAAATTGAGGAGCGATTTTGGATTGATCAGCTGCCTGAACAAGCCGTGCGATTTGGATTTGGTCATGCTAAAGCTTTTGAGCCAACTCGTTGGCTGAATAATGGAGATCACGTACAAGTCGGCGATGTAGATTTTGAAGTTTTTCACTGCCCAGGACATACTCCAGGACATGTTGTATTTTTTGATAAAGAAGACAAGCTAGCTTTAGTCGGTGATGTACTCTTTGCGGGATCGATCGGCCGCACCGACTTCCCTCGCGGCAATCACGCTGATTTAATTAATGCTATTAAGACAAAGTTATGGCCCTTAGGCGATGACGTGCAATTTGTGCCCGGGCATGGGCCGATGTCTACTCTTGGGCAAGAAAGAAAAACCAATCCCTATGTTGGGGATGGCGTCTAACTACTTTAGTTAGGCTTTTGCAGAGCCCGTGCGATGTGTGCGGTTGTAAAGACAGCTTGCGCAAATCCAGCGTTGCTTACGGTTGCTGGTTGGAATCCAAGTTCCGCCTTCAAGGCGCTTTTCGCGACTGCAAGAAGAGCAAAACTTGAGGCTCTGGGAGGTTTCTTGTGTAGCAGCTGGAGTCGAGGTAGTCATGGGCAATCCGGGTAAGACAAATCTGAACAGAGGGTCTATTTTACCCGTTTTGTCCCGCTGGGGCTGGGCTCAGGAGAACCCGAACCGAATCCGCAGTTTTATTACCGTCAAAGTCGAGCCAAGCTTTGTTTTCAAAGTCATAAAGCTTGCATTTGCTGGCAGTATCAAAATACCAGTCCCAGGAGAACTTTTGAATGAAAATCCGCTCTGGAAGCATTGTTTCCAGGGTATTTTGAGCATCTTTGAGGTTGTAAAGGGGTATGCTCATATCGACGTGGTGAGCCGTATGTTCCATGATGTGGTGCATCAGGGCACCCCAAATCCAGCCAAAAGTCAGGTGGACAGTGGTCGATACAAAGGGCTGGGCACGCAACCACTCTGATTTTTTGTCATACCAAGAAACGGATGGATGGGTATGGTGCACGTAAACGACAAAACCAATCATGCCGTTCCAAAATAAGAATGGCAGAGCAAAACCGGTAATCAGCCCGACCCAAATTGATTGATTCGTCGCTAAGGCTCCGGCGATCAAGCATCCAATCCAAATAATGGCAAAAGCCGTAACCAATAGATTGTCTTTAAGAAAGATCGGACGATCACCTGGTTTATTTTGGGCATTTGGAAAGTATTCGCGTCTCCACCAAATCTCGATCAAATAGTAAAAGACTGGGCCCCAACCACTGCGGTAAAGGCGCTCAAGCGTTTTGCGCCAAGCTGGCAAGGCATCAAATTCTGCTTTAGATAGGGGCGCCCAGACAAAGTCGAAACCTTTTAAATTGGTTTGACCATGGTGCACGACGTTGTGCCCTACATCCCATAGACTATAGGGGGTTAGAGAGGGCAAGAAGGCAATACGACCAAGGACCTTATTGAGTTCACGATTAGGTGTAAAACTTTGATGGCATGCATCATGCCCAAGAATAAAAATACGACCAGTTACAAATCCAGCAATTAAGCCCAAGGCAATCTTGACAGCAATATTTTCAATAAAAATAGTGCCTGCGATACAGCCGAGCCACAAAGAGGCATCAATCAACAAAAGACCAAGCGCACGACCTACTTGACCTTGCGCCATATGAATTAGCCAGCCGCGAATAATTTTGCGGTGAGGCAATGGCTCACTAGGAGCCAAAGGAGCCATGTTTTGGTCGGAAAGAGAGGGATTTAGGTGGTTAGACACGTTAATATTCAATAGAAATCAGTTATTTAGAACTAAATGATAGTGGTTTTTGAGCTTTCACGTATGGCATAGGTCAAAAATCCCCCTGCTTTGGCGCGCCCGGCAGGAATCGAACCTGCGACCCTTGGCTTCGGAGGCCAATACTCTATCCACTGAGCTACGGGCGCCATGTGAAACCCTGCAATTGGCCACCCTCATATTGTAAGTGCCTAAGGCAGAAAGCACTCGTTATAATCGCAACTCAATATCCCTTAAACCCATAAAACTACAAAAGTCCTATGAGTAACGAGCACGGCAATCTGATTAAGTCCCCAAAACAACTCATCACCGTCGTGTTTGCAAGCTTTTTTGTGCCATTGATTGTGATTTTATTGTTGATGGTTTATGTCAATAACGGTAAGCGTATTGATAGCGGCAAGTCTGCTGATGAAATTATCAAGCCAGTTGGCCAACTGAATATTCAGGATGCCAATCCTCCAGCAGAATCCAAGACTGGTGGCTAATAAATTACGCGGCTAAAACTAGCCAAGCAACGAATAAAGCTGACAATTGGTCAGCTTTATTTTTTTGTATCCCCCGCTTTGGAATCAATGGCCGCTTGATAAGCCTCTTTTTTAGAGACTGGAAGGGTTTGGGATAGAACCGCGGCAATTTCTTTGCTACCCAAATAAGGTTTGAGTGCCTTAACCCAGAGACTTAATAAGTCATCCGAGACTAAATCTTTGCTGACACTGCGACCTGCAACCATAACGACAAATTCACCTTTGAGGCTTGATGATTGAGTTAGCCATTCTGGGATATCAGCAGCCCTGATAAAACTAATTTGCTCAAATTTTTTAGTTAATTCTCGGCCGATCATGAGTTCGCGGTCTGGTTCAAGGGCTTTGCCAATGAGTTTCAAGGTATCTTGAATATGGTGGGGCGACTCAAAAAATATACTGGCCTGCACACTCTTTTGTATTTGGATTAACAGGGCGTCACGCTCTTTAGTTTTATTTGGCAAGAAGCCTAAAAATTGGAAGCGCCCTTCTGCTGCCGTCAATACTGAGCCACCTACAGAGACTGCAGCCGCAACAGCGCTAGCACCAGGAATAGGAATTACTCGAAAGCCTGCGGCATGGACCGCTTGTACTAAGCGGGCGCCAGGGTCAGATACACCAGGCGTTCCCGCATCCGATATGTAAGCCCATCTTTCATGGTTGGCAAGATGCTGAATGACAGTTTGCGCACCGGCCATTTCATTGTGCTCATGCAGGGCGAGACATTTTTTATGAATGCCAAATTGTTGAAGGAGTGCAACGCTGTGACGAGTATCTTCACAGGCGATTCCTTCAACCGCTTTTAAGATATGCAAGGCGCGCAAAGTAATGTCGCCGAGGTTGCCGATTGGTGTTGCGACAACATATAGGGCTCCAGTGGGCAAATCTTGCTGCTTTAGAAAGTCAAAAGAATCAAGTTCCATAGATATTTTTGCGAATAAGCGTTGAATAGATGAGAGCATACGTGGGTTTTGAATTGGCCATCATGAAAGTCAATTTCAACGCAAATTGGGTCATAATATTGTTATGGATAAAAATATAATCGAGCGCTTACGTCTAAGAGTCTCCCAACATTTTTTAGACAGCATTGCCGTTAAACAAGAGGCTGAAAAAATTCTGCCAGCTGCAGTTGCCCAGGGCGTTATCGCCATGACGCATTGTTTGCAAAGTGGAGGCAAAGTGATGGCCTGTGGTAATGGTGGTTCCGCGGCAGATGCCCAGCATTTTGCAGCCGAGTTAATTGGCCGTTTTGAGCGCGAGCGTCAAGAGCTTGCTGCGATTGCATTAACCACCGACAGTTCAATTCTGACGGCCGTTGGAAATGATTACAGTTATGACGAAGTGTTTAGTAAGCAAGTGCGGGGATTGGGTAAGCCCGGCGACATCCTTTTAGGAATTTCTACATCAGGTAATTCTAAGAATGTCGTGAAAGCCATTGAAGCAGCTAAAAAATTAGGCATGAAAATAATCGCATTGACTGGTAACGGTGGTGGAAAAATTGCCAGCCTACTGGACAGCAATGATGTTCATCTCTGCGCCCCCTCTACTCGCACTGCCCGTATTCAAGAAACCCATTTAGTTTTATTACATAGCTTGTGTGATGGTGTTGACCATTTGATGCTCGATTAAATCCATTCTTTAGAAAGTGAAAATGCAAACTCAGCCTCTCAGTAAATGGATTGCCATTGGAGTATTGCTTTCATTTTTATCGGGGTGTGGCGTTTTGGCTGTAGGCGGAGTTGCCGCAACGGCCTCGGTCATGGCTGATCGTCGCAGTCCTGGTGTTCAGGCAATTGATAAAGGATTAGAGATTGAGGCAGACAGCGCGCTTTCCAAACGCTTCGGCAGCTCAGCGCACATCAACGTGAACTCTTTCAATCAGAAAGTATTGCTCACCGGCGAAGTAAAAAATGATGAGATCAAGAATCAAGCGGCTGAGTACGTCAAGAGTTTGAAAAATGTTCGATCAGTATTGAATCAATTAATTATTGGGCCAAACAGTTCCTATGCTGCTCGAGCAAACGATTCCTATTTAGATTCCAAAGTGAAGACTCAAATGATCTTTACAGAAAAGCTTCCATCTAACTCAATGGATATTGTTGTCGAGGCTGATAACGTCTATATGCTGGGTATCCTGACCCAAAGCGAAGCAGATCTGGCTAAAAAAGTAGCCAGCAATACCAATGGCGTTAAGGAAGTGTTTGCATTCTTTGACATCATTTCTGATGCCGAGAAAGCCCGTCTAGAAAAATTGGGTAAGGCTGAAGAGACCCAGCCAACTAGCCCTTCAAAGTTTTAGTAGCATTCATTTATAGCCAATGAAGTTAGTGCTAGCCTGCGCTAAAGCAATTTTCTTTTGGTGTACTTTTTGTTCGCTATGTATCGCACAAGTACATACAAGCTCAGATAATGAAAAAGCTTTCGCGCTAGCGAAACAAAATGCGTGTCTGGGTTGTCATGCCGCCAATAAAAAAATTGTAGGACCAAGTTATCAAGATGTTGCTAAGAAATATCAAGGCGATATTAAGGCGCTGCCATATTTGAAAAATAAAATTCGTAATGGAGGTGCAGGAGCCTGGGGTGTGGTGCCAATGCCTGCAAATACTAAATTAAGTGATACAGAATTATCGCTTTTGAGTGCCTGGATATTGCAAGGCGCTCCTCAATCAAACTAAATTAGAGTGCTGCAGTTTTGCGACCTAAGAACCAGCACCAGGCAGCGCTACTATTTTTCAAGTTTGACTTCAAAGCGTAATCGAAGTCGCCCCACTGCTTATTGGCAGCTTCCTTTACTAGCGTTGCAGGAGTTGCTGGTTCGAGTTTGAGATAGGCATCCGCATCGCCATAAGCAAACTCAACACGCATACCGGCTTTTTGCGCTAGCCGCATCATCGATGCATTGTTTGCTAGGCAATGCACATATAAAGTTTCTACAAGTGTATTGCGCGAATGCACCGCAGCTCTCTCAAGAAGAGCGGAACCAACACCTTGATGTCGAGCACTTTCCAGAACAGACACACCAAACTCTGCAGCACGAGGCTGTTTCTCTTGCTTTGGTAAGTAAGCTAAATGTGCAAGACCAATAATTTTTAGATCTTCATCAAATACCGCAAAGATTGCATCTTTATTGAAGTCAAGGCTCCCAACATAATGTTCAATGACTTCGTTGGGTGTTTGAGTACCAAAGCGAAGGCGGCGATCTTCATCTTCTAATTGGAGAAAATGCTCAAGTATTGCCTCTCGATGGCCAGCATGAAGCTCGCGGACCGGCACTGCTAGTCTGCTAGCGTTTGAAGCGCTTGGCATTTGACTTGATTTGTTGTGCATAACGGGATCTTAGCAGTGTTTGGGAAATATTTCAGGGTTTTCCCTAATAAACCACTAAAAATAATACAAAATTTACAGGTTTTATTGCCTAGTTTTTCAGATTTATGGGAGAAAAAATTCCGAAAATTGGAAATTTTTGAACTGGGCCTAAGCCTTTCTCAAAAAAGCTGATTTTTTTTGTTTTTCTATATGACTGATTTTGAAGCCTTTTCTGTTACAGGCCCCAAAAAATAGCGTTTTCATAGGAAAAAGACTACGGAAGGTGTTGACAACCCTCTCAGGGTATGTCATAGTCTCGCTTCTTCGCTGGATGTTTTTGAAAAACGAGCCAGCCCTTCTTTAAAAATTAGTCAACCGATAATTGTGGGTACTAAGTGAAAGCATCCAGTCCTTCGGGACAGATGTAAATAAATAGTACTCATAGACAGTAAAAAGATTTGGTTTTATTACCAAGTCAATTTCTTGAATGAGTGCGACGATCCGCAAGGATCACAGGAATTGAAC
>Ga0118677_10001017_pt1 | contig 60294 bp, 48 predicted proteins | sample AliMusrvi5mmetaG_FD_86154 | JGI IMG/M metagenome (GOLD analysis project Ga0118677, IMG submission 86154) | reverse complement strand
TCTGAAGATTATTAAGAAAGTTAAACTCTAAAGTTTGATATATGAATTACCATACCAGTGTTTTTGCATCTTCTAAAATAATATCTTCATTCTTAGCAGGTAAAGTAAAAAATACACTTGTTCCTAGACCCAATGAGCTTTCTATCCATATTTTACCCTTACTTTTATCTATAAAATCCTTACATAACTTTAATCCAAGACCATTACCACTCTCTTTATTTAGACCAGCAGTACTGAAATAAATAGTTGGGTCAAGTATTTTATTAATTATATCCTGCGATATTCCTTTACCGGTATCAGAAACTCCGATTTTAACAATACCATTCTCCATCCAGGATTCGAAAGATATCTTTCCTTCTGAAGGTGTGAACTTTATTGCATTTGAGAATAAATTACGGATAACGGTTTTTACCATATTTAAATCAGCAAAAACGAAATGGCTGGCATCAATGTTGATATTCAGCTTGATATTCTTGTTATTAATACCAGCCTGATATAGGTTTACAATACTAACTACCGCTTGCTTTAAATTTATATTTTCGGGGAGCATTTGCATATTGCCGCTTTCGTTCGTAGCCCATGTAAGCAGATTCTCAAGGAGTTCGAATACTTCGTCAGTCGTACGAAGCAAATCAGCAATAGTGTTTTTATATTGATCACCTTTATTTGGATCGATAATTCCCTTTGACATAAATTCCAACACCATCTTCACATTACCAATTGGACTGCGTAAGTCATGTCCAATAATTGAAAATAAACGGTCCTTTACTTTGTTCAATTCCTGAAGACTTGTAGTGGTCTTTAAAAGCTGGTCACGTGTTAATTTCAGATCGAAATGTGTCTTGATGCGAAGCATGATTTCCTCTTTACGAAAAGGTTTTGTCACATAGTCAACTCCACCGGCTTCGAATCCATTGATAATATATTCCAGATCATCAGCAGCAGTGATAAAGATCACCGGTACTGATTGAAAATACTCTTCTTCTTTTAAAATCCGGCAAACTTCGAAGCCGCTCATGTCAGGCATTACAACATCGAGCAAGATCATGTCGGGATGTCTCTCCCGTGCCAGATCAATAGCTTTCTGCCCGCAATCGGCATAATAAACCTCATACTCCGAAGATTTGAACATATTCTTCATAACCAAAAGATTCATCTGGTTATCATCGACAGCAAGGATAGATGGTCTTTTAGCTTCTAATTCATTCATAATTATCAATTTACTTAGTATTCTTTAGATACCACAAATCAAAATAATACAGATATCGCTGCAAATCCTATTTAGAGATTTCAGATCAGTATCAATATTTAAGGATGTATTAAAATCTTCACTATTTAGTGTTTCCTTGTGCCTTTGGGTTAGTATATTTTAACCACCCAGGCATTTAGTCAATAAGATTTTATTTACATTTTTACAAATGTATTAATTTTATAAATGATTGCTACATCCGACTTTTCGGCAGTCAAAAAATTTAAATCATTGGTAATAGCCCAAAGGATAAGCAATAGAAATGTCCATGACAATCCTAAATTGACACACAGGAGAATGATTACAAACAAATGAAAAATAAACACATAGACACATAGGACACATAGAAATATTTAAAGTAACATTTAAACTATGTGCCCTATGTGTCTATGTGGTTAAAAATAGAAACAGATGAAAAATGAGAATTGCAAGTCGATATACACATTGATGTTCTCCCGGATGTTGGAACATTCGCGGAAACAGCCACAATCAATAGTAATGAAAACATGTTATAAAACGATTCTTCAATTACCAGACATACGTCCCCACAGCACCCGGATTTAGTTTAAAACTGGCATATTGACCGTTATACTGAATCCGGAAAGAATTAACTACATAACTGTCGTTGGCTACAATCAGCACAATTTTTCCTTCGGGGGTCTTAAAAGCCACATTAGGTAACGCATCACTTGTGTCAGTGGACAACCTTACTGCTCCGGATCGTTCTTCATCACCTGTTATGTTTACGATTTCATCTCCCTTGTTCGTTGAATAAATACGCACCGAACCCGGGCGAACCAATTTAGAGGCATGTGCAACCACATAATAGGCCAGATTACGCGAAACCTTATCGCCATCGAGTGTTATGGCTCCCTGGCACATCGGACAACCGCCATTATCAGTATGCGGATCATTCTTTGGGTCAGCTGCAAGGTTCCATAGGATGACATTCTTACTCCAGTTTCGGGTGGCCCCAATAATAAGGCGCTTCACCTGTGCAGCAATTTCGATGGTCGGACTGCCTGGTTTTTCCACCACCATCTGTTCGGTGAAATAAAGGTTCTTATCCGGACGTGCATTGTGCAGTGTGGACATTGCACTCATTACGCCACCATAATTGTGAAATCCTGATCCGTCAACATATTTGGCAGCCTCGGGATCACGCAGTGTGGTCAGCGGATAGTCTATCCGGTCCAGGTTGTGATCAAACAGGATGATCTTCGTCTGAAGACCCGCAGTCTGTAATGCCGGTCCCAGGTTGTTTTTGATAAAATCCCGTTGTTCACTGGGTAGCATAGGCATGCTTGGTGTGTTGTTGGAGTTCAGGGGCTCATTCTGCACAGTGATCGCATCAATTGTGATTCCCTCATGTTTCATGGACTGGATGTATTTCACCAGGTAATGGGCATATACATCGTAACATTCAGGTTTCAGCGAACCGCCCCGAACATTGTTGTTGCTTTTCATCCACTTTGGTGCTGACCAGGGTGATCCCATTATTTTGATCTGAGGGTTAATCGCCAATATCTCTTTCATGACTGGAATCACATCCTTGAAGTCCTGGTACAAATCGAATTTAGCCAAAGCCATATCGGTCTGTCCGTCCGGAAGATCATCATAGGAGAATACAAAGCTGTTCAAATCGGAAGAGCCGATACTTAAACGGATATAGCTGATGCCCATATTATTTTCATCCGTTGCAAACAGTTCGTGAATCAGTTTACTTCGTTCAGCAGGGGCCATCTTCATCATCAGTTCAGCGCTTCCTCCTGTCAGGGCGTAGCCAAACCCATCCATGGTCTGTAACTTCTGATTCTCGTCGATGATAATTGTACCACCCCAACCCCGTTCTCTTTTGCTGAAAGAAACGGTTTCGCTCTGTTTTTCAAACAAGGCTGAGCGATCTGCATTGGTGATCCAGGCCTCGATCTTCCCGGGTTCTGCGTTCTGTGCAAACAACGAACTTACTCCAACCAGAGTAGTTAAAAACAAGGTATTTAAGAATGCTTTTTTCATAAGGTTTAGTTTTAGTAATAACCACATAGACACATAGAACATATAGATAGATTTAAACTATGAGTTCTATGTGTCTATATGGTTATTAATCATTTGTTTATGCTTGTAAATTGTATTTCTTCTAATACTGATTATTTATTCCATAAGTCAGGAGCAGAACCATTTCCTCTTGCCTTAGCAGGTGCCTGATCGACTGGTTTTTCTTTCCCGAGATGAATGTCCTGCAACCGTTTGGCAGTTTCCATCATCGCTTCCACCTGATACTTATATGGACGGTCGGTTACGTCAACCAGGCCGCAATTGTAGTTCTCTCCGTCGCCCCGCCCGGTCAGATCCTCGTCTGCCCACTGGAAATAAGCCGTGCCAATTAGTCCCGGATGCGCATAGGCACGTTCGGTGTAATACCTGTAAGCAACACCCCGTTCCTTTTCCGAATTCACCTGCCAAAGCGATTGTGCCATTCCCCGGTCCACCGTGCCGAAATGAAATTCACCGATAATCATGGGCAGGCCGGTTCCTTCCATAATCTGATCCATAAACTCTTTCTTCGGATACAGGTCATAGCAATTGAAGCTGAACACATCAAAAACATCTTTGCAGATCAGCTGGACTTCCTTTTCAGGAACATGCCCGAAACGCATCCCCAGATTCAGGTGATGGGAATCATATTTTTTTACAGCCTGATTTACTGTCTTTAGAAATATCCTGAAGGTGTCGTAAATAAACTGTTTCCTGCGCGCTGGGGTATCGCCATCGGCCAAAAACTTCTTCAATTCAGCCTGAATGGGTTTATCCTCTCCATTGAGAATCATGTTGCACAGACGGTCTTCCTGTTCCTGCCATGAAGGTTCATTCCCCACGAAATAGCCGATTAGCCAGGGATTATCCTTATTGGGTTCCAGCAGCGATTTGCACGATGCATCCACCTTTGATGCAAATTGCGGATCATACACATCGGGCAGTCCCATCATACCATTCTCAATGCCAATGCCTCGCAACTGCAGCATAAACGCCTTTTGGTTCATTTTCATAACCTCCTGACTTGACCAATTGGCAATGGTATTCAGTCCCCACTGATCCATGCGCCGGATAATCATCTCTTTCGACTTTTCAGGATAAGCTGCTCCATATCTCCTGAAAAGGTTCCAGGTCCCGAAGGATGCCGAATTGGGCCTCTTCAGATTACTGCCAATGCCTTCAGGAGGCAATTCCTTGTACATGTTCCTCCGTTTGTCCAGGTTAAGGACATTACCGCCGCCACCGGGATTCACACAATCGACACCCACCGAGAGAAACAGGCAGCCCTCAGGATCGACAAACCACCACTTGCCATCAATCTTTTCGGTTCGAAAAAAGCCTGTTGCCTTCACTTTTGCGTTCAGATAACCACCATATTTGGAGTAGCCAGTCTTGTTTACCGAAACTACCTTCTCTTCCTTTTCACCTGTAGAACTATCTATTTTAGTAATATAGATCGTTGTAACGGCGGTTTCCTTTTCCTCCACAGCCCACTCCTTTTGGAGTTGTTCAAGGGATTTTATTTTCCCTTCATAATCACCCAGGTTCCATTGTCCAAACTCATCTACCACAGGTTTGTCTCCCAGGTACTGGTCGCCGGGGTCTTCTGCTGACAATGAAATAGAGCGTATTTCCATCACCGGGTTATTGATCGGAACATTTATACGTACCCCAATGGAATCAACTCCGCGAAGAGGCCCACGTTTGCCCCCCAGGTTCATCCATCCAGTATAGCGTGCGTGATTGTAGGTGGCTGCCATATCGAGTGCAGCGCCGGGTAATTCCCTGAAAAACTTTAGTGGTATAGCCAGTTTGTTCCATCCATTGGGCGTATAGCTCATCACACGCAGTTCGTTGTAGCCCGTTTCAGTGGTAAAGCCAAGCTGAAAACGCTGTGCAGTGGTGATCATATACTCCAGTACTACAAAGTTATACCCGTCCCAGTTGGTTGGAACTCCGGAGGAGATATCCTTAATCGCAAACTTCTTTCCCGATACTTCTTTATTGCTGTCAAATTGTATCCTGACAGTTTTCTGTGCCTGGCCCTGCAGGACTATAAGGAATACCAAAGAAATAAGTACCCGTAATTTTAATCCGATTTTGTGTTTCATAAGTTGTCTGAATAAATTAGTTCTGAATCTGCTCCGAAAAGTAAATTTTAACGCGAAGGCACTAAGACGCAAAGATTTAATCAGAATAAAACAAAGATGTTCAATATCTTATATTGCTTCGTGCCTTCGTGTCTTTGCGTTAAATCTCGAATAGGGGGTTTTCGGATCGGACTCATTTCTTATCACCTAAGGTCTTTTCAACCACTTTACGGAAGAATACTGCATCAAGTGCATCAATATTAGTTAACTCCACCGTTTCGCCATCGATGTCCTTAATCTGATACCATTCTGGAATCTTAGCAGGCACTTCTCCCGTCAGGACTCCGACAAAGACATAAGCCGAAAGCAGGGCTCCCAGGTTCGAGGGATGACTGCCATCAGGGTTATACAGTTCAAGGGTTGGACGCAATTGTTTGGACAGTTCCCAGGCTTCACCAACAGGCACTAATGTAGCTTCATTCGCTTTGGCCATTTCGGCATAGGCTTTGGTGATTTCATCCTGATACTGAGGGACCCTTTCCCTGGCCCAGGTCATATACAGATAGGGTTTTGCTCCTGACTGACGAATCAATCCACAAAGCAGGCGAACATATTTGATGGTGCTGTCAGGCTGTTGAATTGTACCCATGCTGTTTTCCTGAAGAATGACTGCATCGAAATGGCCCTGGCTGATGATTTCCCTGGTCTTTAATCCGCGTTTGCTCTGCCAGTGTTCACTCAGGTATGCCCCGCCGACTGTTGACTTACGGGTAATCAGTTTGGTTTGGGTACTGTCGGAAATAAGGGATACCAACTGAGGAAGATTCTGCACATAGGTATAGCTGTTGCCTACGAAAAGCACCTTGAGCGTATTCTTCTTAACATGGTTTGGCGCTGAACTTGCAGAGAAACTTCCTGCAATGATAAAGGTGAAAAGGAGGAATGATGCAATAAGTTTATTCATTATCCGATTGTTAGGTTTGGTTTAATCTTCACCGGGAAACATGGTATATCATCAGTTGCCTCCCTGAAATGGACACTCAAATATAGTAATTTGGTATGTTAAGTCTTCTATTTAGCTTGTTTTGTTTCTTAGAAATCAAGGTTTTTATTGTTTTGTTACACAGAGAACCACAGAGTTTTACACAGAGAACCACAGAGATAATCAATTAAATTTCATCGCTCTGTGTACCTCTGTGTCTTCTCCGTGTATCTCTGTGTAATTTTCAAATAAACTATAATCAATATTTTGGCCATGCAAAGTAGTTACATTTACTTTTAATACCCGACGGGATTAAAAACCCCAGCCTGATTCAATTTCTGGCGTTAACTTTTACCTTCACCTTTCCCCATGTCACCGTCCGGTGGATGGGGTTCCAGGTCTTGGTATCGTAACTGGACAGGAATTCGATTTCATGTCCTGCGGGGCAGTTATCGGCAATCTTTACCACCGAACTGAGGGTAAACCCGTCGGGCCAGAAGGAGGGCAATACCTCATCAGCCAGCTTTTCATCAGCAGCCACTACATAGGGATCGTCGGTATATAACCGTAACCGGTGGGTCTTCTCGTATAGCATGATTTGTTCTCCTGCTGAAATCTTTCCATCCGCATTCCCTGTCCCGAAAATAGAGTCAGTCCGGGCCTGATCAGTTGCTGAAGGCACCTTTGAAGTCGATCTTCGGATTCCATCATCCACCAGGATACTTGTAAATTCAGGAACCTTATAAAATACTGGCAAAAGGAAATTATCCGTTGAGTGCAGGCTATCGTAATCCATCGTCACTTTCATCTGAAGCCAGGCCGGTGAACCATCTGAAGGAGGAGTCCTGGTACTGCTGATTTTAAAGGCTTTTGAATCAAATACCGGTTGCCCGTCATTTACAATGATATCCTGTTGTGGCGAAAGGATGCTTACCGATGGATCCGAACATGAAAGAGTAACCCTTAGTTTTCCGTTGTCACCTGTCTGCACTCCCCGGTTAAAGAGGCTGAGGGTTAATTCCCCCGCTTCGTTAATCCGAAGATATCGTTGTCCCTTCTGAAGTTGAAATCCTGTCGTCACAAAGCCGGCAGGTTTCTCTTTCCGTGATATCCCGATTTCACAACCCTCGCCTGTCAGGTCAACGATTAACCGGCCATCCTTACTGGCTATGGAATTTACTATTTCCAGCTTCTTGCTTTTACTGTTAAAACTCCTGATTTCATACGACCCATTGGGTTCATAGATCGGGGCAGTGGTGATCGTTGCCTTGCAGTTCTTAACTGCAGGACCATCAGGAAGCCACTTGTGCGTGTAGAATCCAAATCCGTGGGCATCCACGTTTCGCAGAAACAGGAAACCAGTTTCATTTTTCGTACTCTTCACCGAATAGCCCCAAAGGGAGAATTCAGGACAATCATCATAATGCGACCATTGTTTATGCAGAGGTGCAGGTTTGTCAAACTGGTTAACTACAAAACGCACAGCCGATTCAAACACTTTCGTCTCACCCGGATCGTCTACCTTGTGGGCTCCCTCCAGCTTATGGTATTCGTAATTCTCCTGACCGTTCCAGTGTGCCGCCTCATCCACTTCATCATTGAGGCCGGTCATCGGGCATAGTTCCCTGTTATGAAACAGCAGTCCGACATCGCGTAGATTGTCGAAGGTGTATTTGACCTGGTATAAGGTATGGTTCTCCGGCAGGCCAATGAAAAACTCGGTGCTTCCAACCATGTTTACCGCAGCCGATACACGGTCAGGATATTTCCCGGCCAGATAACACGACAGGATTCCTCCCATGCTAAACCCGATAATCCCACGATGATTCCGATCCGTTAATGTCCTGTAAGTTGAATCAATATGAGCAGTCAGCTCCGGGAAATAATCCTTCATCTGAACCCTGTACTTGACATCCTGATGATTGCCGATGTTGTATGGCCGGGGTTCTGCTAAGTCCATGCTCCCGTCCCACATTACAAGGATCACTTTATATTTATTCACCACAGCGCCAAGCTTGTCATAGGCCAGTTTGGCATTGTCGTCTTTGAAATACCTTCCACCCCAGCCATGAAAGAAATAGATCACCGGGTACTTTTTGTTGGATTGGCTGTAATCGTCAGGCAGGTATAGGCGATAGGTTTTCTCTCTGCCAAAGACTTTGCTATAATGTTTTACATCCTGATAGACCGTTTCCTGATTACCGCATACTGCAATGAAACTTAGGCCTGTGCAGAACAGGAAGATGAGGACCGTTTGCCTGATAAAGATTTTCATGGTTAGAATCTATTGATTTAGTCGGAAGGCCAATATCGTAATTATTTACGGACAGCACAAGATAACCAATAAATATTCATAAAGCTACAAGACATCAACCGATGTTTCAGCTATTCGCAAAAGTTTTTTATCGTTGCCTGATGGGTTGTTTGTTTCGTTTATTCACGAAATCAATATATGCAAAACTCTTGTGCTGTTAGGCACAATATAATTATAGAAAGCAATAAGACCAATACCAGGCGTGCCTTTAGGTACGCAACATGAGATCAGAGGACAATTTACGTTCTGATTATAAGTGTTTTGTCCCTAAAGGGACAATGGATCTTGTCATGATTTGATTTTTTCTATAAATATTCTGTCCCTAATGGGACACAGAGCCATAGAGTGTCTTTGAAATACAATTGTTTACACCAGAAATCTTTCAAACATCTTTTTTTATTGAGTTTTTGAAATCAGAAATACATCACCATCAAATGTTCCCAAAATAACTGTGTCCGGTTGGCATGCTTCTTGAGGTATACCAACTTGCCTGTTTAAGTATATATTTCGTATAGAATAAGAGTACGATAAATATACCTTATTTATTTCTGAACATACAAGGTACACACAAGGTATACTTAAGGTATACACAAGGTATACACAAGGTGGCAGGGGAGGGTTACCCGTTTAACACGAAATCCCTACGGTGGTATAGGAAAATCACCTTTTGATCGGGGGACGGAATCGGTATCTGATTTATTCCGTTCAAAGGTATTTTCCCTGATCATAGTCAGCGATAAAATCATTGAACACGAAGAATGTGGAGATTGAATACAGCGGTATTTGCCGGATCAGAGTTTTCAGGATCAATTCTTTTGCCGACAAGTGGAGACTGTTAATTTCGGAATCCGGTGGTATCGGCATCCTGAAATAAAATGTAGAAATGATTAATGATTTTATTATAATAATATTATTATCAATTTTATATTGACTTTAAATATTTAATGTGTTAACTTTAGTCCGCTTTAGAAAAACAAGATATTAGTTTTCATCGCCCGAAAACAAAGGATCGATTTAACGTAGTCTTCTTTTAGAGAAAATGATTGTGTGCCGTTTAGTTAAACCGCCAACAGGGTTGTTAACCGCTGTTGGTATATCCGGGACACCCTGTCGGTGGTTGAAAACCCCGACAGTGGTTAAACAGATGGCCTTTACTAAATGATATTGAAAAGTGATTTTGTAAATATTCACAGTATATAAGTAGTCGCCGAAAAACTTAAGTGTAGGCAATAAATGAAACTAACTATCTAATGAAAAAAGTAATCTTACTTGCTGGAATTCTTTGTGTGTTAAATTTAACCATGCTGAAAGCGCAAACTGAACAGGGAACATTTTTTCTGGGATTGTCATCATCCATTGGTCTGAGTGGTCCCAGCACTGATCTGATGTCGCTTGAATTTTCCAGTTCGAAAGAAAAAAGTGATAAAAGTGGTACAAACGAACCAACTCCTACTAAGACTTCCAGTTTTAATTTGTCACCCAAAGTTGGATATTTTATTAAGAATAATTTAGCTGTAGGATTGGATGTCAGTATGGCCTTATACCATTCAAGTCAATTGTCAGCGGATTATAATTCAAACAACCATATCACCTTGTTTGGTGCAGGACCTTTTGTCCGGTATTATATCCCAACAGGCAAAATTTTGCCATTTATTGAACTGGGAGGTTCTCTCGGATTGACAAATAACAAATATGAATATTTCAATAACACTGACGAGTATAAGCAAAGTATTTCGATGCTGGAAGGAGGAGTTGGTGTTGCCGTGCCACTGGGAGAACGTGTAAGCTTTGATGGTATGTTGGATTATCGTTCAATAACGATAAAGAATACAAAAAATAATCCCAATAACGATCGGACTGTAATGGGTACAATTGGTTTAAAAGTAGGATTTACAATCTTCTTTGGCAGACATAAAGAAAAGGCAGTTGCCCTGTAATTGCACGGTTAGTAATCTGTCAAATGGGTTATTCAGCTTTTGAATTTGAATCAGGGAGTTCGCAAACGGCTGAAAAGGGCTACTATAAAGTATTTTGTCAAAATAGTGAAGACATATGGCAAGTTTTAAAAGCAAGGTGTACAATTTCTTGTTAAGAAACAGGCACCTGTTTCAGGGGAAGTTAAAAAAAGAAGTTTTCGACATGAATACTTCTATTGCCGGTTTCAGAGAGTTGTGTGAAAGGGGGGCAAGCCGATATGCTAAAATACCAAAGGAAATTAGCATTAAGAAACAAAAGATCGAAGGATTGAAGGCGGAATGGCTCATCCCTATTGGAGCTGATCCGCAAAAAGTAATCTTATATGTTCACGGTGGGGGTTATGTATCTGGTTCGTGCAGTGACCATCGTGGATTTGTATCGACCTTTGCCAGGAATACAGGAGTTACCAATTTAATCTATGAATACCGGCTTGCCCCTGAATTTCCGTATCCTGCTGCATTGGAAGATTCCCTAAAAATATACCGATGGCTTCTTTCTTCAGGATTCAGGCCTGAGCATATTATTATTGCAGGTGAATCGGCAGGTGGGGGCTTATGCCTGGCCATTCTGCTTGCCCTGAAAGAGCGAAGACTTGCATTACCTGTTGCCGCTGTGGCCATTTCGCCCTGGACAGACCTGACCTGTTCGAGTGATTCGTATCGGACGAAAAACAAGGTGTCTCTGGCCCCATTGAATTCATGGACTGTATTCAGCAAGTATTATGTGGGTGACAAGCTTGCGACTGATCCATATATATCGCCCTTGTTCGGAGATTTAAGCGGATTACCCTCCATTTTCATCAATTCAGGGGTAGATGATGAGTTGTTTGAAGACGGAGAAAGGTTTTACCTCAAAGCGAAGCATGCAGGAGTGGATATCACCTTCAGGGCAGGAGAGGCCATGGTTCATTGTTATCCACTATTAGCTCCTATGTTTAAGGAGGCTACAGAGGCCATGGATGAAATTGTAGATTTTATTCAAAGACACCTAAAGATTAGTACAGTCACTAAAAATCATTAGTTTTAGGGATTTCCGGTAGGATTGAGCAGTCCTATATTTGTATTTTCAATGATTTGACAACATAGTGAATGAAAAAATTGTTATAGATGTCGATATTATTAAAATCTAAAGAAGAATAAATCCAAATTTACGATTGGTCGATATTTCAATCCTGGTGGATACATTTGCGCCATTGGTTTAAAAATGAAAAGAATTACAAACGGCATAGCTCACTTCTTCAGGTTTTTCCTGCTTCTGCTCTTTCTGAGTTATTACGGCAGTATAAGCTTTTTTTACCATGCCCACCTGGTAAATGGCCAGATCATTTGTCATTCACACCCTTTTAAATCTGAACCGAACAACAAGAATCCTTTCGAATCTCATTCTCATACTCCTGAAGCTTATACTTTAATTCATCAGTTAAGCGAAACAAATTGGGACAATACTGGTTTTACATCGAGTATTCCAGAGCCTGTGGTTATGTTCTGTAATTTGTCATATTGCTATTTCACTCCTGTCGTAACGATCAATAAATATTCCAGTACACAGTTGCGGGCCCCGCCTGTTTGCTGATTCTTAAATACTTCTTTCCTGCCTTTTACTAACGCTATAATATTATTATATTTGAGTTGGTAATTGAATCTGCAATGTAAATTTACGTTGTATACCCTGGTTTAAAGATACAAACAGGTCCGAAAAGGGTGCAATCCGAAAGGAGATATTTGTTTTATGATACACCCTTGAGTACATTCCCAAAACCCGCAAATAGACATTAAACACGAAGACACAAAGACGCGAAGCAATACAAAATGTTGAAAATCCTTGTTTTAATAAAATATAAATCTTTGTGTATTCGTGTTTAAATTGACCTTTTGGAATGAACTCAACCTTTAATGCAAAACTTTGATCATTGATATTTAGATTATGAAATTGAAATTTAAATTAGTCTGCCTAATCCTGATCCTACAAATAGTAAGTTTGAATTTGTTCGGGCAGACAGGATTAACCCTCCGGGAGGCCATTCACATTGCCCAAAAGAACAACCCATATTTCAGAGCTGAGAAACTGAATGTGGATATGGCACAAACAGACGTAAAAACGGCTTCGCTGAGGCCAAACCCTTCTGTAGGGTTATCCGTTATACAAGTCCCATTCTCAAAAGATTTTGTGGATAATACCAGTATTACTGACCCTCAAAACAGGCAGGTAACCTATCAAGTATCGAAACCAATAATGGTTAAGGGACAGCGGAAATATAAAATAGAACAGGCCAATGACGCACTTGAACTGTCGAGGGTGAATTTAGTTGATTACGAGAGGAACTTCCTGGGCGATGTAGCTCAAAAGTGGCTTGACGTATGGTATGCAAGTCAGAAGCTGGGCTTAATCTACAAAGCGAAGTCGAACTCTGATACCTTATTGAACATCAATGCAGTTCGGCTACGAAACCAGGTAATTACTCCTACAGAATATACCCGTACCGAAATTGTTTGCCAGCAGTATAACCTGATGATTGTAGGTGCAAAACAAACCGTATTGACAGAAACAAACAATCTTTCAGTCCTCCTGGGGGATTCAGTAAAAAAAGAAGTGGATGCTGTTGGTTTCTCTATCGAACCCATTGCCGTATTCGATACCCTGCTTAGCAATGCCCTTCGTAACAGGGCCGATATACTCTCTGCACAAAAAACAGCTCAGGCAGCACAGACAAACATTTTACTTCAAAAAGCCAACGCTTATCCTCAGCCCGATATAGGTGTAAACTATGGTGCGCAAAATAAAGTACCCTATCTTGGCGTGTCAGTAGCCATACCTTTCCCTGTATACGACCGTAATCAGGGACAGATAGACAAGGCCAGAATTGCGCTTAATCAGGCAAATACCTTATCAGATGCCAATTATAAAAAGGTAAAAACTGAGATATCCAATGCTTATCAGGAGTATATCACCAGCAAATCAACCTTTGAAAAGTATGAAGAGCTTATGCGGGAATCGGATACCGTACTTGAGAAAGTTAAAATCAGCTATGTAAAAGGTGGTACAACGATTCTTGATTATCTGGAGGCCGAGCGCTCCTGGTTCGACATGGAAAACAGTCGTTTCGATGCACTGTATACTTATCGTAAAAACTACCTGCAATTGCTGGTTGCAGCTAACCTAATCTTCAACATCTAATTAAATAACCATGAAATCATTACTTAATATAACCCTGATAGCTTCTTATCTGATTACACTGTGCAGTTGCGGGCAGAGCCACACCAATTCAACAATACAAGTTTCGAACGAAGCTGAGCCCATAGTAAAGGAAGGGGGTAAAATTGTTGAGTTTCCGGCCGCTTCATCTCAAATTAAAATCTTTGCCACGGAACTGGTAAAAAGGCAAATTGGGGCAATCAACTTCTCTGCCCCGGCTACAGTCGTTGGCAAAGTTCACAGGTCAGATGATCCTGTAAGCGGAAATATTATTTTGTTTTATTCGGTTGATCTGACCAATATATATTCAACTTATCTTCAGAACAAGACACTTAAAAAGACTGCAAAGATCAATTTCGACAGGGTCAGTGATCTTTTCAAACATGGAGCTGCGACGGGTAAGGATCTGAACGATGCTTCATCTGAACTGCTAAACATTCAAACCTCACTGGCAGGGAACGAGGCTGTCCTTCGTGAATCAGGCCTGAATCCTGAAAACCTCAATACCTCGCAACTGGGAACTGTCTGGCTTATTTGTGACTTACCAGAATCTGAACTTAATATGATTAAAAAGGGTCAGAAGCAAAACCTGACCTTCCCGAGTTTTCCCAACGAAACATTCTCTGCCAAAGTTGATATTATAGCTGACGTAATGGACGCACAAACAAGGAAAATACGTATTCGTCTTTCCATGTTCGACAAGTCGGATAAGATAAGACCGGGAATGTTTGCAGAGGTTTCATTCGAAAGTATGCACAACGGCATTATGGTTTCCTCTCAATCGGTTATCAGTGCCAATGCGCGGTATTATGTGTTTGTTAAGAAGTCGGCCAATGTCTTTGAGCGCAGGGAAGTTAAACTTTCATCGGAGAGTAACGGATTAATCGAAATAGCTGATGGACTGAGCGAAGGCGAAGAAATCGTTTCTTCAAATGTGTATCTGCTTAAAGGAATTGACATAGGAATTTAATACAACTGACAAATGAAACGATTAATTCAGTTCATCATAGGACATCGGGCCATTGTATTGCTTATTGCTCTTTTAATAGCAGGTATAGGAGTCTGGTCGTGGGTACAACTCGATCTGGAAGCATACCCCGACATCAGCGACAATGAAGTAGGAGTTATTACCCAGGTAAATGGACTTCCTGCAGAAGAAATGGAACAACAGGTTACCATACCCATTGAACGGGCACTGAATACGGTGCCTGGAGTATTATCGAAACGCTCTAAATCAATTTTTGGTTTAAGTGTTGTATCCCTCACCTTTAACGATAAGACAAATATTTACCTTGCTCGTCAGTTAGTTCTCGAAAAACTGAAAGGAGCTGAATTGCCGGAAGGCACAGAGCCTGACCTCGCTCCAATGACCATGGCCATGGGTGAAATATTCAGGTATGTAATTGCATCTCCCGACAGTGTTCCGCTTACCTATATCCGGGAACTGCAGGACTATGTGATCATACCAAAACTCCTTCAGGCAGAAGGGGTGGTTGATGTAGCAAACTTTGGCGGACTGGTCCGGCAGTTTCAGGTAGTGATAAGCCCAATCAAACTCGAGAAATATAATCTTAAGGTTCAGGATATTTCGGATGCCATAACGGCCAATAATAAAAGTACGGGAGGAAATTACATTCGTATCGGAGCATCACAAATGAATATTCGTGGTATTGGCCGAATAACCAAAGCAAATGATATTGAAAACATTGTTGTTGATAATCGTAATGGTGTACCCATATTAATTAAAGACATTGCCAATGTTGAGGTAGGAAACTTTCCCCCAACCGGTATCCTTGGATATACGGATAAAACAATGGATCAAAGCAAAAGTCAAAGTATTGAAGGTATCGTGCTCCTCAAGAAATACGAAAACCCATCGAAGACGATGGTTAATATCTATCAGAAAGTAAGTGAATTGAATAATGGAATGCTGCCTAAGGGTATAAAAATTCAGACATTTTACGACCGTACTGAATTGGTTTCATTGACGGTGCATACCGTAGTTAAAACTTTATTGGAAGGAATGCTGGTGGTATTGATCGTCCTTTCAATTCTTCTGGGAAATTGGAAAGCTGCGGTAATTTCCTCCATGGCCATACCATTTTCCTTGCTTTTTGCCTTTATCTGTATGTATCTTTCAGGCATCCCTGCAAACTTATTATCATTGGGGGCCATCGACTTTGGTTTAATTGTAGATGCTTCGGTTGTAATGGTGGAGGCAATCTTTCGAAACCTTTCAAAGGCTTCAGCTTTAGAGCGGAGAAAAGGTATTCAATCGATTGTATCACGCTCAGCACATGAAGTGCAATGGCAGATTTTATATACTATTGTGATAATCATAGTTGCTCTTTTACCAATGTTTACCCTTCAGCGGGTAGAAGGCAGATTGTTTTCGCCTATGGCCTGGACACTATCCTATGCTATTCTGGGTTCAATGTTATACTCCATTACTCTTGTGCCTATACTGGCTACTTATATTTTCAATTCCAACACCAAAGAGAACGTAAATTTTCTTTGGAGATTTATACAAAAGACCTATCATCGTCTGCTGGTTATAACACTAAGATTTCCGAAAACAATTGTATCAGGAGCTGCTATCCTTGTTATAGTTGGTTTCTGGGGAGGTACGAAACTGGGATCAGAATTCCTTCCTGAACTGGACGAAGGATGTATCTGGATACGTGTTTTTCTGCCATCGGGCATCTCACTCGAAACAGCACAACAATACTCAGCTGATATACGAAAAGAACTAACGGGCTATGACGAAGTCAAAGGTGTACTTACACAGCTTGGCAGGAATGACGATGGTACCGACCCCTTTGGCCCTAACCGCATTGAGGCAATGGTTCAGCTTAAACAACCATATAGTACCTGGAAAAGCAACCGTCCTAAAAAAGAGTTGGTCATCGACATTAAAAATCGGTTGGAAAGACTTTTCCCCGGTGTCGGATTTACTATTTCACAACCAATTATCGATATGGTTACTGAAAATGCAACAGGCTCTTCGTCTGATCTGGCTATTTTTATTGCAGGCAAAAATCTTGACACGTTGAGGATTTACGGCGAAAAGATATTAGACATTACCCGTAAAATTCGCGGGGCTTCAGAATCAGCATTGGAACAAGAAGGTAAGCAAACACAGCTTGAAGTTGAAGTCGATCGGCAAGCTGCAGCACGCTATGGAGTTAATGTGGCAGATGTAAATGCTGTACTTGAGATGGCGATTGGCGGTTTGCCTGTAAGCTCCCTATGGGAAGAAGAACGCAAATTCGATATTATCCTCCGTTTTACCAAGGAAAGCAGGAACACTCCTGAACAAATAGGTAAGATTATTATTCCATCAAAAGGAGGGTTCAGAGTGCCACTTTCGCAGATTGCAAAAATACGTTTAGCCGAAGGGCAAACCATTATCTGCCGTAATGATGAACAGCGCGAGATTACAGTGAAAACTAATATCCGTGGCCGTGACCAAGGTTCGTTTGCCGATGAGGTGCGCACTAAGATTGATCAACAAATCCATTTGCCTGAGAACTATTCGTATGAACTTGGAGGACAATTTGAGAATCTGCAACGATCAAAAAGCCGTATGATGGTTATTATTCCGATTACCTTGATATTAATTCTGTCTATCCTGCTGATCTTGTTTAGTTATCGTTTTAAATATGCATTAATTGTGATGGCTAATATTCCTTTGGCTGTAATAGGTGGAATTGCAGCACTTTATTTGAGAGGGATAAACCTAAGCATATCTGCCAGTGTAGGTTTTGTATCCCTGGCCGGTGTTTGCATTATGGCTGGAGTGCTATGGGTAAGTTACCTTAACCGTTTGAACCGGAAAAGCAGGATCACAATTCATGAGATTATAGTTAAGGGTTCATTGGTGCAGTTTCGACCTATATTTTTAGTCATGCTGATTGCTATCATTGGTTTATTGCCAGCGGCTTTGAATACAGGAGTCGGGTCAGACGTACAACGTCCCCTTGCAACCGTAATTGTAGGTGGGTTGATCTCTTCACTAATTCTAACTGCTTTCGTCACTCCTGCTTTGTATTATCTTTCACATCGGGACAAGCAGAAAGCGTAAACTTTTGAAGATTGGCTTCCAAACAACAAGGCAATAGGTTATGATTTTCCTTATATAAAAAAGATTCCGTCCCGAAAGAGGCGGAATCTTTTTTATATGCTGAAATATAGGATGGGGAAGAGTCGTTTTTTTAACTTTGTCTTGGTCAATTCGTTCAACTTTCCCTTGTTCATGTCCGTATGTTCTGAAGTATTACAATTGCACTGTTAATAATTCGGTTCCAAGCTTATGTAAGGCTGATTCAATTTTTTCAACCTGTTGTCTCCTTGGTTTCGACTTACCGTGGAGGTAGTTCCATATTTGTTTTTGGTGAATACCTGAAATACGCTCAAGAGCCGCTGGGGTTATAATTCCGGCATAATATTCAAGTAAACTTTTGGTATCAAATTTATAGACCACCTCAAATTCTTCGTTCAGAAATTCAGGATAGTCAAAACCTTCTTCCAGGCATACTTGTTTGTGAAATTTCATAGCTTCCAACATGTTGGCTTTGGCTGCCTCGGATGTATTACCCATTCCTGTATATGGTTGGTCGATGCAATAAACACCATAACTTCCATCCTTAGCTCTTTCAATTGTAGCTTCTATTGTTTTCATAATTTGTAATTTAAGGTTTTAACAGAGAAGGGTTATTTAAGCTCCATATCTTTTCTTATTGCTTTTTCTGTTCCCGTTGGTACTTCTTTGCTTCCATGATATGAAGCTACATAAGTTTTACCGTCTTTTTCGTAAACAATGTGACTCGTTCCAGATTGCCTTAATATCCTCCATCCGTTTCGGCGGATCAGTTTGTGCAATTCGCTCGATTTCATATTACTGTTTTTGTTTTACAAAGATAGAAATATTTCTATTGATTTCAGTGTTTAAAGTTTTATTTTACCTTTTGTGATATACCACCAAAAAGGAGCTTGTTAAAGCTCCCTTTGATATTAGTTTAGAATATTACGCTTTGAAAATAGCGTATAAAGTAAATGGAGTAAATGGCGAAGTTGGCGAAGTTGGCGGAGTTGACGGAAGCGGTTTAATAAGCGGGTGCCTCAATATCGCCTGCTAAGTAAGCACCACTGCGCAAAACATACAATATGGAAGTAAAATTCACCAATGTCTTGTTTTATAGTGCTTTTGTATTTACATTTATGAAATAAATGTTGGATATGGGGTTACATATAAATAGGCAAAAGAGATGGATTTTACCAACGATCTCCTTGATCGACGGAATTATCGTGACGTAGGAGCTTGATCGGTTCATTTCAGATGTTCATATCTTTATTATCGGCCAAATTCATTATTACAAGAATTATTTTTCTAAATTAGCCTGTCCTATTGCTAATCTTATATAACCTATGAAAAACCTGGATTTATGATAGACTTCTACCTAAGAAAGAACAGATCTACTCAATTGTTGCTGATGGGGACAGCATTTATAGTATCTTTATTTTGCCAATCGGCTTCAGCACAGGAATTTTCGAGGATTGAGACAACTGCCGGCTTCAATTTAAAAGAAAGTACAAGAGGCATATCTGTTGCCGATTACGACGGAGATGGTGATCTGGATGTATTTATAGTCGTCCAGCAAACCTACGACAGTTTAAATGCAAAAACCTGGAGTAAATTATACAGGAATAACAATGACGGTACCTTCACTGATGTAACGAAAGACGCCGGTCTGGATAAAGGTATTTTGGCATTGCACAACAAAAGAGGTGCTTCGTGGGCTGATTTTAATAACGATGGCCTGCCCGATCTTTTGCTTACCTACCAATCAGGTATGCAGCTGTATCAAAACCTTGGTAATGGAAAATTTAAGGATGTAACTCAGTCAGCCAATCTCGATGTTGCCACTGACTGTGAAATTCAAAGCGCCATGTGGTTTGATTTTAATAACGATGGTCTGCTGGATATCTTTATAAGTGGATATTTGGGATGTACAAATAACAGGGTCTATAAAAACATGGGTGATGGGACATTTGAAAATGTTACTGCCCAGATGGGTCTGAATACTAGTACTCTTTCGTTTATGGCCATACCAATCGATGTCAATCATGATGGTTTTATCGATGTTTATTCAGCAGTAGATTTTGGCAAAAACCAATTATTTATCAATAACGGAGGAACATCCTTTACTGAAAGCGCTGCGGATTATCATCTGGACAGTCCGGGTAACAATATGGCTCTTACAACGGGAGATTACAACAACGACGGGATATTTGATATTTTTTGTACGGATATCAATGCAAATTCCTTGTTTAAAGGGAATAAGGACAATACCTTTACAGATGAAGCTATAGTCAATGGGGTACAGAATACCGACTGGGCCTGGGGTTCGAAGTTTGCCGATTTCGATAATGATGGCGATGAGGATCTCTATGTGGTTAATGGCTATGAAGGAGTGGCTTATCAGAATGTCCTCTTTAAAAATTTATTGGTCGAAAATGGGGGAGGATTCAGTGATATTTCGAAAAGCTCAAAAGTAGGAATTGACTTTCTGAGCGAATGTTTTGAATCATTCGACTACGATAATGACGGAGATCTGGATCTATTGGTTTCAAGTGAACTGGATGGGTATAGTCCGGTTTTTTACAACAACAAGACAATTGATCAAACCATTCCAGCCGGGAAGAGATGGTTTAAAGTGTCACTTGAAGGAACAAAGTCAAATAGGAATGGTTTTGGGGCAAGCCTTGAAATCAGATACGGGGGGAAAAAGCAATTCCGGTTATATCATGGAGTTGGTCTTTTTTCACAGAGTATCCAACCCGTTCATTTTGGAGTTGGAACGACCACCCAAATTGATACCCTACTTGTTAAATGGCCTTCGGGAGCAATTGATACCATAACCGCTTTGCCGACAAATATCCAGGTTGAAGTCAAGGAGAAGAGTGGATATAAAATTGTGGCAGTGCCCAGTAGTAAAAAAGTTTACGGATGTACTGACATCAACAGTTGTTCCTATAATCCCAAGGCAACAATTGACGATGGCGTTTCATGTACATATTTAACTGCAGGACAGCTATCCGGAGCCACTGAGTCGGACATGTTCAAAACAGAAACATACTTTTACACGGGCACCAGTGGGAATGAATTGGTTTGGACTGTTCAAAATGGGGATATCATTGAGGGTTACGGCACACCGTCCATTAAAGTGCTATGGGGAATAGCAGGTCAGGGTAACGTTTCTGTGTATGAAAAGGGAATTTGCTACGGGGAAGTGGTTTCAATACCTGTGAAAATCAGTGTAGATAAATCGTTTGGTGAACACTCAATTGCCAGAATATGGAATGAGGCCTTACTGGCAGGTATACGGGGCGATCTTGCCAGACCTACTATTAATGCGCGGAATTTATTTCATACTTCAGTTGCAATGTATGATGCCTGGGCTATATATGACAGAAATTCAAAACCATTTTTACTGGGAAATAAGGTGGGCGATTTTGTAAGTACTTATAAAGGCTTTAATACGAGTGAAGAAAAAGTTTCAGCCAGAAATAAAACCATAAGCTATGCAGCATACCGGCTTTTAATGCACCGTTTTACCAATTCCCCAAATGTCGCAGCATCAACTGTCCGGTTAAATGAAATTATGAATCAAATGGGATATGACATCTCCAATATCAGCACAGACTATTCTAAAGGTGATCCTGCAGCTATGGGAAACTATATTGCACAAACGGTAATAGATTTTGGACTTCAGGACGGCTCCCGTGAATCGACAGGATATGACAATGGCTTCTACAAGCCGGTGAATCCGCCTCTTGATCCTACCCAACCGGGAAATCCGACACTTATAGATCCTAACCGTTGGCAGCCACTGTCTTTTAAAACATTTATTGATCAAAACGGTAATCTGATACCGGGAACAACACCTAAATTCCTAAGTCCTGAATGGGGAAGCGTCGTGCCGTTTTCTCTGGGGAAGGAAGATGCTGCGATACATGGCTGGTTTATGGTATACGATGATCCTGGTTCTCCGCCGTATTTGAACAGCGCCGATGATGGAGTCGATTACAAATGGCACTTCTCTATGGTTTCAATCTGGCAAAGTCATTTAACTCCTTTTGATGGGGTTATGTGGGATATTTCACCAGGTTCGATCGGGAATGTGGACAGACAATCATTTCCCGGTAAATTTTCGGACTATGGTAATTTTTACAATTATTTTGATGGAGGAGATATTGGAAAAGGGCGGAAGTTGAATCCGGTTACAGGTTTACCTTATGAGCCCCAGGTAGTTCCTCGGGGAGATTATACACGGGTGTTGGCTGAGTTTTGGGCAGATGGTCCTAAATCGGAAACACCACCCGGGCACTGGTTCACTATTTTGAATTACGTGAGCGACAATCCATTATTTGAAAAGAAATTTGAAGGTAAGGGTCAGGTGCTGGATAATCTGGAATGGGACGTCAAGACCTATTTTATTCTGGGAGGAGCTGTGCATGATGCAGCCATTGCTGCATGGGGTATTAAAGGATACTACGATGGTATAAGACCTATTTCAGCTATCCGATATATTGCCGGATTAGGTCAAAGTACTGACAGAACTTTGAGTAACTATAATAAACTGGGCATTCCGCTTGTAAAGGGATATATTGAAGTGGTTCAGGAAGGTGATTCACTTGCCGGAACCAACAATGAAAATGTAGGTAAAATAAAGCTGTACACATGGAAGGGGCATAGATTTATAAAAAATCCTGCGACTGATCAGGCGGGTGTGGGATGGATATTGGCCGACAATTGGTATCCATATCAGAGACCGTCATTCGTTACCCCGCCTTTTGCCGGTTATGTATCAGGTCATTCAACATACTCAAGAGCTGCTGCTGAAGTTATGACCCAAATTACCGGCAGTGAATATTTCCCTGGTGGCTATGGTGAATTTCTTGCCCCAAAGAACCGGTTCCTGGTTTTTGAAGAAGGACCAAGCGTAGATGTTAAACTGACATGGGCCACTTATCGCGATGCCTCAGACCAATGCAGTTTATCACGAATATGGGGTGGAATACATCCTCCATGTGATGATATTCCCGGACGTATCATCGGTGAAAAAATAGGGAAGAATGCCGTTGAATTTGGTAAAACATATTTTGTCAACGACAGTATAACCGGGATATCAAAAGAGCTTCGGCCCCAGATCGGGATCTATCCCAATCCTATAGGGAACGGAGAGGATCTGAAAATAACGAATACACAGAACAATCAATTGTTTCAATTAGTGGATATTCAGGGGAAGGTGCTGCAACTGAAAAAGGTTTATTATTCCGAACAGAATAAAACTACATCATTTAGTATTGGAAATCTTTCACCGGGAATCTATCTGCTACGTTCGGAAGGTTTAGCCTGGAAAATAATGGTCAGATAGATTAGCTGAAATAATTATTCGCGAATATATAAAATGGGAATAAGGAATAATTGTGCATTTGTAGTTGACTTGGATTCTCGCTATTTAGAAAATAAAAAAGAGTTGGAAGATTATAAGCTTCCAACTCTTTCATCTTTTAGTAGCGAGAGGCGGGCATGATCCGCCGACCTCGCGATTATGAATCGCGCGCTCTAACCAGCTGAGCTACCTCGCCATCGTTTAATGAACGTGCATCAATGCACCTTTCGGTTTTATTTTTGCGGTGGCAAATATAGCACTTTATTTATTGGATAAAAGACAGGGGTGAAAAAAAACCCAAAAAAAGACTAGCACAATTGGGATTGCATTGTGTTTTAATGTTTAATTCCATATATTGCAGAAAATCAAAGATTTTATGGCTGGGAAAACGAAGTTAAATTTAGAATATACTGTCAATTGCTCCCCCAAAGTCCTGTTTAACAGGCTTAGTACGGCAGCCGGGCTTACTGAATGGTTTGCCGACGACGTTCGGGTAAAAGGAAATTTTTTCACATTTGTATGGGGAAGTTCGAATGAGGAGGCAGAAAAGAAGATGCATAAGGAAAATAAAATGGTTCGGTACGAGTGGACCGATAATGATCTGGATAAGGATGAATCGTATTTTGAGTTTGTCATTAATCAGGATGACCTGACAAATGATGTTTCGCTTACAATAGTAGATTTTGCCGATGAAGAAGAAGTTGAAAATATTTCCGATCTTTGGAACTCTCAGATATCCAAATTGAAACACCTGCTTGGGTCATAAATATGTGTGATATTCAACTTATTATTCATATTAACACCAGTCTTTCTAATAATTTAGTTCAACATAGGCATTGACAAACTATTGTAAAAAAATATTTGTTTTATTGTTGTTTTAGCTATTAAGTGTTTCCATTTTGAAGATTTCAATGAACATGTAATTGATGTTTCTGCTGTAAAAAGAAAGAAACGAACTTGTTTAAAACGTCCGTAAAGAAAAATAAGCCTCTTATAAAACAGCCGATTAGTTCTATCGGGATTTTCACAGTTAAATAATTGGTGGATGCATTGGAGTTTCTCTTTTTAATTCTTCAAAATACCTTAGTTTTGTATTCGTTTTTTTACGCAATCCTGAAGCATGAAGCGACTGCATAAGTTTATTATTAAGAGTTTTTTTGGTCCTTTTTTTATGACCTTTTTCATCTGTGTATTTATACTGCTGATGCAATTCCTTTGGAAATATATCGATGATTTGGTTGGAAAGGGACTGGAATGGAGAATCGTTGTTGAATTGCTAACCTATGCCTCTTTTGGATTGGTGCCTCTTGCCTTTCCATTGGCGATGTTACTGGCATCGATAATGACCTTCGGCAACCTGGGGGAGAATTATGAACTGGTGGCTATGAAGGCTTCAGGTATTTCCCTTTTCCGGATCATGAGGCCACTATTAGTGGTCACTTTGATGCTGACATTAATCGCATTTTATTTCTCAAATAATATTCTTCCAATTACAAATGCCAAGTTTTATTCCCTGATGACCAGTATAAACCAGCAAAAGCCTGAAATGATTATTAAGGAAGGGGTTTTCAGTAACGACATGCCTAACTATAGTATTAAAGTGGATCATAAGAGCAAAATCAACAACATGCTCTATGATGTTATGATATATGATCATACGGATGACCGCGGTAATGTGAAAGTGACCATTGCTGATTCGGGTAAGATGGAAATGGTAAAAGACAAGAAATACATGGCGGTTACCTTATTCCATGGACATAGCTATACAGATGAAAAGGAGAACCGAACGAGTTCAATTCGCAGATATCCGTTTAGCCGGGACTCATTTCAGAAAGAAGTAATTAACATCAATACGAGTGAATTTGAATTCAATCGTGTAGATGAAAAGCGATACTCAAGTGCCTCCAAAATGATGGGCATTTCAAGGCTTTCCACTTTTGGGGATTCACTCTTCAAGGATTATAAAATCAGACTTTGGCGGTTTATGACCTCCTTAAACTACACCCCTGAAGTAAATAGACAATTGGCCTGGCTGGCGAACCCTGTAGATTCCCTTCGTCGGAATCCAAAAATAAAACCAGTGGAGATAGTAGATTTTGAAAAGATTATTGTGAATATGAGTTCTTTCGAAAAGGAAGAACTATACCGCCGGGCAATAGGAAATGCCCGAAGCAATTCACAGGTTATCAGTCAGCAGATTGAGGATATGTATACCCGAAAGAAATATCTGAATAATTATCCTATGGAATGGCACCGGAAATTTACCCTTTCGTTTGCCTGCCTGATCTTCTTCTTTATAGGGGCTCCCCTCGGGGCCATCATCCGGAAGGGAGGTCTTGGTATGCCGGTGGTAGTATCGATCCTGATGTTTATTGCTTATTATATTTTGATGATCACCGGAGAGAAATTTGCACGTGAAGATGCATGGTCCATGGCTGAAGGGATGTGGCTCTCATCGTTTGTTTTCTTACCTTTGGGAATCTGGTTAACCTATAAGGCAGCTACAGATTCCAGTATGATGAATATTGAAAGTTACCAATTGTTCTTCAAGAAGTTACTGAGTTTGAAATTTCTGAAACGAAATAAACCTGAACAATAGACTGATGAAAATACTTCAACTGATGAATAAAGTGCCTTGGCCACCAAAGGACGGAGGTGCCATTGCCTGTCTGAATATGACAAAAGGATTTTCAATGCTTGGACACGAAGTGACGGTTTTAAGCATGAATACTTTAAAACACCATATCTTCATCAAAGATTTACCTTCAAATATCAGAAGTGAAGCCGACTTTAGACTTGTTGATGTTCCTGCCTCTATCAGTTGGTTTGAAGGGTTACTTAATTTGCTTTTCTCCCGGCTGCCATACAATGCAGAGCGATTTATCTCAGACCATTACAGTGTTGAGCTTATTAAACTTTTATCTGAAAAGACTTTTGATGTAATTCAGCTTGAGGGTTTGTATCTTTGCCCATATATTCCGGTGATCAGGAAACATTCCAAAGCCCTGATTGCATACCGTGCACACAATATTGAATATGAAATATGGGAAAGGACGGCGACTTTATCAAAAGGATTTCGGTCAAATTACCTGAGGAATCTCTCAAAACGAATCAGACGTTTTGAGATCAGCTACTTAAATTCCTATGATGTCCTAATCCCCATTACTGATCGGGATGGAATAATCCTGGATTCGCTTGGAAACACTAAGCCTCGACATACTTCACAAACAGGTATTGATTTTGCTTCACTTGTTCCGACGGCCAAAAAGCTTGAATTCCCATCTTTGTTTCACATTGGGGCACTCGATTGGGCACCGAACCAGGAAGGTTTGATCTGGTTTTTCAGTAACTGCTGGACTAAGATCCACCACGAGAATCCTGAACTAAAGTTTTACCTGGCAGGAAGAAACGCTCCTGAATGGTTTGAACGACTTATCAAACTTGCAGGAGTTGAATACCTTGGTGAAATTAATGATGCTTACGATTTTATAAATTCGAAAGCAATCATGGTGGTTCCGCTCTTTTCAGGCAGTGGCATGCGGATTAAGATCATTGAAGGTATGGCCCTGGGGAAAACAATCGTTACTACGGATATCGGAACGGAAGGTATTCCTACTGAAAATGGAAATAACATTCTGATTGCAAACGATGCTGTTCAGTTTATCGAATCAATCAATCTCCTGATTAAGGATCGTGCACTTTTTGAACAGATCGGGAGCAATGCAATTGGCTTTATTCAGGAAAAATATGACAACCTGTCTCAGGCTGGAGCACTAGTCGATTTTTATAATAATCAAATTAAATAAAGAACTTGTCTGTGATTCTTTGCTGGGAAATAACCTTTTGGATCTCCGGATTAATCATTCTATATGCCTTTGGAGGTTATGGATTTGTATTGATCTTTTTAATGAAGGTAAGGCAAGTCTTTTTTCAGACCAAAGAGACCTATAGTGAACCAAGCGATGAAAATCTACCTGAAGTTTGTCTTATAATCGCTGCCTATAATGAACATGATTATGTTGATCTGAAAATAAAAAATTCACTTTCGCTTGATTATCCTGTCGGGAAGCTTAAGATTATCTGGGTCAATGATGGGTCAGATGATGGTACTCCTGAGTTGGTTGCCAATTACCCCAAAGTAGTTTTATTACATAACCCGAAACGTAGTGGTAAAATTGAAGCGATGAATAGGGGTGTTGAGTTCTCAAAATCACCAATATTAATGTTTAGTGATGCAAATACGGTATTATCAGCAAATTCTGTTCGTGCCGTTGCCAGACATTTCCAGGATAAGAGTATTGGTGGTGTAGCCGGCGAAAAACAATTCTTTAAGAATATTGATCAACCTGTTGCTGCTGTCGGTGAAGGTTTTTATTGGAAAATTGAATCATGGCTAAAACGGCTGGATTATCAGTTTTACAGTACTATAGGGGCAACAGGTGAACTGTTTGCCGTTAGGCGTGAATTATTCCATAGCGTTGAACCGGATACCATTCTCGACGATTTTATGATTTCTATGAGAATCACTGAACAAGGTTTCCGGGTGGCCTATGAGCCTACTGCTGTGGCCTCCGAAAACGGTTCATCGAATGTGAAAGAAGAATTGAAGCGTAAAGTCAGAATAGCAGCTGGTTGCTATCAATCCATGTTTCGACTAAAGAAACTTCTTAACCCTTTCTTTAACCTGAAACTATTTTTTCAGTATGTCTCGCATAAAGTCTTGCGCTGGACTCTTGCGCCCTTGGCGTTAATCAGTTTATTGTCTTCGACCATTGTTATCCTTCTTGAACAAGAACCGTTTGAGGGAGCCTCAGTATATGCCTTTGTGTTTTATTTACAGGTTCTATTATACGGACTGGCTTTATATGGACTACTTTCGCAGAACAAGCCGGCACGCCTGAAATATATCTATGCCCCGTTTTATTTTGTAGCTATGAACTATGCCATGTTTCAAGGATTCTTCAGGTTCCTGAAAGGCAGGCAATCCGTTCTTTGGGAAAAGTCGAAAAGGGCATAAGAATGCTTTTCCAACATTCAAACCGATAATTTTAGCTACTTTTGCGCAATATTTGAAAATCATTTTGCTGAAATGGATGAAATAAAATTGAATACGATATCCGAAGCTATTGAAGCTATCCGTTACGGACAATTAATCATTGTCGTCGACGATGAGGATCGTGAGAATGAGGGTGATTTTATTGCAGCAGCTGAAAAAGTAACTCCTGAAATGGTCAATTTTATGACCAAATATGGTCGTGGTCTTGTTTGTGCGCCGATCACTGAAGAACGTTGCGATGAACTTGAGCTTGATATGATGGTGGGAAATAATACTTCATCACATGAAACTCCTTTTACTATTTCAGTTGATCTATTGGGTCATGGTTGTACTACTGGGATCTCTGCATCTGATCGTGCAAAAACACTCAATGCAATTGCCAATCCGAATATTAAACCAGACGAACTTGGCCGCCCGGGACATATTTTCCCGCTTAGGGCCAGGAGTAGGGGAGTATTACGTCGTGCAGGACATACTGAAGCCGCTGTAGATCTTGCACGGATGGCCGGATTAACACCCGCAGGAGTATTGATTGAAATTATGAACGATGATGGTTCGATGGCCCGATTGCCTGAACTGATGAAAATAGCCAGCCGCTTTAAACTAATGATCATTTCCATCAAAGATTTGATCAATTACCGTATTCAGAGCGAGAGCCTGATCGAACGTGGAGAAGAAGTATTCCTGCCAACCAGTCATGGTAATTTTCGCATCATTCCTTTTAAACAACTGTCTAATGGTGTAGAGCATATTGCCCTTATTAAAGGCGATTGGACAACTGATGAACCTGTTTTGGTAAGAGTACATTCATCATGCATGACAGGTGATATTTTTGGCTCTAAACGCTGCGAATGTGGCGAACAATTGGAGCATGCCATGGAGCTGATTGAGAAGGAAGGCAAGGGCGTTTTGGTTTACATGCAGCAGGAAGGTCGTGGAATCGGATTAATGAATAAAATTGCTGCCTATAAATTGCAGGACCAGGGAATGGATACTATCGATGCAAACATCCACCTGGGATTTGATGCTGATGAACGTGACTATGGCGTTGGGGCTCAAATCCTGCGAAGCCTTGGTGTTTCCAAAATGCGTTTGATTACCAATAATCCCATAAAACGTGTCGGACTCGAAGGTTTCGATCTTGAAGTAGTCTCAACGGTAAACATTGAGATTGAACCGAACGAATACAATCAGGCCTACCTGAAAACCAAACGTGATCGGATGGGCCACTTTTTGCAGAAGTTTAAATATTAGAACCTATGGGATTGTTTGACAATATGTTTGAGTCAGGTTATGGCGAAAAAACAGTTGAAGGCATTGATTATACAATGAGTCCTGAAGGCTACCGTATTATGACCGAACTTTACCTGGTGAAAAGAGGATATTGTTGCTCAAACGGATGTAAAAACTGCCCTTATTCCCCGAAAGCCATAAAAGGCAACAGGATACTTCGAACTGAGGTTGAAATAAAATACAACAAACAATAAATCATCTTTTATTTTTATACGCAAAAAGCAGAAACAAGGTAATTGAGTTACTTGTTTCTGCTTTTTACACTATGTATAATCTTATTGAGATTATACGGTAGTTGAAATTACACTATTTTCCTGACCATAACTATTGGCTGCAAAATAGTCTGCCTGTGGGTCGTTTTTCCATACTGTTCCGTTAATTAAATAACGAAATTCGTATGCTTTACCTGTTTCCAGTTCAAGAGTTGCCGTAAAATCGTTGGTCTTTAAGGCAGTCATTGGCTCGGCTGATTTATCCCAATTATTGAAATCACCAAGTAATTGAACTGTTTTTGCACCTGAAACCTCAGGAGCATCCAACCGGAATGAAACCTTGCAGACCGGTTTTGATTTTAAAAATTGTTTCTTTAAGCTCATAATAAAAATATTAATTCAGAGTAGATTTTAACTCTACAAAAATACCTTAACCCAATGAGGTATTTTAGCCTAAACTGCTGTGTGCAAATTATTTAGTGTTATATTGATGATTAATTAACGTTGGGAAGAGCCAACTTGCTGAATGTTAGGAGGTAAGAAGTTTATGGAATTTGTTAACACAAGTTTAAGCGCTTCATTTACAAGGTAGTTTTCTTACATTCTATGCTTTTTATGTCTTTTTCATATTCCTGTTCTTCATTTCCTTTTTAGAGCTTATCTTTACAGAAAAAAACAATGCATCCGAAAGAAATCCGCATCGTGTTTATGGGTACTCCCGAATTTGCTGTTGAGAGTTTAAAGGCTTTGGTTGAAAATGGATATCATGTAGTAGGTGTTATCACTGCACCTGACAAACCAGCTGGTCGGGGTCGTCTGTTAAGTGAATCGGCTGTAAAGAAATACGCTGTAGAGAATAATCTGAAGGTACTTCAGCCCGAAAAACTAAAGAACCCTGAGTTTATTACAGAATTGGAGAGTCTTAAAGCCGATCTTCAAATTGTAGTCGCTTTCCGTATGTTGCCCGAGATGGTATGGAACATGCCACCACTTGGTACTTTTAATCTTCATGCGTCTCTCCTGCCGCAATACCGTGGTGCTGCACCTTTAAACTGGGCTATTATCAACGGTGAAACTGAAACGGGTGTAACCACATTCCTGCTTTCTCATGAAATTGATACAGGATTGATTATTTTTCAGGAAAAGGTAAGCATTGATGAAAATGATACCGTAGGCGATTTGCATGACCGGATGATGGATATTGGAGCAAATCTGATCCTAAAAACAGTGGATGCCCTGGTGGAAGGTCAGGTTCAACCCATTGATCAGACCACGCTAATTGAAACTCAGGATAGAGTAAAGCAGGCACCAAAGATATTTAAAGAGGATTGTCGCATCGATTGGACCAGGGATACTGAGTCGGTACGCAACCTAATTCGGGGGTTATCCCCCTATCCAACGGCATGGACTGAACTGATTCATCAGGGAAAGTCTGAAACCCTTACCGCAAAAATTTATGCTGTCAGTCACGATAATAACAGTTTACCAGCCGCTCCGGGAACCATCCAGACTGACGGAAAGAAATATCTGAAGATTGCTTGTATTGATGGTTGGCTTTCTATCACCGATATTCAGCTTTCAGGAAAGAAAAGGATGAAAACAGATGAATTGCTTAGAGGATTTCAGCGTATCAATGAATGGCGGATAATAATTTAGGAAATAGGAAAAAGGACACAGGGGAAAGTTGTTTGATAAAGCTATGAATGATCCACATGCCCTTTTCCTCTTCCCTCTATCCTAATTCCTGTTTCCTGTTTCCTCTTTTCTATTTCCTTTTTGTAAAATTCACGATCAGAAAATAAGCTATAAAACCAAAAGAGATGGACACTAACTCAATGCCAAATGGCAATACGCTGTTTTGCATGAAATTGCGGTACAGATCCTCGTTGTTTCCACTTGGTGTCATGTGGTCAATAAAAATTAACCCAATTCCTGCAAAGAAAGCAACCAGGCCCCACTTCAGTGAAGGGTATTTATTCGCTTCCTGATTTCCAATCGTTTCAGAGGCAACTTTCTGCTCAAGAATGCCTGCATGGTCAAAATGCCCTGCTTTTATAATCTTTCGTTTTAAAAGGAAATCAGTAAAATTTTTCAGGATAAAATAAATTCCTGTAAAGATAATCGCAGGGATAAAGAAATCGTTCATGATTTTCAGTTTTAAGTGTTTGTAAGATGTGACAACAAGCATTTGGGAAATGTTGCAGTCGGAATGGTTTTATTTCTAAAATAAATATCTGTACTTCATGCAACATTTGGTTGAAGTTGGTTGTCAAATTGTCAATATGGATGATTCTGAATTAATAAGCCAGATTTTAACCGGAAATATGAATGCATTCACTTTTCTGGTTAATCGTTACCAGAAACTTGTGATTCATATAGCCGGTCGTTTAATTCAGCGTCAGGATGAACTGGCGGATGTTTGCCAGGAAGTATTTCTGAAGGTGTATCAAAACCTGGGAAAGTACCGGTATGAATGCAAGTTATCGACCTGGATTGCAACAATTGCTTACAATACCAGTATCAATTATATGCGGAAATTTATAAAAGGTGATGAAGTGAATCAGGATGACTGTATAACCCATAGAAACCTAGCTGATTTTAATTCTGCAGATTATGAGCAGGCTGACTTTCATAGATATATTAGGGAACAAATTGAACTTTTACCGGTTCATTACCGGACCGTATTGACCTTATACCACCTAGACGAATTTTCGTACCAGGAAATTGAACAGATTACCGGGATGCCTGAGGGGACTGTAAAAAGTTACCTGTATAGGGCAAAAGCACTTTTAAAGGAAAAGCTTAAATTTGTTGTTGATGCAAACAGTTTACAAACCATTAAAGAAATAAGCCATGAATAACATAGAACTCGATAAAATAATTGAAAGATCATTCAGTATTGAACCTGGATACTTTCTGCCCGATGGCTTTGCGCAAAAGGTTACAGCTATTGTCATTCAACGTCAGCAATGGAAAACTGATATGCTTGAATATCTCTACTTAACTGGTATTGTAGCGTTTTTATTCGCAATCGTTTCAGGAACTTATTATTGGGTCAATAAAGAACTGCTTTTACAGATTTTTTCAATAGTCAGAGATAACATGCTCCAGTTTGTTTTCATTGCTTTCCTGCTTAATTTTATCCTTTTTGCCGATCGGGTTTTACTTCGGTTGCTATTCACCAGATGGAACAGGATTTAGAGAAAAAAGTAAATGGGAAACAGGATCATGCTATACATTTTCCTTTGTCCTTATTCCCTTTTTCTCTTTCCTCTTTGTTGGTTTTATCCTTTTCGTGGTCTTTTGTTACGAAGATATATAATCTGCCCTTTTACAGGTTCTTCTCCCTGCTTCATCCGGTTCCTGCGTAGTAAAGGTTTAAGCCTTAACGCATATCGTTGAGCGATATAATGCATGGTGTCACCGGTATCTGCAATATGCTGTTTATGTTTGCGATCAGCCTTTCGATATTTGGATTCGAGATAAATGATTTCATTTTTCTGAGGTTGTTTCCCTTTTTCGAAGTCGTTATACTTATAGAGTTCCCAATCTTTTAACTTCAGTATTTTTGTCAGACTTTCATAGGTGTCACCCTCGGCAACAACCATGGTACGTAAGCCATTTCTCATTTCAATTTTATGAGTAGTATTCGTTTGGGCCATTGGAGTGTTTAATGGCTTTTTGATCTCTTTTTTCTCTTGTTTAACGGAGGCTAACTGATGGTTTGCGCCGTATTCATCGTAAAGGTATAGTTTATTTTCCTCGATAATCTTGATCAATCGTTCGGCATAAATCGGATCGGTAGCATAACCTGCCTGTTTTAATCCACGTGCCCAGCCAGCATAGTCTTTTGGATCAAGCTGAAAAAGAAAACTATACCGGCTACTCGCCATCAGAAAATTAGTGTGATCGATATATGAAGCTTCGGCATGAATATATTTACGGAAACACTCCTGCTTAGAATCATCGTCGTGATAAATTCGCTTGCCAGTCCAATCGCTTTTACATTTGATGCCGAAATGGTTATTTCCCTTGGTAGCCAAATCACTATTCCCATTTTGTGATTCCCAGCAACCTTGCGCCATCGTAATGCTGGCAGGTATTCCACTGCGCTCCATTTCAGATATAGCCAGTTTATAATATTTCTGTATGTATTCTTCTCTGGATAATTGTTTTTGCTGTGAAAACCCGGCAGCATATATAAAAAGCAGAATAAAAAGCAAAGTGTCTCTTATCATAACTGGTGTTTGGTTTGATTCACAAAAATAAGAAAATGTTGCACGCTATTATCATTGGCGAATAACAAGTATTAACTTACATTTGGGAAAAAATGCTCCTTATGAAAACGACTGAAATCAGAATATTGGTATATGAATTTCAATCCATTGACGAATTACCTGAAAATGACCAAAAACTGCTCACCGAGGCAAGAAGAATTACCTCGCTGGCCTATGCCCCCTATTCGGGGTTTCATGTTGGAGCGGCTGTACGACTGGGCAATGGAAAATTATTTTCTGGGAATAATCAGGAAAATTCAGCTTATCCTTCTGGCCTGTGTGCCGAACGTGTGGCTTTATTTTATGCCAATGCCAATTTCCCTGATTCTGAAGTAGCATCTATTGCTATTTCTGCGGCTAAAAACGGTGTACTAGTGAATGAGCCAGTAAAGCCATGCGGGTCATGCCGTCAGGCACTGGCAGAAGCGGAAGTCAGATTTGGAAAGCCTATCCGTATTATTCTTGACGGTCAGGATGCAATCGTTGTACTGGATAGTGTGGAGAGTTTACTACCTTTAAGCTTTTCAAAGAAGGACCTTGCCTTATCTGACACACAACATTGAATTTTCATACTGTTGAACGCTTTATTTGCAATGATATAACTTATTATGCAGAACCTTATAACAACCTTAACGGTGAGAATATAGCTTATAAGGAAGTAAGATGATTGTTCATTATTTTATTGATATATGCTATACGGTTTACTTTTTCCCAATTATAAATGAAGTACCAGATTGTGTTTTTATTCCGTTTGTAGGTGAATATTTTATTTCTAAATTTCAGATGTGATCTTCGAATGCAGTTTTTATGAAATGTTTTGTTGCCGATTGTTTCAATAACATCAACAATATCATCGACATAGCTTTCAGCATGTTCGATTGTTATGGTGTGTTTTTCCCACGTAATCAGGCCGTAAAGCATATCTATTAAGTCTTGTTTTGCAAGTTGGCTATAAATAACCATTCTCCTTCAATTTGCTTTTTAAGCCTTGTTTTACTTCAGTTCTAAAATCAGAACCTTTCAGATAACCATCAGGCATATTATCAGGGGAAATTATATTCTCAAAATGAACTACTTCAGTCTCTTTTTGAAGTTGTTTGATAATGGCCTGACCTTTTATTGTGCTGTCGTCGATGTATGCAATATGTATCATATCGTAAAATTATACATTCAAAGATAATTGATTTTGAACTGAAATTTATACAATATAAAATAATTCTCCATTTACAACTTAATGTACGAACGTGTGATTTGTTATATACCAATGTCAATTATTATCCTTGATAATGTTTTAAGTTGATTTCTTTAAGTTTTTCGAAAAATTCACTTTAAAACAAAAAGGATTGCACCCTTAAGTACAATCCTTTTAAGCATGGGATCGATTCAGAAATTATTGAATGTCGATCTGGCGTGTAAGATTTTCTTTAAACTCCACTTTCTTTGGAAGCTCGATAGTCAAGACCCCATTTTTGTGTGATGCTTTGATGGAGCTAATATCAACTTCTTTTGGCATAGCAAACGAACGCTGGAATGAAGAGTACCTGAATTCGGAACGAACAACTTTCCCCTTTTCTGTTTCTTCTTTTTTATCTCTCTTTTCAGAAGAAACAGTTAAGTAATCGTTCTTCAAATCAATCTTAAAATCTTCTTTTTCAAGGCCAGGGGCTGCAATCTCAATTTCAAACTTTTCGCTATTTTCATAAATATTTACAGCCGGAGTCGATTTCCATGCTCCTTCTTCAATGAAGTTCGGAAGTAAGTTTCCTTCAAAGAATTCATCAAATAGGCCTGGCAGGTTTCTGCTTTTAAAAACTGGTAACATAGTTTAATCCTCCATTCTTTAAGTTATACATTAATGTTTTTGTGTTTTCAGAGAGGTGTATTGCAAACCCTGTGCCTATGGATATAGTGCTGATTAAAAGTGACATGAAGTCATTATTGATGTCACTTTTTCAGAAGTAAGAAGGACTGAAATGACAATATTTCAGCAACCATAAAATAGACATTGCCGTGATTCAGAATAATGAAATCCCATGGAAATAAACTACATATACATTTTTGAGTGGTCTCATCGTTTCAAAAGGTGATAGACCAAAAGTTCACGGAGAAGATCCTGATCAGATTATTCCAGATCATCGATCATCTAAAAGGTAAGGATCGGGATTGTACTTGTGTGCTTCTTGTGTGCTTCTTGTGTGCATCTTCTGTGCTTATAAATTTTTAAAGCACAGAAGATGCACACAAGAAGCACACAAGAAGCACACAAGTAGACAGTTTATCCCCGCCAGATTATAGCTCATTGCATACCGGATACCAAATAAATGGTCAGAAGAAAAGATGCGGGACCAGTTGGGTGGATGGACCAATCCTATGGGAAAAAACTTATTGAACTATCATGTGAAAAAGATACAAAAAAGTCTATTTCGGGTATTCCATATTCTGAAATTTCGCAGCTTCCTTTCAGTTCAAACTTTGACTGGAATTGAACGGGCCTGCTTTTTTGAGGGAGAAATTTTGATTCGAAATACTAAAAGCCTATTTTTGTTCCCAACAATTTACGCAATGGGGTGCCTTCCTGGTGAAAACCAGGGTAATTACAGGCTGAGATTATACCCACCGAACCTGATACGGATAATGCCGGCGAAGGGATGGCGAAAGGGAGTTACTTGCCTCATTGGTTATTTATTAACCATTTAAAAGACAATAATGAAACGGATTTATTTGACATTGCTCTTGCAATGTGCAGTGTTTTTTGCAATCGGGCAATTTACGCTGAAAGGAACTGTTAAGAATGACACAGGAGTTCGCCTGGTAGGTGCAAACCTGATGATTTCGAATAGTTTCAGCGGAACTACTACAGACATAAACGGAGCTTACCACTTTAAGAATCTCAAAGCCGGAAACTATCATTTGACTATCTCCTTTATAGGATACGAAAAACAAACGTTGGAAGTAAAACTTGCTGGTGATCAAACATTGGACATCACCCTGAAGCAAGATAACATATTGGCAGAAGAAGTTTTGGTTTCTGCTATCCGAGTAAAGGAAAAGATGCCGGTAGCCTTTACCACTGTGGATAAATCGCAAATCAGGGATAATAACCTGGGGCAGGATATTCCCTATTTGTTAAGCTTAACTCCATCTTTTGTAGCGACCTCTGATGCAGGAACCGGAGTGGGTTATACAAATTTCAGGATTCGGGGAACCGACCTGAACCGCATCAATGTAACGGTGAATGGGATCCCGATGAATGATGCTGAGTCGCATGGTACCTGGTGGGTAGATATACCCGATCTGGCCTCATCCACCGACAATATCCAGGTGCAGCGAGGTGTGGGTACGTCAACCAATGGTGCGGCTGCTTTTGGAGCAACTATAAATCTGCAGACAACAACCATAAACAAAGATGCATCTGCAGAGTATAGTACTTCTGCCGGGTCGTTTGGTACTATGAAGAATACGTTTGGGGTAAGTTCAGGACTTATTAAGGAGAAATTTACATTCGATGCACGCCTTTCGAAAATCACTTCCGATGGCTTTATCGATCGTGCTTCATCCGACCTTAAATCATTTTTTGTCTCCGGGGGATATTTTACAGGAAATACAATCTTTAAAGTCAATGTTTTTTCGGGATTGGAGCAAACCTATCAGGCTTGGAACGGCGTACCTTCCGTTCGGTTGAACAACGATCTGGCCGGTATGCAGCGTTATGCAGATGATGGTTTGTATACACAGAAACAGGTAGACGAAATGATCAGTTCGAACAGCAGAACTTACAACCTCTATACTTACCCAAATCAGGTTGATCATTATGAGCAGGACCATTATCAACTATTGTTTTCGCATAAGTTTGATGAGAGAATGAACCTGAATGCAAGTATGTTTTATACCAAGGGAAAAGGGTATTATGAAGAATTTAAAGAAGATCAGAAACTGACCGACTACTTGATTACACCTCCTGTTATTGGTGGAGAAACTATCACAAATTCAGATTTGGTTCGACGTAAATGGCTCGATAACGACTTCTATGGAATGACTTTTTCTTTTAATCGTAAACAAGACACCAGTGAATTTATCTTCGGTGGCGGATACAATGTTTACGATGGAAATCAATTTGGGAATGTAATCTGGATGCGTAATGCGGGTAATTCGGAAATAAACCATGAATGGTACCGGGGGACTGGTCTGAAAAAAGACTTCAACCTATACGCCAGGTACAATTATGTGCTTGCTGAAAACCTGAATCTGTTTGTAGATATGCAATATCGAAATATCGCATACGACATGAATGGTTTGAACGATGATTTGCGCGATTTGAAACAAACACACAACTTTGAGTTTTTCAATCCTAAGGTTGGACTTTTCTACCAGTTAAATGATAAACAAAATCTTTACATCAACTTCGCCCGTGCAAACAGGGAACCCAATCGCGACAATTATGTGGATGCTACTCCAAAAGGCACGCAACCCAGCTTCGAAACATTAAATGACTTTGAACTGGGCTATAAATATACTACAAAACGTTTGGCTTTAGGAGTGAATGCCTATTATATGCTGTACAAGAACCAGTTAATACTGACCGGACAAATCAATGATGTTGGTGCTCCCATTATGACCAATGTAGACCACAGTTACCGTGCAGGAGTGGAACTGTCGGCTGGAATGAAACTTACTGAAAAGATTAAATGGGATGTCAATTTGACACTGAGCAGAAACAAGATTAATAATTTTAATGAATTTGTGGATGACTGGGACACTGGTGGACAAATCGAAAACAAGCTGGGAACAACTGATCTTGCATTTTCACCTGACATCATTGCCAACAGCCAGATTGTTTGGATAGCTGCAAAGGGATTTAATGTCAGTCTTCAATCATATTCGGTAAGCAAACAGTATATTGACAATTCTTCGAGCAACAACCGAAAGCTGAACGGTTATCTATTGAATAATCTCAATTTTACATACCATGTCCACCAGAAGTTCGCCAAAGAACTGAATTTACACCTGTTGGTGAACAACATTTTTGATACCAAATATGAGAACAATGCCTGGGTATATTCCTATGTGTCAGGAGGTAATCGCTTCGCAATGGATGGTTACTTTCCACAGGCAGGAATTAACTTCCTGGCAGGTTTGGATATTAAATTCTAACAATGTCCGTCAGCTTTAGCCGACGGACCAATATATTCTTACTGATTCATATCCTTTAATATCTTCTCGACTTCTGCTTCCGTTTTGTGAAGCTTATCCTTACAGATGGTAATCAGAATCGAGACCCGGTTCACCTGCTCCGAAAGTTCATCCACATCCAGTTCTTCGTTTTCAATCTTCTCCAGAATCTCTTCTATTTCTGTAATTGCTTCTTTGTAAGTTGCTTTTTTCGTTGCCATATTATATAGTTTCAAGTTTCAAGTTCAAAGTTTCAGGTTTCAGGTTCAAAGTTTCAAGTTTCACTCTAAAAATATTGTTCATAGCTCAAAGTGTCATGTCCTGTTGGTGGTTTTTCCCACTATACTTTCTATGAATCCATCACTCAGCCGGGTTTCGAGTAAGTCGCCTTTCTTTAACTGATGTACCGATTTTATGATCTTCCCATTCATCATTGTAAGTGAATAACCTCGTTTCAGGATGTTCTGAGGATCAACCAGACGAAGCTTTTCCTGAATGGAACTCAGGTTTTTCTTCTCTCTCTGAATTTGATCCAGTGACCGGATCTTGATAAGGTACTGACATTGATTGATCAGGTTTTTATTGTTTAATATTTGTTCCCGGAATACAAATCTTAGTTTATTGCCAGACTGATCAAGCAAATGGTTTTGACGGGAAACAAACTGATTGGTTAGGTTCCGCACTCCAATAGTTAATTGTCGGAGTTCTGATTGCTGCCTTTTGAGGAAAGCTTCCGACTGGTTTGCCAGTTGAATTCGTGCTATAGTCAGCCGGTTTTGCTGTGTGACGATCATTTGACTGACCAATTGATTTAACTGATCGGCAGCATCACTCAACCGTGTTTTGTTATCTTCAAGCTGATCAGTAACCAGTTCAGTAAAATGTTTCTCCAGTTCTTTTAGTTCCTGTGAAAAACGAAGAGCCCCTGATATCAGGAATTCAGCCACTGCTGTCGGTGTTTTCATGCGTGTATGCGCCACCAGATCAATCACCGTATCATCTTTATCATGGCCAATGCCTGTAATCACAGGAAGCGGAAACTGTGCCACATAGGATGCCAATTCGTAATGATCGAAACAAGCCAGATCGAATTGTGCGCCTCCGCCACGGATGATAACCACTGCATCAAATAAGTCCTCCTGTTCAAAGATCAGATCAAGTGCATTCATGATGCTTTGAGGAGCTTCAGTTCCCTGCATCACAGCATTGAACAGTTTGGTGTAAAATACAAACTGATGCGGATTATTGTGCAACTGGTCCATGAAATCCTGCAAGCCTGCAGCAGTGGGTGAAGAAATTATGGCAATGCGCTGTGGAACCAAAGGCAGTTCGAGTTCCTTGTTCATTTCGAACACCCCATCTTCCTGGAGCCTTCGAATGATTTCTCGACGTTGCCGGGCCATATCACCCAGTGTATAAACCGGATCAATATCCCGGATATTCAGACTGAACCCATAAACTTCATGATATTCAACTTTTGCCTGCAACAATACTTTCAGTCCTTCAGTAAACACCTGTCCGGTAGTAGTCTCAAAATAAGGACGCATCATCCGAAAAGTATAGGACCAGATCGTTGCACGGCAACGGGCTTTCACATTGTCAGTTCCTGTTTCAGTTTCCACAAGGTCAAGATAACAATGACCGCTGCGGTTGACGGTCATCTCGCTGATTTCAGCAATCACCCAGACTGGGGCAGTAAATGTCTCTTCAAGGCTTCTTTTAACCTGTGTCTGAAGTTCAGATAGTGTTAATTGCTGGTCGTTCATCACAAGGTCTTAATCAGTTTTATCCGATCTTCTTTTTCTCCGGATCGGATACTCAGTATTAAAAATCCTTCAGGTAAATTAGCAAGATTCTTAAGGATAATGGTATCCGAAGCTTTAACGGTTGATTGCCAAAGACAGATTCCCCGGAGGTCGGATATGCTGATCAGGCAATTGTCCCCGGAGACCTGGTTCAGATTATGGATGAAAATATTGTCTCTAAACGGATTTGGTGAAACTGACCATGAACTTTCCTGTTTTAGGGTGGCTGTATGATTTACCTTCAGGTATTTATCAGCGATCTCAAAGTCAGGAATTCCATAGCCCAAAAGGGAATCTGGCGTATTGTACTGGCTGGCGCTCTGTTCGATTGCCATTTTTAATTGTACCACTGTAGCCCATGGATTGGCCTGTATCAGGCAGGCACCCATTCCGGCCAATACAGGCGATGAAAAGGAAGTTCCGCTTGCATAGCCGGGTTCTCCGGTACTTGTTATCAGGTAAGTATTTAAACCTCTTGCTGCAACATTTGGTTTTATGGCACCCCCGTATGCAGGTCCGAGTGAACTGAACGAAGCGCGGATTCCATTGATATCAACTGCTCCAACGGATATTACATTTTCTCCATCTGTTGGGGCAATAATATGTTTCCATGCATTATCCCCTTCATTACCAGCACTCGTAAAGACTAGTATTCCTTTTAGAAAAGCCATGTTGGCCCCTTGTGTTACCCTAGTTTTATGTCCGTTCAAATCTGAATAGGTATGATTCATTTTTGGGTCATCGAATTGATTGTACCCAAGCGAAGATGTGATAACATCCACCCCCAGGCTGTCGGCCAGTTCGGCTCCTGCCACCCAGTTATCTTCTTCAATGATATTCTCGGTTGCAGCATCTTCTGTACGGATCAAATAAAATGAAGCATCGGGAGCTGTACCAAGGAAGTTTCCCGGCAAATTACCTGCCATGCATGAAAGAACGCTCATTCCATGCCAGTGCTGTTGGTAAATATCATCCCGTGGATCAACAAAATCACGGGTTCCCAATATTCTGCCTGAACTACGGATACTATCAAAAGCTGCTATACTATCCACATGAAGGAATCCTGCATCTAATTCTGCTATCAGAACTCCCTTTCCACGGAAGCCCTGTTTGTGTAAGTATTCGCCATTCAACTGAGTCAGTTGGTTGATGGCTAATCCGTAATTTGCAGGATCATAATCAGTAGTTGTTTCCTCTTCACTGAATTTCATTTTACCTGACTTAAGCACGTTTGCCGGACGGGTATATTGGACGGAAACAACGAATGGAAGGGTAGCAATATTTTTTATCAATGTAGTATCTGCTGTCCTGACCGTAACTCCATTCAGCCATTTTGAAGTATGAAAGATTTCAAAGCCCCTGTTTTTAAGACTATCAAGGTAAACCTGAGAAACGGGTAAATCTGTTTCGTCAATTGCAATTTGCTGTTTGATCCGACGATTGATGGCCCGTTGCGATAAAAAAGCTTCAGGATGAGTGACCTGATATGTCGTCCCATTTTTGTCTTTCAACTGTATCCAATAAGAATTTTTAGGGACAGATTGTGCAAACAAAACCCCATTACTGAACACAATTATACTGAAGCAGATAAGTAAAAGCCAGGCTTTTCCGAATCCGGTTTTTCTTTCCTTTTTCCTTTTTCCTTTTTCCTTTTTCCTGCTATTCAGATAGTGTTCCATATCCTGTTATTAATGATTTTTCATCAAATTCATGTATTCCTCAGGATTCTGCATAAACTTTTCAGGATCAGGAATACGATCTTCTTTTGTTTTATAGGTATCTGACTTAATCCTGTCAATACTATCCTGAACACCCGGATTCAGCAATTCTCCATGGTCAAATTTCAAGGTGTAAAGCAATTTGCCCCCTTCATCAAAGTATTGCCAATTGCTGTCTTTTACCTCATCGGTATAGGATGCATCCAGTTCTGTATTCCCATTTGAGAAGTTTGTCCTGAATTGCCCATTTCTCTTCCCATCAGCATAATTACATTCCAGGTAGATCTTTCCATCCTGATAATAAGTACGATAAAGGCCATTTAGCTTGTCCTTCTGCCAGTTTGATTCTTCAAACAGTTCACCGGTTGTATAAAATCGTTTACAGAGACCTTCCTTTAGTCCATTCACATAGGTTTCGGTTGATACAATCCTGGAGGCCAGAAAATAGCTCCATTCTCCGGTTTTCTTCTGTCCGTCATATTTCCCCTGAGCAATCAGGTTTCCTTGTTCATCAAACAATTTAGCATTCGAAATTCCTGTGCCAGATTCAAAATTCATCTCTGCTTTTACTTTTCCGTTGGGGTGAAATCGTTTCATTTCGCCAACCGGCTTATCATCTTTGAAAGTTGCCTGATACAATAATCTGCCGGAAGTATCTTTTTTAGTCCATAACCCTTGTTTACGGCCCTGAGCATCCACCTGATTTACTGTATTCTGAGCGATGATGCTTCCAGAAAAAAGAAGAAATATCAAAATAATCAATCCACGCATATCTATTGATTTTTACAAACTACTAAGTTAAATATTTATTTGCGATAATGTCAGCACCACGAGTGACCATCTTGACTAGAAACTGATAGTACAAATTGTAGTCATCCAATCAATTGTTCCCAATACTTCCACCTTTGCCAAGACAAAGGTAATTAAAATCAATCGGTCAGTCTTACTTCGGTGAATTTTGCGCTCATAGGATATGTTTTGCGTAGCAGGATATTAAACCGGTACGATCAGAATACTCCATTTACTCCATTTACTACGTTTCCTATATTTTCGATTTTCGCTAATTTCAATCACATCCTTGACTTCCTCAACTTCCTCAATTTGTTAATTCCTGACAAGGGCAGAGATCCAGATGGACATCGGAATAGGATGAATTGCGATTTCGTGTAATTCGATTTCTTCTGCACGTTCTGCCGTTCTGCATATTTGCATTTTTCTCCTTTTCCATATGTTCCTTTGCAATGCTTTTACAGATAATAAAAGTTCCTCTCTCAATTCTTAGATGTAATATAAGCGTAAACTCATAAAAAATAATTACTATCCCCGCAAATTGATAAAATTAATATATATTTGCAGGAATAATTCATTTATGTATATAAAAAGAGAGATAGAAGATCAGATATTGCTGTTGGTAAAGAATTTCCCTTCAGTTGCTATTCTTGGATCAAGACAGGTTGGGAAAACAACATTAGCTAAAAGTATTTCAGCTCAACTCGACAAAGAATCAGTTTATCTGGACTTGGAAAACCCATTGGACAGGGCAGTTTTAGATCATCCCCTTGAATTCATTCAGTCTGTACAAAACAAAACAGTTGTGATTGATGAAATTCAGCGAAGGCCTGAATTGTTTCCCGTATTGCGTTCAGCCATTGATTCAAATCGAATGAATGGCCGTTTTATTCTATTGGGATCTGCAAGTAAGGATTTACTTCTGATGAGTAATGAGTCCTTAGCCGGTAGAATTGTATACAATGAGTTGACCTCATTTTTCTTTAAAGAAATCAGTACTCTTTCTGATTTTAGGGTTCACTGGTTAAAAGGTGGTTATCCGGATGCATTTCTTCAGAGTGATGATTTTGTCCGAAGTCAGTGGTTTAAATCATTTCTTTCAGCTTATTTAGAAAGAGATTTATTAATGCTTGGTTTAGGCAGCTCTTCAAATGACGTCCAGCGATTGTTCTATATGCTGGCTTCTGTTCATGGAAACCTGTTAAATTACAGCAGTCTTGCAAATTCAATTGGACTGAATGTTATGACTGTGAGAAATATTGTTTCATTTTTCGAAAAATCATTTATTATCAGAATATTACAGCCATATTATACAAACCTGGGCAAACGATTAGTGAAAACACCCAAAGTCTATTTCCGTGATTCCGGGATAATCAATTATTTGCTTGGATTAACCAGCTATGAAGATATTTTGCGACATCCGATGCTTGGGTTTTTATGGGAAGGTTATGTGATCGAAAATATGATTGATACCTTGGGTGATCGCTATCAGTATTATTTTTACAGGACTGCTGATGGAACTGAATGTGATTTGCTGATACTCGAAGGAACTGTTTGCAAAGCAGTTATTGATGTTAAATTTTCGCCTGCTCCCAAAAACACGAAATCAATGACCACAGCGATCCAGGACATGAAGCCCATCCAGGCATTTTTTATTGTTCCGGAATGTAAGATACCCTATTCGATTGCTCAGAACTTAACAGTTGCAACTCAGGAACAAGCAATCTCTCTAATGTATTGATTTTTTCAAAACAAAAATCGCTAACATTGATATCACTCCGAAAACAAGACAGTAGTGAATTTTGAGTCCATAGGATATGTTTTGCTTAGTGAGCCTCACTGAGAAAGTGACTCGAAGTCACCCGCTCAGTAAACCGTTTCCGACAACTCCGACAACTCCGCCATTTACTCCATTTACTCCATTTACTCTTTTCGCTAAATTCAATCTTTCCGCAACTTCCGCAACTTCCGCACGTTCTGCAAATTCTGCATTTTCAAATACAATGATTACGTTGACGCTTTCGCATTCACTTTGGCAAAAAAACCTGATCTTTAATGCCGATAAATATTTCCCAATAATGAATACGATTAAAGTTACAAATGTTGAATTACTTCGCACCACAAGCGAAAATACCGATTTCAGAAGTATGGTCAATGCTCTGGACGAAGATCTGATTCTTCGCAATGGTGATACCCAGAAGCTGTATCATCAATACAATAAAATAGATCATATCAATCATGCTGTGGTGGTTTATGCTGAAAGCAAACCTATTGGCTGTGGCTGCTTCAAGCGTTTCGACGATCATACAATTGAAGTGAAACGTATGTTTGTTTTACCCGAAATGCGTGGAAACCATCTTGCTGCACGACTGCTTGAAGAACTTGAAAATTGGGCTATTGAAGAAGGATTTTCCAGGGCAGTACTCGAAACCGGCCTCCGTCAGGTTGAGGGTATCCGGCTTTATACACGGGCAGGATATATCTTGACTGAAAACTATGGACAATATGTTGGCATGGCTGATAGTATTTGCTACAGGAAAGAACTGAACAAAAAGGATTAAGAATGTTTTTACTGCGACATATTTTGGCGTACTCCCCAATTATCTTTGCTTCAATTCTACATCTGTATTCACAAAGTGCTGGAGAAAAATAATATTAGTTTAAGAATTTAATCTGTATATTTAACATCAATTATAATAACAAAAAAACAACTAAACACATAAAATTATGAATGAACTTGATGATTTGTTTAACGAAATCAGTAAATTAAGGGATCAATTTAAAGATAAGGGGGAATTTAACGCATTACATTCAATTGGCTTTAGGCATCAGGAGGTAATGCATTCAAAATTTATTGCAACGTTGTTTGATCCCAAAGCCCAACATGGTAAGAAAACCCAGTTTTTAAAATTGTTTCTAACTCAAATTGGCATTCTCGATTTTAATACTGACAATGTTATTATTAGCACGGAGAAACGTGCAGATAAGAGGTCAATAGATATTTCTATTGAAAATGGGAATACTATAATAATTATTGAGAATAAAGTTTGGGCAGCTGATCAAATCTGTCAATTAGAAGACTATTATAATTTCTGTATAAAGGGAGGAAAAAAGGTAGAAGTAGTTTACTTAACACCATATGGCCATTCTCCTTCTAAGGAGTCATTAGGGGCAACACTTCAAAAAGAACATGTTAGGTGCGTCAGTTATGAGAAATCATTAATTCCTTGGATTGAAAAATGTGAGGAGTTAACCGATGGTCGCCTAAAACACAGTTTGCAAATGTATTGTGAAGTATTAAGAGTATTAATTAATAGAGATAAATATATGAATGAAATTTTTAATTACCTGAAAGACAAAGAAAAGCTGAAACTAGCGATAGATATTAATTCGGCCTTGCAAGGGAGAAATTACATTAAAGAGTTTCCAGAATCAATTGATTTTTTGATAAGCCGAATTTACCAAATTGTAGAAGATGTAAATCCGTATAAAGAAGAAAACGGTTCAATCCTTAATATTGCAGATGAAGGACATGAATTTGCAGATTGGCGATTCTATTTTGAAGATGGAGGAGTATATGCCACTAATGATAAAGGTAGATATATCCAACTTTTTCATCCTTCAGATATTAATAATGAAAAGCTTAGGAGTTTAATACTGGAAGACGCAGAGATTGTGGATGAATGGCTATTAAAACTATTTGATGAAATTAGAAATTGTTAAAGTAATAAACTTCTAAATTGTAAATTTTCACAAAAGCCCCAATAGCACAACAAACTATTGAGGCTTTTAAGTTATTATCCCCTAATAAAATAATTTCATTACACCTCCGCCATCTTTTGTCCGACCTTCTCAATATCTTTGAAGGAATAATCTTTAAAGGATATCAAAATGAAAAGACGTGAAGTAATCAAAGGTTTGGCAACTCTGGGAACATTGGTCTTATTGCCGAATATCCGGGCGTTGGGAAATCAAGCGAATACCAACCTGCATTTTGTTGGTTTAGGGCATGGAGGAACAAATGCACTGTCACATATCCACCAAAAGGGAATAGATGCAAAATACACTTGTATTACCGGTCCCCATGTATCTCATTTGACTCTCGATGTCAAACACATCTTTTGGGAGACTCCTCCCGAATATAGAATACTGGGAGAATATTATATGACGCCACTTCCCCTGATCCCAGAAATGAAAGCAATTTTCTCCGGTGATGAGACCTTCGTTGTTTTGGCCGGTCTTGGATCCTCTGTAGGAACCGGACTAATTCAGAATACTCTGAAGTATCTTCAATCCCAACAGAAAAACTATCTGGCCATTTGCAGTTTGCCATTTAAGAATGAAGGTAGATCAAAAGAAGAATATGCCAATCTAAAGAGGGTTGAACTTGAATGTTTTAAAAACGTTCTGTTTTTCGATCATAACCACATCATTACACATCATCCGGATGTACCAATTGAAGAATGGGCTAAATCTAAATATGCCAAACTTGCCAATCTTACAAGGGCCGAATCTGAAAAGTTAAGTGATACCGGTTTTTATTCCGATCACAACGGCCCTATACCCGATCCTGGATTACTACCCATTCGGGAGAGATTTAAAATAGGAGATGAAGTGTACTATTCGATTTTTAAACAACATTTTTCTCATGCATAGAGCATTAATAGTTTAAATGTCCTGTCACATGTCCCCCAAAAGTAAACTCAAAAGAATTGAATAAACAAAAACACTAATGATGAAAAACTTCAAATTAACTGGTATTTCTCTGTCAATCATTTTGATCATGCTCCTTTTTTCCTGCTCTAAACCTTTCGATAAGATAAAAAACAAAACATGGTCAGGTCAGATTTACCGCTTATATGATGAGAAGCAGTTATCGGATGTACGGCTGAAAATGAGCAATGATACATTGTATCTCTTTTCTAATGCTATCTTTGGTTCAAACAACGATACGTTGATATTGGATAACTATAAAGAAAAAGATTCGACGTTTACCTATCATAGTTTTAATGGCAATCGATTTTTATTTAAGTTCCGTTATACACAATCAGACAAAACAGAAAATCTATATCTTATTGGCAATGATTATTTTATATTTCTTATTCCGAGTGTTTTTGATATTAAGAATAAAAAGGTATTGGATTTCTATCGGAATATAACTGTTCCCAGAGATGCTTATATGTATCTGGATGGCACCTACAAAGGAGATATAGAAATGGAGAATAGTTTTGCTGATTTACTTTTGACCCGAATGGGAGGAGCTTCAATAAAAATGGTATTTTTAGATGGTTTTCAAGTTAAAATTTTCTTTAAAAGTCTTTTTACAGATATGTTTGCCAGTTCATCAAAACCCTCGTTTGAAATTGTAGATTACAGGTTTGATGGGAATATATTGATTCTTGATAAAAATAAATCAAAGGCAAGACGTATTGAGGTTAAAGACGATGGAGAGACACTTGTTTTGGAAACAGATGCATTAAATGTTGTAATGCACAAGATTAACTAAATAAAGATCATCTAATGTCAAAAAAGGAATCAATATCACGGTATAACCTGATCATAAAGAAACTCAGGAAACATCCTGCCACATTTAATGAGATTTCTGATTATCTGTCGCGTGCCTCAGAATTAGAGTCATATAATTTCAATGTTTCTAAGCGTACTTTTCAACGTGATCTTGAAGATATCCGGTTAATTTGTAACATTGATATTCAATATGATTTCTCCCAAAAAGTATATTTTATCGACTCTGACAACCAGTCGGAAGTTAATAAGCGGATTCTGGAAGCTTTTGATACTTTCAATGCCCTAAATATTTCGGATGGACTATCTAGTCATATTCATTTTGAAAAGAGAAGACCGGCTGGAACCGAGAACTTATACGGTTTGCTTCATGCCATCCAAAACAGGCGACAAATCAAATTTGACTATCAAAAGTTTTGGGATGAAGAAATCAGCCATCGTGTCGTTGAACCTTATGCCTTGAAAGAGTTTAAGAATCGCTGGTATGTTTTATCCAATGATATAAATGACAATAGAATCAAGAGTTTTGCTCTTGATCGTATCACAAACCTGGAAATAAGCTCCAGGATTTTTGAATTTCCGAAGGACTATAGCGTTGAAGAAAGTTACCGTTACTGTTTCGGAATCATCAGCCCAACTGATGAAGAACCACAGGAAATCATCTTGTCATTTGATCCTGTCCAGGGGAAATATATCAAGAGCTTACCCTTGCATGAATCTCAACAGATTATAGTTGATAACGAGAAAGAATTACAGATCAAATTAAAACTTTGTGCTACCTACGACTTGGTGATGGAGATACTTTCATACGGGCAATATGTAAAAGTATTACAGCCAGCTTCATTGGTCAATGAAATTAGATCAGTTCACAAAGCTGCTTTTAGTCAATATAAATGAAAATGAAATATCTGCACATTACCTGAAAATCTGCGTATCAAATGGGAACTTTTCTGTTGCTATGATCTTTATTCCTGAGAAATCAGGATGGTTCGGATTGATCAGGATACAAAAAGCCCCGCCGGAATCTCCGACAGGGCTTTTAATATCTGATCAAAAAAGTACTTAAATAATGATATTCCTTTTTCCCTTTTCCTCTTTCCTAAGTTCTATTTCACTTCTTCAAAATCAACATCAGTGACTTCACCATCCTGTTTGCTTCCGCCTGCATTGGCATTGGCATGTTGTTCACCCTGAGGTTCACCCTGTGCGCCGCCTTGGGCCTGTGCATTATACATTTCCTGCGATGCAGCCTGGAATACAGTATTCAGTTCTGCCGTTGTAGCATCAATACCCGGAATGTCCTGAGCAGCGTGTGCAGTTTTCAGTTTTGTCAAAGCTTCTTCAATCGGACCTTTCTTGTCAGCTGGCAATTTGTCACCAAATTCCTTCAGTTGTTTCTCCGTAGAGAAAATAAGACTATCGGCAAGGTTCAGTTTGTCTACCTTTTCACGGGCAGCCTTATCGGTTGCTTCGTTGGCAGCAGCTTCGTCACGCATACGTTTAATTTCTACGTCAGTTAAACCTGAAGATGCTTCAATACGGATTGACTGTGATTTACCTGTTCCTTTATCTTTAGCCGTTACATGCAGAATACCGTTGGCATCAATGTCGAACATCACTTCAATTTGTGGCACACCACGTTGTGCTGGTGGCAGTCCATCGAGGTGAAATTTACCGATTGTTTTATTTCCATTTGCCATTGGGCGTTCGCCCTGTAGCACATGGATTTCAACCGATGGCTGATTATCGCTGGCTGTTGTAAATGTTTCTGTCTTTTTGGTTGGAATGGTTGTATTTGATTCGATCAAACGGGTCATTACACCACCCATGGTTTCGATACCCAGTGAAAGAGGAGTTACATCGAGTAACAATACATCTTTTACTTCACCGGTTAATACACCCCCCTGAATAGCTGCTCCGATAGCTACAACTTCGTCAGGATTTACACCTTTTGAAGGAGCTTTTCCAAACAACTGCTGTACTTTTTCCTGAACTGCCGGGATACGTGTTGATCCGCCTACAAGAATAACCTCGTCGATATCGCTTGCCTGTAAACCGGCATTCTTCAATGCTTTTTTACAAGGCTCAATGGTTGCCTGGATCAGTTTATCGCAAAGTTGTTCGAATTTTGCACGGGTGAGGGTTTTTACCAAATGTTTTGGAATCCCGTTTACCGGCATAATATATGGCAGGTTGATTTCAGTCTGTGTTGAGCTTGATAATTCGATTTTTGCCTTTTCGGCAGCTTCTTTTAAACGTTGCAGAGCCATAGGATCCTGGCGCAGGTCGATTCCTTCGTCATTCTTAAACTCAGCAGCAAGCCAGTTGATAATTTCCTGGTCAAAGTCATCCCCACCAAGGTGAGTATCACCGTCAGTTGATTTTACTTCGAATACACCTTCGCCCAGTTCGAGTATTGAAATATCGAAAGTACCGCCACCAAGGTCGAATACTGCAATCTTCATTTCGCGGTGCATCTTATCCAAACCATAAGCCAAAGCTGCAGCGGTTGGTTCATTGATGATACGGCGAACATTTAAGCCTGCAATTTCGCCTGCTTCTTTCGTAGCCTGACGTTGCGAATCGCTGAAATAAGCAGGAACTGTAATAACTGCATCGGTTACTTCCTGTCCGAGGTAGTCTTCAGCCGTTTTCTTCATCTTCTGAAGGATCATTGCCGAAATCTCCTGAGGTGAATACTTGCGGTCTTCAATAACTACCCGTGGAGTATTGTTGTCACCCTGAACTACGGTATAAGCTACACGTTTAATTTCCTTGGTTAAGTTCGAAAAGCTTTCGCCCATCAGACGCTTAATCGAATATACTGTTTTCGATGGATTGGTAATAGCCTGTCTTTTTGCAGGATCACCTACTTTTCGTTCACCATTTTCAACAAAACCAACGATCGATGGTGTTGTCCGTTTGCCTTCGCTATTTGGGATAACAACAGGCTCGTTACCTTCCATAACTGCTACGCACGAATTGGTGGTACCTAAGTCAATTCCAATAATTTTTCCCATTTTATAATATTTTTTTAGTTTGTATTTTCAGTTTATATTAAACTTGATCTGTTCTATTCAATCCCTGTGCCATAAACCCCCGAATTAAAAATCTGGCAGAATTGACACCCGATTTCTTTTACAAAGGTTTTTCCTGACATTATACGTGACAAAAAGACAGCGGCAAAGAGGAAAAAGGGAGAAAGGAGAAAGGAAAAGGGAGAAAGGAGACCGGGGAAGGGAAAAGGGAATACGGAAATGGGAGTAATTATTCCTTATTCCTTATTCCTTATTCCTTATTCCTTTTTCCTGATGACAGATGACCAATGACCTATACTAAATTTGCACCGCTGACTCCTGAATACTTTCCTTTTTCCTTTTTCCCTTTTCCGGTCTCCTTTCTCCTTTTTTCTTTTTCCCTTTTCCTTTTTCCTGTTTTTTACTATCTTCATCCCATCTTAAACTCTAACTATGAAACACAAACCTACACCGGTAGTTCCTCGCGAACGCCTTTTATCACTCGATGCTCTTCGTGGATTTGATATGCTCTGGATAACCGGAGGTGGTACCCTGATCACTGTTCTTGCCAAATATACCGGTGCCGGCTGGCTCCAGACCCTTGCCGAACAAATGGATCATGTGCCCTGGAACGGGTTTCATTTTGAAGACCTGATATTCCCCTTGTTCATGTTTATCAGCGGGGTAGCTATTCCTTTCGCGCTGGTTTCGAAACTGGAGAGGAAAGTCCCCAAAAAAGATTTAGCTATGAAGGCCTTAAAGCGGGCTCTCACCCTGATTCTCCTGGGATGTATCTACAATGGAGTATTTAGCAATGGCTTTGAAAATCCGCGCTTTGCCAGTGTACTGTCTCAAATTGGGATAGGCTATTTCTTTGCTTCCATGATCGTGATTTACTCCAAATCATATAAACAGCGCCTGTATTGGCTCGGTGGAATTCTCTTTGCCATCGGAATCATTCAACTGCTCATTCCTGTTCCCGGAGTTGGCGCCGGAGTTTTAACCCCTGAAGGATGCATCAACGGATACATCGACCGGATGCTATTGCCCGGACGGCTATATCGCACAGTGTTCGATCCTGAAGGATTGCTTTGTATTGTATCTGCCATTACGGTCACCTTGATGGGTTCGTTTGCCGGTCATATCCTGCGTGACAAAAAGACCGCTGACCCTCAAAAGCTTAAAATAATGTACCTGACAGGCGCTTCAGGTGTTGCAGTTGCATTGGTCCTCAGTACATTTTATCCCATAATCAAAGCATGCTGGACAAGTTCCTTTAATATACTGACCGGTGGAATCGGCTTTCTGTTGATGGCTTCTTTCTACTGGATGATCGATGTGAAAGGCTGGAAGAAATGGTCGTTCTTCTTTAGGGTAATCGGAATGAATTCCATCTTTATTTACCTCCTTACCGATTTGGTCAATGTGGGTGCAATTACCAAATACGTGCTCGGATGGACTATCCTCCTGGGTGACTTTGGCCAAATTGTCAGCATCATCGGTAGCATCATGATCGTTTGGTCTTTACTCTACTACATGTATAAAAAGAGTATTTTCATCAGGGTATGATGATTGATGACAATTTTCCTTCCTGATAGATGCAAAGAAGGCGGTTCAATTGAACCGCCTTCTTTGCTTTCCTGAAACTATTCATACATCCGGATCACATGATATTGTTATGGCGAAAGAAAAATTAATGGTGAGTTTTAAAAATCTTACTTTTTTGAAAAAATCTCAGTAACCAGACAATGCCCCCCAGATCCAAATCTTATCTATCTTATCTTGAAATTTGTTAAAGATAAGGTACATAAGATTAAGGTTGCAGGGGCTCATCTAAGTTACTGAGATTTTTTCAAAAAAGTAAGATTATTTCAGAAAAACATACCTGAATACCTGCCCGCCACACTGGCCTATCAGAGGCAGGCGGGTTGGTTTTGAAAAAACTTCCCCACAATAATGTCATGTGATCCATTCATTTTTTCAGACCAAACAAAAAGCATTGATATTTCAATATATTTACCTCCAAATTGAACGCAATGAAACCAAAAGCAATAACGGCAATTATCCAGATATTAGTCTGGATAGGCCTTCTACTTCTTTCACTGCTATTTTCTCCAACTCATCCCAGAGGATTCCCGGATAGGATGGTTTTTAATCCAATGGTAAGTATTCTTACTTCTATACTTCCAATTGGATTCTATTACCTTAATTACTATAAACTTATTCCACTTTTATATCTCCGAAAGAGAACATTCATCTATATACTGTCCGTCCTCGGAAGTCTTGGAATAGTTGTTCTGTTTTCATTTATTTGCTTTCATTTGTTTAATCACCAGCCCAATAGCCCACGTCCAATGCCGCCCTTGGTTGGTCATTCCACCCTGCTTTTCATTGTAGTGTTGTTTGTATCACTCGGATTACGCATGAACTTTGAATATAAGAAAGCACAGGAAGAAAAAACTGAAATTGAGAAACAGAAATTGAATACCGAACTTTCGTACCTGAAAGCACAAGTCAATCCGCACTTTTTATTTAATACCTTAAATGTAATCTACACGCTTGCTACAATCAAATCGGAACAAACAGCTGATGCCGTTATGAAACTTTCGAAACTGATGCGATATGTGATTCTGGATGCGCATACTCCATTTGTCCCGCTTGAAAAGGAATTGGGGTATGTCGAGAATTTTATTGAGCTCCATCGCCTGCGTCTGTCAAATAACAATCTGATCGATTTACAGATATCAGGGAATCCTGAAGGACTGCAAATCGCACCTTTTATCCTGATTCCTTTCGTCGAAAATGCCATTAAACATGGTACCAGTGCAATAGATCTGATGATCATCAGGATCGATATTTCAATTATTAAGAATCAACTTCAGTTTTCAGTTGTCAACAATAAGCTAAGTTCTGTCTCTGAAATGCTTGATTCAACTGGTGTTGGTATCGAAAATACAAGGAAAAGGCTTGAAATGATTTACAAGAAAAATCACAGTCTGAAAATTCGCCAGACTGATAAAACATTTGAAGTTAACCTGAAAATGGAATTGATATGATTACAAGTATCGCCATCGACGATGAACCATTGTCTCTCCAATTATTGGCAGATCATGCCGCTCACACGGAAGGATTAGAACTGCATAAAACATTTACGAATCCGCTTGATGCGTTGAAATATCTGAAGAATTTTTCAGTTGACCTGTTGTTCCTCGACATACAGATGCCCGACATTTCAGGAATAAACTTTTACAAATCAGTCGAGCAGGAAACTATGGTCATATTTACCACCGCACATAGTGAATATGCTGTCGAAGGATTCAATCTGAATGCCATCGATTATTTACTTAAACCCATTGAGTACAGCCGTTTCCTGTTGGCTGTCAATAAAGCTAAAGATCATAAGGAATTTTTGAACCGCAACGTGAATAATGCCGAAAAGTGTATTCTTGTACGTTCAGAGTATAGCTTGATTAAAATCGCGGTAAAAGAGATCGAATACATCGAAAGTTTCGATGATTTTATCAAGATCCACATTGCCGGTAAAAAGCCAATCATTACGTTGATGAGCCTTAAGGCGATTCAGGAAATGCTGCCTTCCGACCAGTTTGTGCGCATTCACCGATCGTATATAATTCCTTTAAATCAGATAAAATCCATCCGCAATAACCGGGTTCAGCTTCAAAATAGTGATCTTCCGCTTGGAATTAGGTACAAAACTGATTTTATGATACGTTTTAAGGCCAGTAAATAACTGTAAGGCATCTATATCCATGTTATCCTAATCCATTCGGCGGTACATTTACCTCATTCACCCGATTAATTTTACTGTTTGATTTTCATTCATAACATTTGCCGGTAGTAACAATCAATAAAACTGGCTAAAAAATGAAGCATCTCGCTAAGAAAACCGCTGTTACCAGTCTGCTTATTTGTCTATTCCAGTTGTTTGCATCCGCTCAGTCTCCCGAGCGGATTATAATTAACAAACAGTACTACGGATCTTTGGATCAGGTACTCGACCGTATCTCACTTGACAAAAATGTTTTGTTTACATTCAACAGGCATAAGCTTTCAACAGTTAATGTGGATGAAAACACAGTTAATCAGCCGCTTGACAAGTTATTAAATCGTTGGTGCCTTGTTTCAAAACTCGAATGGTACCAGGGAACTGATCACATCATCAACATTGTGGGTAAAAACAGAACTCCCGGAACCATTGGTGCAAAAGTGGAAGTCTATAAAACATTCACAGGGAAACCTCAAAACTTTAATATTCTGATTAGCGGAAAAATTACAGATTCGGAAACAGGGGAGGCAGTTCCTTATGCCGCTGTGCATATTCCCGGAACCAACAAAGGAACCCAAACCAATCAGGATGGTTATTATACACTACAAAATGTACCAACTGACACGTCCACTGTTGTTATTTCTTCGATTGGATATAAAACAAGTTTCATGTTTCTGACGCCTGAGATGCCAAAAACTAAACAGAACTATTCACTTAGTCCTCAAAGCATTGAAGTGGAGCAGGTTGATGTGAAAGCAATAAAGAACACGGTCATGAATAACAATGACCAGATCAGTACCATGCAGATGACCCCTAAGAAACTTGCTGAACTACCCAATATCGGTGAAAAGGATATCTTGCGTGCCTTTCAGCTTATGCCGGGTGTCTCAGCTGCAAACGAAGGATCTTCAGGGCTTTATGTCCGTGGAGGTACACCTGATCAAAACCTGATTCTGTACGATGGATTTACGGTTTATCATGTCGATCACCTGTATGGATTCTACTCTGCCTTTAATTCCAATGCCGTGAAAGATGTTCAGTTATACAAAGGAGGATTCGAAGCCAAATATGCAGGCCGTCTCTCCAGCGTTACCGATATAACCGGAAAGGATGGAGATTCAAAAGATATTAATGTAGGTGGAGATCTGAGCCTGCTTAGCGCTAATGTTTATGCTGAAATACCTGTCGGCGATAAGTTTACTTCCTTTTTTGCCTTTCGGAAATCATATAAAGGTCCTATCTACAATGAGATATTCAAACAATTCAATAATACGCCTCAGGCGGTTCAGAGTCCCGGAGGAGGACGATCGAGATTTGGGGGTAATAATTTTGCTGCCACCATATCTTCTTATTTTTATGATTTGAATTCAAAAATGACATACCGTCCCAATGACAAAGATGTTATTTCGTTTAGCCTGTTTAACGGAACCGACAATCTCGATAACAGTGTAAAACTAAATTTGCCAAATTTCGGAGGTGAGACTAACCGTTTCTTTGACTCAAACAACAGCGACCTGACCAACTACGGAAACCTCGGAAGCAGTTTGAAGTGGTCGCGCAGATGGAGTGAAAAATTCTATGGCAATACCCTGATCAGTTATTCAAACTATTACAGCGACCGGGACAGAACAACCAACCGTACAGTGATGAAAGCAGATTCAACTGAAGAAACAATTAAGGAGGGGATGATTGAAACTAACAATCTAAAGGATTACAGCTTTCGTTCTGATTATACCTGGAATATAACTCCGAAAAACGAAATCGGCTTCGGGGTAAAACTAACCAGTTATAACATAAAATATTCCTACAGCCAGAACGATACTTCTTCAATCCTCAACATTAACAATAAAGGAGAACTTCTGGGTGGTTACCTTCAAAATAAATTCAGGCTTCTGGATAATAAACTTACCATTACCCCCGGAATACATGCAACCTATTATGATATAACCGCCAAAGAATATGCTGAACCCCGGTTGTCGGCGACTTATGCCATTAATAATAAACTTAAGGTCGTAGGAGCCTGGGGAAAATACTACCAGTTTGCCAACCAGATCACACGAGAAGACATCTTGTCAGGAAGTACCGATTTCTGGATTCTTTCTGATGGCAAGAAGGTGCCGGTTAGCAGTGCTATCCATTACATTACAGGGATCAACTATGAAACCTCCGATTTCCTTTTTAGTGTTGAAGCCTATTACAAACAACTTTCCGATCTTTCCGAATATACCCTGAGGTTTAATCAAGGCCCGATGAACCAACAATCGGGTTATGAACAGGATTTTTATACAGGGAGAGGCTATGCACGTGGAATAGAATTTTTCGCCCAGAAAAAGCTGGGAAATCTGACAGGATGGGTGTCCTACACTTTATCCCAGGTTCGAAATCAGTTTGATGTATATGGGAAGAACTTTTTTGATGCCGATCAGGACGTCCCCAACGAATTTAAAATCATAGGCATCTATAAATGGAAGAAATGGAGTTTCTCGGCAACCTGGATCTATGCCACAGGCCGGCCTTACACTGCCCCAGAAGGAGGCTACACCATCACCTTACTCGATGGAACTGAAAAAACGTTTATCTCTGCAGGAACGAAAAACAGCAGAAGACTTGATGATTATCACCGAATGGATTTTGCCGTCAACTATCTCCTCAAATCGCTCAATGGAATGAAAGAAAGAGGAAATATAAGCTTCTCCCTGTTTAATCTCTACGACCGTAAGAACACCTGGTATAAGGAATACCAGATTACTGACGGCCAGATAATATCAATTGACAAGCAGTTCTTAGGAATTACTCCAAACCTGACACTCACCCTCAAACTTAAATAAGATGAACTCCAATATATATACCGATTACCCGAATAAGGCTTCAAACAGAAGAACCCGGCGAATTTCATCAACAGGAGTTAAAGGACTATTATTCCTGATATTATTTTTTGTTGCTATGGGTTCATGTAAAAAAGAAAATGAAAAACTTGCATTCAATGACATCCCTGTTGTTGAATCATATCTGATAAATAACCAGCCTGTTTCAGTGAAGATATCCAGGAAGACTCCTTCCGACAGCAATGTGGTCTTTTCAAACGATAAGCTGGATTCTCTGAAGGTGAAAATAATCTTTGGTAACCAGACGCGTATTCTTCCTTCGGTTGGAAATGGCGTGTATACAGACAAAACATTCTTACCCCAGGAAGGAATCACCTACAACCTCGAATTTAAATACAACAATCAGCTGGTGACTTCGTCAACCGTAATCCCAACCAAACCGGCAAATTATAAGCAATCGGTTACCCAAATCGCTATACCAAGTTTTAGTTCAGGCAGTTTTCCGACTACAAGACCGACGATGCCTGATCCTGTTCAACTGACCTGGACGAATACAGACCTGAGTTATTACATGGTTGTGATTGAAAACATAGAAACAACACCTGTTGCGATTAGTGATTTTGGCGGTAAAACCCCTCCCGGAAGATTTTTCCGTAACGAACCACTGCAAGTGGATCAATACGATATACCTCCAATGAATTTCCAGTACCTCGGAAGGCACCGGTTGATTCTTTACCATCTTGATGCTGACTATACGGATTTGTATAAAGACAGCGGTAATAGCTCTCAAAACCTGACTAATCCTGCCACAAATATTATAAACGGCTTAGGCATTTTCACAGGACTCAATGCCGATACGCTGATGCTAAGCGTGACCAGGCAATAAACAAATGCAGCAATGGCATTGAACCGGCAGACCATTGCCTCTGTTCGTTCAATGCCATTCCTGTTTTTTGACTTGGCTGCCACGTAATTAAGTTTCTGGTTATAAATAATTACGTATTGCCTATGCTGTGTCACCGCTACGCGGCTTATATTCTTGTTTTTCGATTTACTTCTACCATAATGACACCGCTATGCGGCTATTTTTAGGTGCATAGCACTGGAAGTATGGTAGCGAAAGACTAATGAGTCGCAAATAAGCCGCGTAGCGGTGTCAAGAATTTGTATGTAATCATTCGCAGATAAAATACGACATTTAATTGTTTCTAATAATTATCCTGAAAATCCTCACTGTAATCTGTTTTGAAATTTGGATTAGATGCCTCACTAATCCTTAAAGTGTGAAACTGTTCAAACCTTCAGCCGGACGGGGATTCCGTGACTCCAAAGCTATACCCGAGTGCCACCTTGTGTATACCTTGTGTATACCTTGAGTATACCTTGTGTGTACCTTATGTGTTTATGAATAAATAAGGTACACATAAAATAATCTTATTCTATACGAAATATATACGCAAACAGACACTCGATTACAGGCCGTTTACAGCAAAAACCTTGCCCACTTCCTTTGTGTAATGTAATGAA
>Ga0118677_10001016_pt1 | contig 60297 bp, 51 predicted proteins | sample AliMusrvi5mmetaG_FD_86154 | JGI IMG/M metagenome (GOLD analysis project Ga0118677, IMG submission 86154) | reverse complement strand
GCTGAAGGATGTCACGAGGATCGGATTTTTGGTTCATCGCCGGAAAGTATATGGCATCGCATATACTTTAGGAGAAAAAAACTCAGCAAAATGCTTTTTCAGAGATTTTTGTCCTGCACCCCGCCCGCATTTTCCCGACACCAGCGCGTTGACAGGACCGTAACGGCTGCTATTCGTAACAATTCTCTCTTTTTCCCTTTATGTCTAAAAAAACAAAGCCAGTGAAGTCCGCAGCGCCCCGCAAGGGCAAATACGTTTACACCTGGGGTGACGGCAAAGCCGACGGTGACGGCAAGATGAAACCCCTCCTCGGCGGCAAAGGCGCGAACCTTGCCGAGATGACCCGCATCGGTCTCCCGGTGCCCGCGGGGTTCACGATCACGACAGAAGTCTGCACGTATTTCTACGCCAACAAACGCACGTATCCCAAAGAACTCCAGTCCCAGATCGAGGCCGGGGTCCGCAACATGGAAAAAATCATGGGCACGAAATTCGGCGACGCGAACGGCTTCCCGCTCCTCATCGCCGTCCGCTCGGGCGCCCGCGATTCGATGCCCGGAATGATGGACACGATCCTCAATCTCGGCCTCAACGACGAGACCGTGACCGCGCTCGCGCTCGCGACAAAGAACCCCCGCTTCGCGTGGGATTGCTACCGCCGGTTCGTCCAGATGTATGGCGACGTGGTCATGGGCGTGCAGAAGCGCGAGGGCGAAGACCACGAGCCGTTCGAGACGATCATCCACGAATTCAAGCACGAGAAATACCATGCCGACATCGTGGACAGCGAGCTCACCGCAGAAGACCAGCAGGAGCTCGTCAAACGGTTCAAGGAACTCGTCAAGGAACGCACTGGCAAGAGTTTTCCGGCGAATCCTTGGGACCAGCTCAAAGGCTCGATCAGCGCTGTTTTCGGCTCGTGGATGAACGACCGAGCGATCGTCTATCGCCGGAAATACAACATCCCCGCCGAGTGGGGCACGGCCGTCAACGTCCAGGCGATGGTCTTCGGGAACACCGGCCAAAACTCCGGGTCCGGCGTCGCGTTCACCCGCAACCCCGCCAATGGGGCCAAGGAATTCTACGGGGAATTCCTCATTAACGCGCAGGGCGAGGACGTCGTCGCCGGCGTCCGCACACCCGAGCCCGTCGCTCTCCTCAAGAAGCAGCTGCCGAAGTCATTCGCCGAATTGGAGAAGGTCCGGCAGACGCTCGAAAAGCACTTCAAGGACGTGCAGGATTTCGAGTTCACGATCCAGGACGGAAAGTTTTTTATGCTCCAGACCCGGAACGGGAAGCGCACCGCCGTGGCCGCGCTCAAGTTCTCGGTGGACATGGTCAACGAAAAGCTCATCGACTGGAAGACAGCGATCCTGCGCAACCCGGCCGACCAGCTCGACCAGCTCCTCGCGCCGGTATTTGATCCCGCCGAGATCAAGAAAGCCAATCTTCTCGCCTGCGGCCTGCCCGCCGGCCCGGGGGCGGCTTCCGGAAGAATCTATCTGAACGCCGACCGCGCGGCCGCCGCCGAGAAGAAGGGGGAAAAAGTCCTCCTCGTCCGCACCGAGACTTCGCCCGAAGACCTTCGCGGCATGATCGCCGCCGAGGGCATTCTCACCGCCAAGGGCGGCGTCTCGTCGCATGCCGCGCTCGTCGCGCGGCAGATGGGCAAAGTCTGCATTTGCGGCGCTTCCGCGCTCCAGATCGACTATGACAAGAAGACCGTGGCTGTCGCGGGCGAAACATTCAACGAGGGGGATTTCCTCTCGATCGACGGAACGGCCGGCACCGTCTATGGCGGCCAGATCGCGACCGCCCCGTCCGAGATCATCTCCGGCCTCCTGCACGGCGACAAAGCCGCGCAGAAGACCGAAAAATTCAAAAACTTCAAGCAGCTCATGGACTGGTGCGCGAGAATCGCCCGCCTGGAAGTCCGCACGAACGCCGACAATCCCGAACAGACCAAAAACGCCATCGCGTTCGGGGCGACGGGCATCGGCCTCTGCCGCACCGAGCACATGTTCTTCGAGGGCGACCGCATCGACGCGATGCGCGAGATGATCCTCGCCGAGAAGACCACCGATCGCAAGGAAGCCCTCGCGAAGCTCCTCCCGTATCAGCGCGCGGACTTCACGGGTATCTTCAAGGCGCTCGCCGGCTACCCGGCCACCATCCGCCTCCTCGACCCGCCGCTCCACGAGTTCCTGCCGCACGACCACGGCTCGCAGCATGCTCTCGCGCAGAAAATCGGCGTCAGCGCGGAAAAAATCGCGCAGCGCGTGAAAGACCTCTACGAGTTCAACCCGATGCTCGGCCACCGCGGGTGCCGCCTCGGGGTTTCCTATCCGGAAATCACCGAGATGCAGGCCCGCGCGATCTTCGAGGCCGCCGCCGATGTGGCGAAGAAGAAGATCAAGGTGAAGCCGGAAGTCATGATCCCGCTCGTCGGGTTCAAAAAGGAGCTCGACCTCCAAGTTGAAATCGTCCGCCGCGTCGCGAAGGAAGTCATGGCCGAGAAGAAGGTCAAATTCGACTACCTCGTCGGCACGATGATCGAAGTCCCGCGCGGCGCGATCACCGCGGACGAAATCGCGAAGACCGCCCAGTTCTTCAGCTTCGGCACGAACGACCTCACCCAGACCGCCCTCGGCATGAGCCGCGACGACATGGGCTCGTTCCTGAATTCCTACACCGAAAACGAGGTCTTCAAGAAAAACCCGTTCGCCACCCTCGACCAGGACGGCGTCGGCCAGCTCATCAAGATCGCCATCGAAAAAGGCCGCAAGACCAACCCGAACATCAAGCTCGGGATCTGCGGCGAACACGGCGGCGACCCGGACAGCGTGAAATTCTGCAACAAGGTCGGCCTGACCTACGTGAGCTGCTCGCCGTTCCGCGTCCCCGTCGCACGCCTCGCCGCCGCCCAGGCCGTGCTCGAACAGGAGAAGTAATTCCCCTCCCGCAAAAGAAGCCGCCCGCGGAGAAATCCCGGGCGGCTTTTTTGCGCCCTGGCCGGGCGACTCATTGAAAGTTGGTTTTTTATGGGCAGACGATTCACCCCACGCTTGCAGAAGAATAGCCCGCCGACTAAATTCTCACCATGAGCAAAGCGCAAATTCTTGAAGAACTGCCCAAGCTGACCGCCGGTGACCGTTCGCAACTATTCGCCCGGCTTGCAGAGATTCATGAAACGGACTTGCTCGACGGCGATGCTCCTTCGCCCGCCGAACGGCGGGCACTCGACGAGGCATTCGCGGAATTCGAGCGCGACTCCAGCCCCGGCGAGCCTTGGCGCGATGTCTTCCTCCAACTCCGCCAAGCCCGCCGATGAAGTGGATCGCCACGATCCGGCCCCGGGCAAAAGCGGATCTCCAGCAGGCGCACGACTGGTATGAAAAACGATGCCCCGGACTCGGAGATGAATTTCTCGCCGACCTCGCCGAAGCTTTCCAGCGTTTGGAAACCAATCCCGATCTCTTCCCGCTCTACTACCGTGATTTTCGCCGCGTCCTGGCCCGCCGCTTCCCCTATAAAATCTTCTTCCGCATCTCCGGGAATTTTCTGATCGTCTTCCGAGTCCTGCACGGCGCGCAAGACCACCCGCGCAAACTTCGCCCATGAAATAAAGCCCTGCGCCGAATGCCGGGAGCGCGGAAGTGCCGGGCAACATCAAGCGGTCCCTGAGCGGAACCGAAGGGGCGCTGCTATGAAGAAGGACCTCCGAGCATCTTGTGTTGTTCGATGGGGCGACGAGCGAAGTCGTGAAGATTACCCGGCCCGGCATTTACGGGGACTATTATGAGATCATCGAGAATCGGATCTTCCAGTTTGACAGCACCCCTCCCGAGGGTTCGAAATCCGGGGCTTGACCCCGCGCATTTATGCCCGCGACAAGATCTCCAGTGCCACACGCGGCGACAGGATCGTGACGGTCTTTATGGCCGCAGGAGGAAAGTGCTTGGGATTGCCGGTGACAATCGTCCTGTCTGCCGTTGCGAGGGCGACGGCAACGAAGGGAGTATCGTCGGGATCGGGCAGATTCGCCCCCGCAGTGACGCCCCGGAAAAATCCTGATTGCGGAAATGCCGCCAGCAGATCCCTGATCGCAGCTCTCGACAACCCAAACTTCGGGCGGGATAAAACATCCCGGTATTCAGCGAGCAGAGAGTTGTCCCACGCGGGAACAAAATGCCCCGCGATGGCATGTTGGATCAACTGATCGCAGACTCCCCCGGGAGTGAGCGCGGCCGAGACCAGAACGTTTGTGTCGATCACCCAGAGCGGGAGGCTCATGCCGCTTTGCGTTTCTTGCGTTCAGTCCGTGCGGCGCGAATCTCCGCATCGATTTCCTCCATGGTGAGTTTATCCGAACCGCTGAGAACGGCCTCGCACTGGACTGCTGCCAACGCCTGCCCGAAACGCAACCGGCTCAGCAGATCGATGTCTGCCTCGATGCCCCCGCCACTGGGCGGAATCAGAATCCCCACCGTCTCACCACCTCGCGTGATGACCCGTGGGCCTGTCTTCGGCAGATCGCGCAGGACTTTCGCCGTGGCCTTCGACAGTTCCCGCGTGTTGAGAAGGGTGCTGGTCATATCCGCAATGTCCGACATTTGGAGGACACGGTCAAGCGGATTGAATGCCCCCTGATCCGCGCGTCAGCGCAATGAATGGAGGGCGGTCGCCCCCGGCCGCCTTGCTGAGCAGCCCGAGGGCGGGCTGCCTCCCTTCATCTATCGTCTGTCGAGCCGCCCTTCCTGCGTCCAGCGTTCTGACGCGCTGATTTGGGATGCCGGGAGTTCAATGACAGACGCCGGCCCCCCTGTTTTTGTGCCGGAATTTCCCGCTCTTTGAAGAACGCACCAAAAAAAACCAGCAGTTCTCATTTTGGGAGTGGCGGCAGAGCGCGCCGGCTGAAGCCGGGACTCCGAACAGGGAAAACGGTGCTTCGCAGAGTTTGGAGTCCCGCCTTCAGGCGGTCGGGAACGGAAAACGAGAACGGCTGAAAAAAAACATGGAGCGGCGGCCTTTCCTGGGTTACGGGTAAGCAAGTCCAATTTTCTATGAGCAATCCCTACACCATTCCCGTGGCTGACCTTTCCGCCGACGAGCGCGGGTCATTCATTGTCCGCACCTACGCGCACCTGACACTCGCCGTGCTTTTGTTTGTCGGGATCGAGTTCTGGTTTTTTTCGACCGGCATCGCCGGCGTCATCATGCACGCCGTGGCGAGCGTTTCGTGGCTGATCATCCTGGGCGGGTTCATGGTGCTTTCCTGGATGGCGACATTTTTTGCGAGCCCGAACCTGTCCAAGCCGGTGCAGTATCTGGGCTTGTTTCTTTACGTGCTCGGGCAGGCGATCATCACGGTGCCGTTGCTGGTGCTTGCAAACCAGGCGGCGCCCGGAACCATCGCCAGCGCGGCCCAGGCGACGCTCGGCGGGTTTTTCCTCCTCACCGGCGTGGTTGTCACGACGAGGAAGGATTTTTCCTTCATGCGGACATTCTTGGTTTGGGGAGGGTTTCTGGCGCTGGGAACCATTGTTTGCGCGGTCCTCTTTCACTTCGACCTCGGCACGTGGTTTTCGGTCGCGATGGTTCTTCTCGCCGGCGGATCGATCCTCTACACCACTTCCTCGGTAATGCGCGACTTTCCCGAGAACGCCTACGTGGCGGCATCGATCCAGCTTTTCGCGGGAGTGGCCCTGCTGTTCTGGTATGTGCTGCGGCTGTTTATCGGGTCGCGCAGATAACCCGCTTCTTCAGGTTCAGGCGGCGGAGGGCAGAGGGGCAAATTCCTCGGCGGCTGCTTCCCATTTTTTGGCCACGACGGTGTAGATCGCCGGGACGACGAAGAGGGTGAAGACGGTTCCGATGATCATGCCGGTGACGAGGACGATGCCGATGCTGTTGCGGGCACCGGCACCCGGGCCGCTGGCGAAGACGAGCGGGAGGTGGCCCATGACGGTGGCGGCGGTGGTCATGAGGATCGGGCGCAGGCGGGTGGCGGCGGCCCGCGTGACGGCCTCGAATTTCCCGAGCCCGGATCGCTGGAGGACGTTCGCGAACTCGACGATGAGGATGCCGTTCTTCGCGATGAGCCCGACGAGCGTGACGAGCCCGACCTGGCTGTAGATGTTGATCGTCGTGAACCCGAGGAACGTGAAGAGCAGCGCGCCGGAGAGGGCGAGCGGGACCGAGCCGAAGAGGATGATGAACGGGTCCCGGAAGCTCTCGAACTGCGCGGCGAGAACGAGGAAGATCAGGACGAAGGAAAGCACCATCGTGACGACGAGCTTGTTCCCTTCCTTGCGCAGTTGCCGGGATTGCCCGGCATAATCGACCGTGAACCCGGGCGGCAGGATCTTCGCGGCCTCGTCTTCGAGGACCTTGAGAGCGGCATCCAGCGGGACTCCGGGAGGAATCGCCCCCTGGATGGTCACGGAGTTGAGCTGCTGGAAACGGAGGATGCTGCGGGGTTCGGTGGTGGTCTTCGTGGTGGCGAACGTCGAGAGCTTGACGAGTTTGCCGTCGGTCGCCCGCACGTAGAGGTCCTTCAACTGATCCGTCGTGAGCCGTTCGTTGCGTTTCACCTGCGGGATGACTTTGTAGCTGCGGCCCTGGATGCTGAAACGGTTGACATAATCCCCGCCGAGGAGCGTGGAGAGATCGGCGCCGATCCGGCGGAGGTCGAGCCCCTGCGAGGCCACTTTGTCCCGGTCGAAGACGATCTCCGCCTGCGGCTGGTCGAATTTTAAATCCGTGTCGGCAAACATGAACATCCCGCTCTCGAACGCCGTGCCCACGAGTTTCTGAGCGAATTCGATGAGTTCCTTCGGCTCCGCCGTGGACGCGATGACGAGTTCCACGTCGAAGTTGCTCCCTCCCGGCAGCGGCGGCGGGGTGACGGGGATGATGCGCACGCCCGGCATTTCGGCGGTCATCGGGAAAAGCGAGTGCGCGATCTGCTCGGCCGTCCGTTTGCGCTCGCTCCACGGTTTGGTCACCAACCCCGCGAACCCGAACGTGGGATTGATGATTTGGAACGTGGCATCGCATTCCGGCTGGGTGCGGAAAATGTCGTTGAGGCGGCCCGCGAAGAGCGCGGCCTGGTCGAGCGTGGCGTCCGCCGGAGTCTGCACGATTCCGAAGACGACCCCCTGGTCTTCCTTGGGCGCAAGCTCCTTCATGCTGAACATCCAGAACGGCAGGATCAGAAAAACCACTGCGGCTGCGACGAACATCACGATCCAGCGGTTCTCGAGCGTGGCGGCGAGAGCCGAGGAATAGTTGCTCCGGAGCCAGGCGAACCGGCTGTTGATCCATCCGGCAAACCCCCGCTCGTCGTCGCCGGGACGGAGCAGGCGCGAAGACATCATCGGGGAAAGCGTCAGGGCCACGACGCCAGAAACGAGGACGGCTCCCGCGAGCGTGAACGCGAATTCGCGGAATAGCGCACCCGTCAACCCGCCTTGGATGCCGATCGGAGTGTAAACCGCCGCCAGCGTGACCGTCATTGCCACGATCGGGCCGACGAGTTCGCGGGCACCGACCAGCGCCGCCTTGAGCGCGCTCTTTCCCTCCTGCATGTGGCGCTCGACATTTTCCACGACGACGATCGCGTCGTCCACCACGAGCCCCACCGAAAGCACGATGGCCAAGAGCGTGAGCAGGTTGATGGTGAAGCCGAGCAGCAGCATCAAAAGGACCGCCCCGATCAGCGAAATGGGAATGGCCGTGATCGGGACGATGACGGCCCGCAGGGATCCCATGAACAGGAAGATGACCAGCATCACGATGACGAGCGTCTCGGCGAGCGTCTTGATGACCTCGTTGATCGCGTCGTTGATGTAGATCGTCGAGTCGTAGGGGACGCCGAGCTTGATTCCCGACGGCATCGCTTTTTCGATTCCAGGGAGGGCTTCGCGGACCTGCCGGATCACGTCCAGCGAATTGGCGGTGGGGAGGACCCAGATACCCATGAACGTGGCCGTCTGCCCGTTGAAGCGAACCTCGGAGTTGTAGTTCTCGGCACCGAGGACGACATCGGCAATTTCCCCGAGGCGCACGATCGTCCCGTCCGCCTGCTTGATGGCTAGCTTGCGGAATTCGTCCGTCGTTTTGAGGTTGGTGTTGGCGACGAGGTTCACCGCGATCATCTGGCCCTTCGTGCTTCCGACCGCGGACAGGTAGTTGTTCGCCTGGAGCGCGTCCCTCACGTCGGTCGGGGAGACGTTCAGGGCGGCCATGCGGTCGGGCTTGAGCCAGATCCGCATCGCGAAGGTCCGGTCGCCCAGAATCTCGGCGCGCTGGACGCCGTTGATCGCCGAGAGCTTCGGCTGCACGACACGCGTCAGGTAGTCGGTGATCTGGTTGGCGTCGAGCTGGATCGAGTAGAAACCGAGATACATCGAGGAGAACTGGTTGTCCGCCGTCTCGAGTTCGATGGCCGGAGCTTGGGCCTCGGGAGGGAGGTCGTTCCGCACCTGCGCCACCTTGGCCTGGATCTGGGTGAGCGCGGCGTTCGCGTCGTAGTTGAGCTTCAGGTGAACCTTGATCGAGCTCAGCCCCTGCGAACTGGTGGAGTCGAGATAATCGATCCCGTCCGCGCTCGCGATCACGCGCTCGAGCGGCGTCGTGATGTACCCGCGGACCAGGTCCGCATTCGCGCCGATATACGCGGTGGTCACGGTGATCACCGCCACATCGCTGCGCGGGTATTGGCGGACGGTGAGAATCCTGATGGCCACGAGCCCGCCCAGCAGGATCAGGAGATTGATGACGAGCGCCAGCACCGGGCGCCGGATGAAAATATCGGTGAACGCCATGTCACCGGTCCTCGGTCTGCGGCGCCAGAGCGGCCGGCGGCTGGACCTGGTTGTTCACCTTCACCGACGCCTTCGGCCGGAGCTTGAAGATGCCGGACGATGCGATCTCGTCGCCGGCCTGGATGCCGGACAGGATCTCGACCTGGTCGCCGCGCGCCTCACCCAGCTTCACGAAATGCTGGTCAACCCCGGTGAATTTCTTTTTGGTCTCTTCGTCCGCCATTTCCTTGACGACAAAAACCGAGTCCCCGTATGGCGCGTAGCTGATCGAGGTGGCGGGAACGGCGAGCACCGGCTTCGTGCCCGGGAGGACGACCTCGACGCCGACATACATCCCCGGCCGCAGGAAGCCCTCCGGGTTTTCCAGCGTCGCCTGCACGAGGAAATTCCTTGTCGCCTCATCGACCACCGAGTTCACCGCGGTGACTTTGCCCACGAACGTTTTCCCGCCCGCGCCCGACGGGGCGACCTTCACGGCGCTCCCGATGTGGACGTCCGCCAGGTTCTGCTGGGGGAGGCTGAAATTCGCGTAGATCGGGCTCATCGATTGGAACGGCACGATCTGCTGGCCGGGCTGGAGGTATTCGCCGTCGTTGACCATCCGGATTCCGGCCATCCCGTCGAACGGGGCCCTGATGGTTTTTTTTTCGATGACGGCGCTGATCTCCTGGCACTTCGCCTGCGCCTGCAAATATTCCGCCGCCGTCACGTCGTAGTCCGACTGCGAGGAGACCCGTTTGTCGAGAAGGCCCTTGAACCGGCGGAGGTTGGCCTCCGCGAGCTGCTGGCGGGCCTGTGCCGCGCGGAGCTGGGCCTGCTCCTCGGAAACGTCCTGCTGGACCAACAGGTCGCCCTTGCGCATTTTTGCCCCCGACTCGAACCCGATCGACACGACATTTCCCGCGAGATCCGCCCGGATGGTCAGCCCGTTGACCGGCTTGATCGTCCCGACGGCTGTCAGCGTCCCCGGCCATTGCTGCTCCTGCACCACCACCGTCGTGATCGCCTCCGGCGGCATGGAAAACGACATGTGTCCCGCCATCGCCGCCCGGATCTGGAAATATTTGAACGCCCCGAGCCCCGCAATCACCGCCACGACGCACGCAATGGCGATGGCCCATTTCCTGGCCGCGGAACCCGGTGTCCTTGTGGCTGATGATTCCGACGGTTTGTTGTGCATGGTTTTACCGTGTGATGAGTGCATTGCGAGCCGGGTTTTTGCAAGGCGGGAAATCGGACTTGTGGTCGAAGATACCTGACACAAACCGCCGCCGCCCCATGCGTAATCTGTCAGAAATCTTTGACTGCCCCCATCTCGACTCCAACTGACTTCCACAACCGGCCATTGTTCTTGATCTGGGTGTTCTGCCATTGCATCTTCCACAGAAGATCAAAGACCAATGAAAACACAGATTCTTGCCCTCTCCCTTATTTCGACAATTGCCATTGTCACATCAGCGGGGGCCCAGGTGCAGACCCAACTGGGCGATGTCAAAGATTCACGAACGACCGGGCAGTTTTTCGGAGGGCTGACGGTCAACATCAAGCTCTTGGGCGATTCTGTTGCCGATGCGGAATCCATACGAACGGTGATCAATACGGCGGTGGATGATACCGGGCGCGATTTGATCGATCATGAAAAGCAGAAATATGGGTGGCGGACCGAACAGCATCACCATGCAACTGAAGGATCCGAAAGCAATGGTGGCGGACGTGGAATTCCAAGATGAAAGCGGGAAAAAGATTCCAGGGAACGGATGGAGTTCGTCGGGTAACAGAAAGACCAAAGAGAGCAAAACCTACAACTTCCAATCGAAGCTTCCTGATTCAACCCGTCTGGTAATCTATCTCGCGACGCCAAAATCTGTAGTCACTGTTCCCTTGACGCTAAAAGACGTATTCCTCCCTTGAACCGGGGAAAACTCAGCCCTGAACGAGCAGGACGGTCAGTTTTTTCGGGCCGTGGGCGCCGAGGACGAGGATGCGCTCGATGTCGCCGGTCCGGCTTGGGCCGGTGATGAAGGAGGCGAAGGCGGGAACATCGTCGTGGGATTTCCGCAGGTGCGAGAAAGCATCGGCGAGGTCGCCGACCAACTGGCCGGTCGAGGCGATAACCACATGATGCGGGGGCAGGACGGACAGAACCCTTCCGCCCGCAGAGGCGGAGGTGACCAGGATCCCGCCGGTCTGGGCGACGAGGCAGTCGCAGCCGCTGATCCCCGCGTCGCAGCGTTCGAGTTCCGCGGTTTCATACGGATGATCAGTGAACACCGCGGGAAGCCCCAACGCGGATACGGCTTCGTTTCCGAGAGCAAAATGGTGGGAGCCTACGGATTGCCAATGGTTTTCCCGGGCGAGCGAGGCGAGTTCGACGGCTGCGCCGGAAGCATCGGCGCAGCGCCGGACCTCGGTCTTCAACTCGAGGGAATTCTTTTCGAAGAGTGCGATGCGGTCCGCCAGGGAAGAAGGGACCGGGGGAAGCCAGTCCTGCGGTTTGTGGCCGGAAGGCGCGGCGGCCGCCCCGGCCAGGTGGCGGGCGGGAGATTTGACCGACAAAGCCCTGCGGATCCTTTGGAGGATGAGTTCGCGGCTACCGTTTGGCATTTCTACCCCTCCAGTATTCTTTGAACGACTGCGGCGGCGCGGGCGGCAGGTCGCGGGTGCGCGTCCACAGGCTCATCGGGTCAATATCTTTTCCGCGGATCGCGTGGAGGAGCGGCCCTGCGAGACGCAGCAGCGGTGCGGCGAACCGGTAGAGCCCCGGCCGCCGCATGAACCACGCGAAACCGGCGAAAATCGGCATTTCCCACCAGACCGGATTTTCCGCGATGGCGTTCCGGCGGTTTTGGAGAAGGTGGTGGTGGAGGTCGATTTTCACCGGACAGGCCTCGCCGCAGGCCCCGCAAAGAGAAGAGGCAAAAGAAAGGTGCTTCCACGATTGGAGGCCGCGGAGATGCGGGGTGATGACCGAGCCGATGGGGCCCTGGTAGGTGGTGCCGTAGGAATGGCCCCCGATGTTTTTGAAAATCGGGCAAACATTCAGGCAGGCCCCGCAGCGGATGCAGTGGAGCGCGTCCCTCTGCTCGGGGTCGGCGAGAAGCGCGGTGCGCCGGTTGTCCAGGAGAACGACATGGAACTCCCTCGGCCCGTCCGTCTCGCCGGGTTGCCGAGGGCCGCCGAGCAGCGTGTTGTAGCAGGTCATGTTCTGTGCCGCGCCCGCCGTGGCGAGCATCGGGAGCAGGACTGCCAGGTCGTCCAGCTTCGGCACGACTTTCTCGATGCCCACGATGCTCACGAGCACATCGGGGAGCGACGTGCTCAGCCGCGCGTTGCCCTCGTTTTCGGTGACCGAAATATGCCCGGTCTCGGCGACGGCAAAATTCGCGCCGCTGATCCCCATGTCGGCCTCGCAGTATTTTTGCCGCATCAGGCCGCGCGCGATCATGGTGAGTTCCTCCGGGGTTTCCGCGTGCGCGCTGCCGAGTTTCTTTTGGAACGTGTCATCGATCTGGCCGCGCGTGAGATGCATCGACGGGAAAACGATGTGATACGGCGGCTCCCCGCGAAGCTGGACGATGAATTCCCCGAGGTCGCTCTCGACGACCTCGAAGCCTGCTTTCTCCAGCGCTTGGGGCAAGTGGATCTCCTCGCCGGTCATCGTCTTGGATTTGATGATCCGCTTCACGCCGGCATCCCTCGCCACGGAGGCGATATAATCCGCCGCCTCGGCCCCGTCCGCCGCCCAAAAAACTTTGGTCCCCCGCGCGGCCAGCTTGTCGGAAAGCTCGCTCAGATATTTGTCGAGGTGGTTGACCGCCTCGTATTTTGCGGCGGCCGCGGACGCCCGCGCCTGCTGCCAGTCGGTGTATTTCGCTTTTTGCTCGTCGCGCTTGATGTAGTAGCCGCCGAGCGCTTTCTGGATCCACGCGCGGTGCCGCAGGTCGTGCGTGAGGCGATCCGCGTCGCGGTGGAACTGGGCGGATTCGGTGGACATTCAAAAATGAGCGAGCACCTCGGCGAGGTGCATGCTTTTGATGTTTTGGCCCTGCCGGTCGAACAGCCCCTGGATCTGCATCAGGCAGCTCGAGTCGTTCGAGATCACGAGGTCGGCACCGGTTTCGAGGATCGACGCGCACTTGACCTCGCCCATGGCAGTCGAGATCTCCGGAAATTTCACCGCGAACGTGCCGCCGAACCCGCAGCATGTCTCGGCCTCCTTCATCTCGACCAGTTCCAGCCCGCGCACATGTTTGAGCAAATCTCGCGGCTCGCGCTTGATCCCGAGCTCGCGCAGGCCGTGACAGCCGTCGTGAAATGTCGCCTTCGCCGGGAAGCTCGCGCCGAGATCCCCCACCCCGAGGACGTTCACCAGAAAGGACGAGAACTCGTGCGTCTTCGCGGCGAGCGCCTTCGCCTCCGCTTCGCGCGGCCGCCCGTGAAACAACTCCGGATAGAAAACCTTGAGCATCGCCCCGCACGATCCCGACACCCCGACCACCACCTCCGCATCCCGGAACGCGTCGAGCATCGTCTCCGCGACCGACCGCGCCTCGTCCCAATACCCGGAATTGAACGCCGGCTGCCCGCAGCACGTCTGCGATTCCGGATACTCCACCGTGTGCCCGAGCTTCTCCAAAACCCTCACCATCCCGATCCCCGCCCCGGGGTAATACTGGTCGATGAAACACGGGATGAAGAGGGTGATTTTCACGGGGAAAAGCCCGGACATTTTCCGCCGTTTACCCGGTTTGGCAAGATAATCTCCCCTTGGAAATCCACTTTTTCTGTTGTATTCGAAGCGGGGCATGCGTGTAATAACCCATTCTCCCACCGAGGCCTGCATGGACACGATTCTGGAATCGCGCGAAATTCAGATTGAGCGCAAACGTTTTTTCATCGAATACCGCGAGAACGAACGCGGGCGGTTTTTGCGGATCACCGAGGAGGCCCATGGCCGGAGAAACACGGTGATCGTCCCGAGCACCGGGCTGGAGGAATTCGAGCGCGCGCTGGACGAGGTGCTGTCGGCGGCACCTCCCGAGGATTAAACCCGAAAACGGCGTTTCTTGTAGAGGAATTCTGAAAGATTTTCTCAATCGCCGTTTTCGGGCTAAAATCCCTGCGCGAGACGTCTCGCGGCCAAGGGCGGCAGACCGGCCTTGCGGATGGCTTTCTGGGCGGACTTCACGTCATACGGGATCCTCCGGAATTCCACATGATGGGTATGCGCGAAGTAGAGCACGAAGCAGGCTCTGGGATCTCCGTCGCGCGGCTGGCCGACAGACCCGACATTGACGGTCGTTTTTCCGGAATGGGAGAGTTGGATTTGCTCATGGGAGGGGATGAGAATGTCGAGTTTGGATTTTCCCTGCCAGTTGATCACCATCGGCCGGTGGGTGTGGCCGACAAAGCAAAGCGGGATCTGCTGCGCCAGGAAATGCAGCAGGGCGGATTCGACATCGTTCAGGTAGGGCCATTCCTCGGAAAAATCCAGCGAGGCATGGGTGAAAACCGCATGTTTCCGGCTGAGTTTCATGGGGAGCGACCCGAGCCATGCGCGGTTGTCGGCCGAAACCTGTTTCTCCGCCAGGAGGATGCCGGCATTGGCCACATCGTTCATTTGCTCCTTGGCCAGCGGGTTGTCCAAGGCGTCATCATGGTTTCCGAGCACCACGTGCCAACCGCGCTGGCGTACGCGGTTGACGCATTCCTCGGGATAAGCCGCGTAGCCGACCACGTCGCCAAGACAAACCACATTTTCGACCCCGGCCGCATCAAGTTCCGCGGTGACGGCTTCGAGGGCGTCCAGATTCGAGTGGATGTCGCTGAGAATGGCGAGAGGGCTGCGGTGCATGGAGCCTGTCACCGGGGGTCAGGCGGGGGGGATCAACGGGACGATTCCTTCGGTCAGAAACCAGCCCTTTGCGCCACCTGGCAGTTGGCCGTAAAACCACCGGCCCCGTTGGGAGAGAAGATCGACAATGCTTCCCTGCGGCAGAGAGGCGATTTTTTCTGACTGGTCGGCGGGAGAGCTGCGCATGGAAGTGCCGCCGTTCGTCAGCACGACCGCTGTGTTGGCGAGCGCGATTCTCGGGTCGCACACCCACGAGACGGAAAGAATGGAAAACCCGAAAAGCAGGAACAGGATCCCCGCCACCAGCCTCCGCCCCCGGAATGCCGGGGGAAAAAAAGCCGCCAAGACCGCAAATGCGCCCGCCCAGAAGAGCGCGGTCCCTGCCAGCGCCAGAGCATCCATCGGGACCCGCTCGACGACCTGCGTCCGCCAGTCCTGTTTCACCGGAGGAATCCCCAGCGCGACGTTGGCTTCCTGCAAAGCGGTCCGGGCGGGAGCAAAGCGGGGATCGAGGATCAACGCGCGGCGGAAGTTCAGAGCCGCACGGGCTTCCTGCCCGGTCTTGTTGAGAGCCCGGCCCAATTCGAAAAAGACCGCGGCGCTGGGGGGGGATTTTTCCAGCGACTGCTCATACAGTTTCGCCGACTGCTCGTATTCGCCATCCCGGAACCGGGCCCGGGCATCCGAAACCGTATCCGCCCTCGCGCAGATACCGAGAAGCAGCAAAACAGCGGCGATCAGACTACTTTTCATAACGTGCCTCCAGTTCCTTCAAAACCGCGATGACTGCCTGCCGCTCGTCGGCGGTGGGCGGGGCAGCTCCGCCGGCGGCGTATTTGGTTTCCCCGTGGCGCTCGATGACCCGGTGAAGCGAAGCCTTGAATTCAGGGGGCAGCGAAGTGGAATCGATCCTCGCCGCGGCGGCCAGATCGTCGTCTCCGGCATTCAAACGCAGGAAAATGTAATCCCTCGCCTTTTCGTAGAAGTCTGCGGGTTCCACGACCCGGAGGCCCGCGAACGCATCCCGCAACAGCTTTTTCCGCGCCAATTCGCGGCCGGCGCGCGAGCGGGCAAATCTGCGGATCGACAGGATCAGGAGCATCGCGAACCAGGCGACGGCCATGGAGGCATTCGCGATCAGGAAGTCCCGGCGGAAGAACAGCGAGGCCCAGCTCGTGGAACCTCCGGCCATGGTGGCAACGTCCGGCGTCGAGACCGGTGCCGGCGTCGGTGCCGGCGTCGGGGCCAGCTTGTCTGCCTGCGAGGCGACCGGAGTGCCGGCAGCAGCCGGCGCCGCTCCGCCGGCTTTCGCATTCACCTCGAGCGGCTCTTGCGTGAGCACCGAATATTTTCCCGTAGAGGGATCAAAAAACGAAAACCGCAGGCCGGGAGTCCGCGTCTGGTCCTGTCGCGCGACGAGGGCGAATTCAAAGGTCTTCTCCCCGGTGAATCCCACCGCATCCGTGGACTGGAATTTGTCCGAGGGGGGATACGATCTCCAGCCCTCGTCCCCGGTCAGGAGCGGCGCTCCCATTCCCTCGAAATTCCCTTGGCCCGAAACCAGCACCTTCAGATTGACCGGTTCTCCGGCAGAAACCTTCTTGGGAGACACCGAGGCTTCCATGGTGAACTTGCCGACGGCCCCGGAAAAATCCTCGGGTCGCCCATCCTTAGGCAGAGGAAGGATTTCGATCTGCATGGGCTTTGTCTTGAGAGTGACATCCCGGTTATCCGTGAACATGCCCTGCGGGATGGGCAGGTTGCTAAAAAAATCTCCGAGCCCCTGGGGCGATTTTCCGGGGAGCTGGAGCCGCGCCTCCAGCGTGGCTTCGGGGATTTCCAGGGTCCCGGCTTTCACGGCGGTGATCGCGCTCTGGAAGCTGAAGACCACATAGCTGGCCCCGTTGACGACCTGCTCGCGTTTGACGGCATTGGAGAATTTCTGGACGGTGAACCCTTCGCCCCCAAAGTTCGGCCGCTCGCCCACCTGGCCGCCGATCCGGGAATTGAAATAGAACCGGAGTTCCACCGGCACGACCTCCCCGACATAGACTTTCTTTTTCGAGAGGATGAGCTCGGCAAAAAACGGTTCCCCTGTCTCGGCGGAAGCCGGAGGCTGGCCGGAGGGCACGGGGGCCGGCGCCGTGTTCTGCGGAAAGCCCGGCATCTGCTGCGGCACCCGCGCGCCGCCTCTCACCGAGAGCTTCATCGCCTGGGTGCGGAATGTCTTTCCTTCAATCTGGACATCGAATGACGGGATCGTGAACTCCCCCTCGAATTGCGGCACGACAAGGTAGGTGTAGGTGAGCGTCGAACTCATCTTGAAGTTGTGCATTTCAAACTGGGTGGACCGCCCGGTGAGACTGATCTGCAGACCTTTCACCGAGAGCGTCTGGGGAACATCGGCCCCCCTCGCCCCACGCACGGTTACCATGAGTTGGACGGGTTCGCCCACCTGTGCCTGGTTGCCCGACAGCCCGACTGCGACCTCCTGCGCTCGCAGGCAAAACGGCAGGAGAACCGCCAGAACAAGAAAGATACGTTTCATAGTATTACCAGTCACGCAGCACCTCCTGGGAAGTTGGCTGCTGGATGAGATTCACTTTTTCTTCCTCGGAATTCAAGGACTTGAGAAGCGCGCGGGCCTGGGCCGGGCTCATCTCTCCGTCCTTGCCCTGTTGTTCCTCGGCCGCGGCCGCCGCCTGCTCTTCGGTTTTTTTGTCCTTCTTCTCGTCTCCGGTATTGGCTTTGACATCGCCTTCCTTCTTTTCGCCGGGAGTGGGAGTTGGTGCGGCGGCTGGTTTTTTCTGGTCTTGGGAGTTCTGGGACTTGGGGGACTGGTCTTTTTGATTCTGCTGGTCCTGCTTGTTCTGCTGGTCTTTCTGGTCCTTGTTCTGCTGGTCCTGCTTGTTTTGCTGGTCTTTCTGGTCCTTGTTCTGCTGGTCCTGCTTGTTCTGCTGATCTTTCTGGTCCTTGTTCTGCTGGTCCTGTTTGTTTTGCTGGTCTTTCTGGTCCTTGTTTTGCTGGTCCTGTTTGTTCTGCTGGTCTTTCTGGTCCTTGTTCTGCTGGTCCTGTTTGTTCTGCTGGTCTTTCTGGTCCTTGTTTTGCTGGTCCTGCTTGTTCTGTTGGTCTTTCTGGTCCTTTTTCTGCTGGTCCTTCTTGTCCTGCTGTTTTTCCTGCTTGTCGAGTTCCTCCAGGAGCTTCTTCACGATGTCGCGGTTTTCCTTGGCCTGTTTGTTTTTCGCATCGAGGTTGAGGGCCTCGGTGTATTGTTCGATGGCATTTTTCCAATCGGACTTTTTGGCCGCATTATCCTTGGCGGCCTCGCCCCGGCGGACGAGAGAATTGGCGAGGTTGTAGGCGGCATCCTCGCGCAACTTGATGTCCTCGGAGAGAAGGGCGCCCGTAAATCGGGAGATCGCCTGTTCGAAATCTCCGAGCTTGTAGGCGGAGGCCCCGGCGTTGAACTGAACCTCGCGGGAATCCGGCGTTTTTTTCAACTGCTGCTCGAAGACCTTGCGGGCCCTCTCATAATTTCCGGACTGATAATCCTGCAGGCCCGTGGAGGCCGCATCGAGGCGGGGAGCGAGAGCAAACACGACCATTGCCATGGCGGCCGCGTTCCGTGCATGCCTCCGGCGCTTTTCTCCCAGAAGAAGCCAGAGCATCAGAAATCCCACGGCAAAACCCAGCGGCCACTGGTAGCGCTCCAGCGGTTGACGCGCGGAAAGCATTCCCGACTCGGCAGCATCCATCGGCTCGATCCCCTGCTGGAAAATCTCCCTCGCGGCATCCGGCCCGATGGGAACGTAAAATCCCCCGGTCACCTTGGCGATCTCCTTCATCCGGGTCTCATCGAGCTTCGTCTGAACGGGCTTTCCGGAAACGTCGCGGACAAAGTCCTGCCGTCCGTCCTCGGACCGGAATGGAATCAGCGATCCCTCCGGAGAACCGATGCCGACGGTGAAGATGCGGATCCCGTGTTCCGCAGCTTTTTTCGCGGCGGCGACCCCGTCTTCGTCGAGTTCCTCGCCATCGGTGAGGAGGACGAGCGCGCGCGTCTGCCCCTCCGCCTTCCCGAAGGCCAGTTCGGCGGTTGCAACCGCCGATGCGATATCGGTTCCTCCTTTCGGGATGACATTGGTGTCGAGCTCTTCGAGCGCATTGAGCACGGCGCCGTAGTCGAGCGTGAGCGGTGCCTGGAGAAAGGAGGAACCCGCGAATGCGACGAGCCCGACCCGGTCGCCTTTGAGCAGGCGGATGAGATCCTGGGTGAGGAGCTTGGCGCGAGCCAGCCGGGTGGGGGCGACGTCTGTTGCCAGCATGCTCTTGGAAGTATCCACGGCGACGATGATGTCCCGGCCTTTCTGCTTGATCTCCTGCGGGGTGAACCCGTATCGCGGCTGCGCGAGGGCAACCAATACCAGGCCCAACGTGAGGACGATGAGAACCCCTCGGACAACCCTGCGGACCACACTCACGGAGCCGGCAAGTTGCTCTCGGAGACGGGGTGCCACCACTTTGGAAACCAGGGCACGCCCGCGAATATGCGACCACACGTACAGCGCCGCGAATACCGGCAGCGCCAGCAATCCCCAGAGCCAGAGCGGGGAACCGAATGTCAGGGCAATCGTCTCCATAATGTCTGTGAAAGCAGGATTTCTGCTCCGAGGCAGGCGAGGCCGGCCATCAGGAACCAGGGGAAGATCTCGCGGTAGTTCACGATTTTTTCCACCTCGACTTTTGACTTCTCGAGTTTGTCGATTTCCCCGAGGATTTTTTCGAGCGAGCGGGTGTCGGTGGCCTGGTAGGCAATCCCGTTGGCAATTTTTGCGATGTCCTGGATCGTCTGAGGATTAAAATCGACCGGCACGTTCCGATAGACCTTGCGGCCGAAGGGATCGGTGAACGGGAAGGGAGCCTCCCCCTGGGTGCCGACACCGATCGTGTAAATGCGGACCCCGAGCGCTTTGGCCGCCTCGGCCGCAGTCAGCGGCATGACCTTGCCCGCGTTGTTGTCGCCGTCGGTCAGCAGAACGATGAGCTTTGTTTTCGCCTCCTTGTCCTTGAGCCGGTTGGCGCCCGACGCGATAGCGGAACCGATCGCCGTGCCGTCCTCGACGAGGCCGATCTGGATGCGGTCGAGGTTCTGGAGCAGCCAATCGTGGTCGAGGGTGAGCGGGCTGACGAGATACGGGCGCCCGGCAAACGCGATGATCCCCATCCGGTCGTTCGGACGCTTGCGGATGAATTGCTCGGTCACTTTCTTGACGACCTCGATCCGCCCCGCCCGGCTGGAGCCGATGGAAAAGTCCTCGGACAGCATCGAGCGGGAGACGTCGAGGAGCAGCATGATGTCCACCCCGCTGGCCTGGACGCGCGTGGTCTCGCTGCCCAGCCGGGGTTGGGCCAGCGCCACGATGAAGGAGGCCAGCGCCAAATAGGAAAGCGCCGCCAGGAAGGCTCCCGCACGCGAGCGGCGGCGCATCCCCAGGCGGACCAGGGATTCCGTGCTGGAAAACGTCACCCCAGCCATCCCCCCGAAGCGCCCGCGCAGAAAAGCGATGAGCGGGACGAGGAGCAGGAGCAGAAGCACCCAAGGGTAAGCGATGGTCACTCCGAAAAGCGTCATGGCTTTGCCTCCGTGGTTTTCCCCGGCTGGACCTCGGCGCGAACGAGCCGGCCCGCGGTTTCCAAAAGCCCGATCATTTCGGATTCACCGGCTTCCGCCCGGGCATACTTCAAGAGGTCGGTCTTCTCCAAAAAGACCGCGAGGCCGGATTTTTCGTTGTCCGTGAAGACTGGGTTGGCCCGGATGGTTTCCAAAAATTCCAGCGACGTCTGGGTGGTGGCGTGGAGCCCGTGCTGCTCGTGGATGTAGTTCCTGATCGCGTCGGAAACCGTGATCCCGAAAGCATACGGGTCGGCTCCGGCAACCGTGGCCCGCAGGGCTTCCAAAACCGCCAGAGCCCGTTCCTTCGCCGTCGGCGGAGTTTTCCGTCCGAGCCACGAACGCAGCCCCCAGACGAGGCCGGCCACCAGGAGGAGAATCCCGAGGGCCACGCACACGACGGCCCAAACCGGCCAGGGAAAATACCAGACCGGGCCGATGATGTCGTGGATGGGAGCTGGCGTGGGAGCGGCTGGAGCGACTGGATTCATGCGGCAAGGCGGCGTTCCCGCTGCTCGAAAAACGCGCGCAGCGGCAGCAGGTAGTCCTCGGTTGTGGAGAGCCGCACGATGTCCACCCTCCGGCTGCGGAAGAGGCGCTCGGCCGACTTGCGCCTCAACTCGTTCAGATCCGCCAGCCCGCGGCGCACGCCCTTGCTTCCGGTGTTGATGTCGATCTGCTGCCCGGTTTCGGCGTCTTCCAGCGTGATGATCCCCACGTCGGGCATCACGGATTCGCCCGGGTCGCTCACCGGCATGGCCACCACATCGTGCCGGCGGCTGGACACGGTGAGAGCCTTGGAAAAATCCGGCGCGATAAAATCGGAAATCAGGAAGAGAACCGCGCGGCGGCTGGTCACGCGGTTGAGGTAGTCTAGCGCGCCCGCCAGGTTTGTCCCCCTGCCCTTCGGCTGAAAATACAGCATCTCGCGAATGAGGCGCAGCGTGTGCAGGCGGCCTTTTTTGGGCGGGATGTAAAGCTCGACATCGTCGCTGAAAAGCAGGAGCCCGACTTTGTCGTTGTTGTTGATCGCGCTGAACGCCAGGATCGAAGCCACCTCGGCGGCCAGCTCGCGCTTGCTCAGCTCCACGCTCCCGAATGTCCCCGACGCGCTCACATCCACCACCAGCATGACCGTGAGCTCCCGCTCCTCCGTGAACTTTTTTATGTAGGGCGCATTCATCCGGGCGGTCACGTTCCAGTCGATCGAGCGGATCTCATCGCCCGGCGCGTATTCCCGCACCTCCTCGAAATTCATGCCCGTCCCTTTGAAAACACTGTGGTACTGGCCGGCGAACCCGGCATTCACCAGGCGGCGGGTCCGCAGCTCGAGGCGGCGGATTTTTTTCAGGATTTCTTTTGGGTCACTCATGGAGGTTTAAGTTTTAAGTTTTAAGTGGTCGCTGGGCCGGGTTTCCTTAAAACTTAATACTTTATTCTTAAGACTCGATTTTAAGGCACCGGGAGGCCGGCGAAGATCTGTTCGACAATCATTTCCGACGTGACCGATTCCGCCTCGGCTTCGTAGCTCACGGCGATGCGGTGGCGCAGCACGTCCAGCCCCATGGACTTGACATCCTGGGGCGTCACATAGCCGCGGCCGGCGATAAAAGCATTCGCTTTGGCGGCCAGGGTGAGAAAAATCGTGGCGCGAGGGGAAGCCCCGTAGCGGATCATCCCGTCGAGCTTGAGCTTGCTGGCCGCGGGGTCGCGGGTCGCCCAGACGATGTTGACGATGTAGTCTTTCACGCGCTCGTCCACGTAGATGTCGTTGACAACCCCGCGGGAGCGGATGATTTCGTCGGCCGTCACGACCGCCTGCACATCCAGGCGCGGGGCGGAGGTGGACATGGCGTCGAGGATGGCGCGCTCCTCCTCGCGGGTCGGATAGCCGACGTTGACTTTCAGCATGAAACGGTCCAACTGGGCCTCGGGGAGCTGGTAGGTGCCTTCCTGCTCGATCGGGTTCTGGGTCGCCAGAACCAGAAACGGGTCCGGCAGTTTGAAGGTCTGGTCCCCGATGGTCACCTGGCGTTCCTGCATCGCTTCGAGCAGGGCGCTCTGAACTTTCGCGGGCGCGCGGTTGATTTCGTCGGCGAGGATCAAATTCGAAAAAATCGGGCCGAGCTTCGTGGTGAACTGGCTTTCCCGGGGATTGTAGATCAACGTGCCAATCAAATCTGCCGGGAGAAGATCGGGGGTGAATTGAAGCCTTTGGAACCCGGTATGGATCGAGCTCGCGAGCGTCCGCACGGTCAATGTCTTGGCCAGGCCCGGTACGCCCTCGAGCAGCACGTGTCCATTGGTCAGCAGCCCGACCAGCAACCGGTGCACAAGGTTTTTCTGCCCCACAACGACCTTCCCCACTTCGGATATCAGGGGATCGACCCAATGGCGGTTTTCTTGGACTTGATGGGTGAGTTCGGAGGTATTGATGCTCATAATTTATGTTTTACTTTGTAATGACAGGGATGTGTTTGAAATTGAGACAAAGAGCCGGGGCGTTTCGTTCAAAATGGCGATGGGTTATTTAATGAGATAGGGGCCGACATCGAAAGAATCGCCGACCTTCACCGCATCGTATCGCAGTTTATCGTTCAGCCAAACGTTGAATGTCTTCTTGGAACCATCGCTTTGCGGGACCTCCACGGAGAGCAGATACTGCCCGTCGCTGGTCCGGGCGCTGACGGTGCCGCCGCGGTTCAGGGTGATCTGCCGTTCGGGCGCGGGGTAGGGCTGGAACTCCTTCGAGACGATCACTCCGGTCATCCGTGCCTCGTGGAGCCCCCTTCCGCTTTCCCAGACGGCATAAAGAATGAACCCCACGACAAGCACCCCGATCAGGACTGCGGAAAAAATGACGCGCAGTGGGACTTTGGTCTTCACGACCCGGCTCGGGGTGCTCATGCAAACGAGGCTACCACAACCTGCAGAGGGGATTGAAACAAAAAAGAGCCGCGGGCTTGTGGCGCGCGGCTCTTTTGTTGATGGGAGCGGGATTACTTCTTTTTGGCTTCGCCGGGGCGGTATTCCTCTTCCGCGAACTGGAAGGCCTGGTCGAGCCCGACCATGTCTTCGCCGGGGCGGAGGGTGTCGAACGCTTCGGCTTCCTTGCGGAGAGCTTCCTCGCCGTAGTTGGCGGCCTTGATCGAGAGCCCGATGCGGCGCTCGGCTTTGTCCACTTTGATGACGCGGGCTTCGACCTCCTGGCCGACCTTGAGGACGTCTTTGACTTTCTCGATCCGCTCCTCGCTGATCTGCGAGATGTGGACGAGCCCGTCGATATCGTCCTGGAGCTGGACGAACGCGCCGAAGTTGGTGAGCTTGCTGATCGTGCCCTTGACGAGATCGCCGATGCGGAAGCGGGTGTCGATTTCCTTCCAGGGGTCGGTGTCGAGCTGTTTGATGCCGAGGCTGATCCGCTGGTTGGCCTTGTCGATGTCGATGACGACGGCTTCGAGGTCGTCGCCCTTTTTGAGCATTTCGCTCGGGTGGTTGATCTTGCGGGTCCAGGAAAGGTCGGACACGTGGATCATGCCGTCGATGCCTTCTTCGAGTTCGACGAACGCGCCATAGGCGGTCATGTTGCGGACCTTGCCCTTGACCTGCTTGCCGATGATGTAGCGGAGCTCGATCTCGTCCCATGGGTTCGGTTCGAGCTGGCGGACGCCGAGGGAGATTTTCTGCTCCTCCTTGTTGACGCCGAGAACAATCGCCTCGACATCCTGCCCCAAGGTGAGGACATCGGACGGGCGGGCGATACGTTTTGTCCAAGAGAGCTCGGAGACGTGGATGAGACCTTCCACTCCCTCTTCGATCTGGACGAATGCGCCGTAAGGCATGAGGTTCGTGATCTTTCCGGAGACTTTCTGCCCGACCGGGAACCGCTCCTCGATCTTGTCCCAAGGATTCGACTGCATTTGTTTGAGGCCGAGCGAAACGCGCTCTTTCTCTTTGTTGATGTCGAGAACTTGCACTTCGAGCTGCTGACCGACCTTCAGGATTTCACCCGGATGGTTGAGGCGCGCCCAGGACATGTCGGTGACATGGAGCAGACCGTCGATGCCATCGAGGTCGATGAAGGCCCCGAAGTCGGTGATGTTTTTGACCGTCCCGAGGATCTTGTCGCCGACGTTGACGCCGCCGAGGAATGCCTGCCGCTTCTCCGAGCGTTCCTGTTCGATGATCTCGCGCCGGCTCAGGACAACGTTTTTCCGGTCCTCGTTGATTTTGACAATTTTGAAATCGTAGATGTTCCCGACGAACTGCTGGAGGTCTTTCGGGGGGATGATGTCGATCTGGGAGGCGGGCAAAAACGCTTCGACCCCGACGTTGACGGTGAGCCCGCCTTTGACGACCGAGCGGACTTTTCCTTTGATCAGCCCGTCGCCCTTGAAGACGCCGACGATCTTTTCCCAGTTCTGGCGCTGGGCCGCTTTTTCTTTCGAGAGAACGACCATTCCCTCGTCGTTTTCGAGGCGTTCGAGCAGGACTTCGATCTCGTCGCCGATCTCGACTTCCTCCGGGTCTTCGAATTCTGAAGCGGGGATAACTCCCTCGCTCTTGTATCCGATATCCACGAGAAATTCCCGTGGTCTAATTTCGAGGATGTGTCCCTTGACGATACTTCCCTCGCGGTAATTTTTGATCGAGCTTGCGATCAATTCTTGCAATGCTGGCATAATGTTGATGGTTTCCTTTTAATGGTTCCGCCCCCGCTGGAAAAATTCCAGCGGTTGCAACCCTTCTGGCGCAGGCGGGTTGTCCAGAATAGACCTCTCTTCCCCATGAGCAATCTTTTTTCCTGACTTTTTCAGTTTCAGGAGCTTGCGGAAAACCGGGGACGGAACCAATCAGCCGGCGGCGCGCAGGATTTTTTCTGCGGCGGCCGCATCCGCGGGGGTGTCGATGCCGGGACCGGTGCGTTTGGCCATGAGGACGCGGATTTTTTCGCCGTGTTCGAGGGCGCGGAGCTGTTCGAGCTTTTCCAGTTTTTCGAGCGGGGCCGGCTTCCATTTGACGAAATCGAGAAGAAACCGTCTCCGGTAGGCATAGATGCCGAGATGGTGGAGACGGGCGGGGACGCGCCCTCGGTCGCGGTCGAACGGGATCGGGCACCTGGAAAAATAGAGCGCATTTCCCGCGAGGTCGCAGACCACTTTGACGACGTTCGGATCCTCCAGATCGGCGGGAGCAAGCGGGCAGGCCGCCGTGGCCATCCGCGCGCCGGAATCCTTCTTCAATGCCCTGATCAGCCTTCCCGCCAGTTTGGGGTCCAGAAACGGCTCGTCGCCCTGGACATTGAGGAGGATGTCGGTCTGGCGGAGGTTTTTTGCGACCTCCGCAATCCGGTCGGTGCCGCTCGGATGCGCTGAAGAGGTGAGAGCGACCTCCGCGCCGAATGAGAACGCGACCTCCAGAATGCGGGAGTCATCCGTGGCGACGATCACCTGATCAACTCCCGGCACGCGGATGCAGCGTTCCCAGACGTGTTGGACGAGCGGTTTCCCGGCAAGAAGATGAAGCGGCTTCCCGGGAAAACGGGTCGAGCCCCAGCGGGCGGGAATAACAATGGCGGCGCGTGACATGCCTCTATTTCAATCACGCAGGGCGCGGAGAGCACAGAGGAAAATTTCGAGCCTGCCGGTGGAATCGCGCCAAGACAAATCACCGCCCCCCTCTCTGCTGGAGAGGGTTGATCCAATCCACGGAAGGAAAGCGGCCGAAACCCGCATCGGCGCTATGCACGGTGGCTTTCAGCCGGATCGCTGCCGCTGCGGATTGCCCACCTCCGGTTCTGGGAGTGCCGTTCTTCGGTTTGCTTCAGGAGGTTTGCCATTTGGTGTGCATGGGAAAGTTGACCAAGTCGTAGTGGTCGAGCAAAGGTACCAGCCATTGGTTTCGCGGGTGGAGAAGCGGGTGCGGGTTCCGACCATCGACACTTTGCTCCGCATCACGGGAGCGCGCTGGACGTCGATCTCGGCAAATTGCTGGACAAGGCGAACCGTGCCACAGGCTTTCCGGCCTGTGGTAGAGTGGGTTCACAGGCCGGAAAGCCTGTGACACATTTTTCTGGACCGGCGGGCTCGGCGACGGCTTGAACCTCCGTCAGCGGTCGGCCAAGATGAGATCTACGGCTTCCGCGATCCCATCCGCAACGTGGTCGGGATTGGACGATGCCGCATGCGCGTGGCCATAGCCGGTGCGGACGAGGATGGTGCGGCAGCCGGCGGCGCGCCCGCACGCGATGTCAATGTCCTTGTCGCCCACCATCCAGGATTTCGATTGGTCGATGCGGAGATCCCGGGCCGCCTCTTCGATCATCCCGGTGCCCGGTTTTCGCCGCGGGCTTGGGGCGGACGGGGAATCCGCGCAAAAATAAACCGCGTCCACGAATCCACCGAGCTGGCGGTTGAGCTCGGATTCGACCGCGCGGTATTGGGACAGCGAAAATTTCCCCGAGGCGAGGCCGCTTTGATTTGTGACCACAACATTCAGCCACCCCTCCTCGCGGAGTCTGCGGAGCCCGTCGGCCGCGCCGGGGAAGGCCCTCACCATGGCGGGGTCGCTGCAATAGTGGACCTCCTCCATGAGCGTCCCGTCCCGGTCAAAAAAAACTGCCGGCCTATTTCCCATCCTGCTCGAAGCTTGCGATGAGTTCGTCGGCCACGAGGGTGGCGGTCCCCAGTTTGGCCACGACAACCCCGCTGGCGTGGTTCGAGATTTCCGCGGCTTCATGGGACGTCGCCCCGGCACAAACCGCCAGAGTGTAAAGGGCGATGGCGGTATCCCCTGCCCCGGAGACATCGAAAACCTCACGGGCTTTGGTCGGGGTGTGGAACGGCGGGGATCCTTTCTCAAAGAGGATCATCCCGTGTTCTCCAAGCGTCACCAGAAGACCGTTGAGGCCCCACTTTTCCAGGAGCAGCGATCCCACATCGAGGAGAGCGGCATCGCTTATCGGATCCTCCGCGGCACCGGGATCCATCCGCCCGGCCATCGCGAACGCCTCCGACCGGTTCGGTTTTAAAAAATCCACCCCGCTCCAATCGAGCTGGTTCCCCGGATTGGGGTCGGCGGTGAGGAATTTTCCGTGTTCCCGTGCCAGGCTGCACACGCGGTCTTTGAGGGTTTGGCAGAGAAACCCTTTCCCGTAGTCCTCGATAATGACCGCATCCACCGAAGGCATGAGTCCCGTGATCAGCTCGACCGCCCGAGCGGTCACCTCGGCGATAGGCCCGCGGTTTTTTTCGCGGTCCACGCGGACGACCTGCTGCTGGCGCGCGACGATGCGGGTCTTGACGATCGTCGGAATCTGAGCGGTCGCGACCAAGGCCCCCGTTTCAATCCCCTCGTCGGAAAGAAGCCCCCTCAGCTTCGCGGCATAGGGATCCTCCCCCACGACACCGCAAAGCAAAACGCTGGCGCAAAACGGGCGGAGGTTCCTCGCGACGTTGGCGGCTCCTCCGGGATACGAGGACTCGGCCTGCACCTCCACCACCGGGACCGGAGCCTCCGGCGAGATGCGTGAAACCCTGCCCCAGACAAATTCGTCCAGCATGACGTCGCCAACAACCAGAATCTGCCGGGAAGCCGCGACCTGAAGAAGATGTTGTAATCTTGATGGATTCATTGCATGTTGGCTATCTGTTCTAGACCGCCTCTGCCCGCGCGACAAAGCTCATTTTTTTCCACATGACCAAGAATGTCTATTTGATTCTGGCCGCAACCTGCCTCGCCACGCTCCATCCTGGTGCCGCGCAATCGGCCCCGGAGAGCATCGACCTCTCGAAATTTCCGGCCAAGGAAGTCGATAATATTGTCGTTCCCGTGCCCAGCGAGATCTTTTCCGTTCTCGACAAGCTCGGCACCCCGAACTGGCGGGCTGAACTCAGGAGCTCCACGGGAAAAAACACGGGCAACCGCGCCCAGGTCGCACTCCTTTTGGGCACGGTGATCGCCGAGGGCTTCATCGCCGTCGAAGCCGAGGATTCCGAAAAAGTGAAAGACATCGGCCGGGAGGTGCTGGTGCTGGCCGAGGCGATCAACGTCCGCAAAGCCGTGATCGCCCGAAGCAAGAGCATCACCGAGAAGGCCGGGGCCAAGGACTGGCGTTCTGTCCGAAAAGAGTTTGACGGGGCGCTCCAAGATGTCCGCGCGGCCATGGAGGAGCTTGGGGATGACGAGCTCGCCCAGCTTGTCAGCATCGGGGGATGGCTCCGCGGCACTCAGGTCCTCACCTCGATCGTCTCGAAAAACTACTCGCCGGACGGCGCGGAACTTCTTTACCAGCCGCAGCTTCTCGACTATTTCACCCGGCGGCTCGACGGGCTGAAAAACACCCGTCTCGGCAAAGATGAACTTGTCGTGAGTATCCGGAAGACGCTCGCCGCCATCAGGCCGCTCATCGGCAAGGATGACGGCGCAAAAATTCCGCCGGAGAACGTCCAACGCATCAACAAGATGACCAGCGAGGTGGTCGTCGCCATCACCTCCAAGGAGAGCTGATCCTGCGATGAAAAAATCTCTCTGCTTTCTCTTGGCCCTGCTTCTGCTCGCACCGGCGTACGCCTATGTGAACGACGCGCTTTCGTTTGCTCACGAGGCGGTCAATCCCTACGCCAAAAAAGGGTTCAACGTCCGCGAGGATGCCTGGGGCGGCGACCTCGGGGTCAAAGACCAGCAGGCGGTCACCGCGCAACTTTTCAAGGGAAACGAATACTGGTTTTGTCTGGGCACCGAGGTCAAAGGGGCCGTGGTGACGCTTCACATCTACGATTCCCAGGGGAAATTGGCCGAAGCCGAATCCTGGCAGAAGGGGCGCTTTGCGGCAGCCCGGATCGCCCCCGCAAAGACGGGCACCTATTACGCCATTATCACGGTGGACAAGTCTCCGCAGGAACGGACGGGGTGGGCGGTTATTTACGCCTATAAATAACCCCTCATGGAGAATTTCACGCTGGAATTCGAAAACGCCCGCGCGTTGCAGGCGCTGTATGGGGGAGACGAAAAGCTCCTCCGCGAGCTGGAAACCCGCCTCGCGGTCCGCGTGACGACTCGGGACGGTTGGCTGCGCGTCGAGGGGGACGAGCAGAATCTCGGGCAGGCCCGTGCCGTGATCGAGCAGCTCCAGGATGCGGTCAAACGCGGCGTCCCCGTCAGGAGGCACGAGTTCCAATACGCGCTGAACTCCGTCAACGGAAAATCCGCGGGAAATGACAGGCTGGGAAGCCTGCTAGAAACGCGGGTCCAATGCTCGGCCCGAAAGCCCCCGATCATCCCAAAAACCGCCGGGCAAAAAGGCTACCTCCAGGCCATCTTGGCGAACGACATCACGTTCGGTGTCGGGCCAGCTGGAACAGGAAAAACCTATCTCGCCGTGGCGCTGGCGGTCGCCGCGCTCAAACAGGAAAAGGTCAGCAGGATCGTTCTCACCCGGCCGGCGGTCGAGGCCGGAGAGGCGCTCGGGTTCCTGCCGGGCGACCTCCAGGAAAAAATCCTGCCGTATCTCCGCCCGCTCTACGACGCCCTCTACGACATGCTGGAACTCGAGGAAATCCAAAAATTCATGGATCGCGGGGTCATTGAAATCGCCCCGCTCGCCTACATGCGCGGGCGCACGCTGGCCAATTCGTTCGTCATTCTGGACGAGGCCCAGAACACCACCGCGGAGCAGATGTTCATGTTTCTCACCCGCCTCGGCGAAGGGTCGCGCTGCGTGGTCACCGGCGACCGCACGCAGATCGACCTGCCCCGCAACAAGCTCAGCGGGCTCATCGAGGCCGTCGAGGCCCTCCGGGAGGTCCCCGGAATCGCCATGCATTTCTTCAGCGAGCAGGACGTCGTCCGCCACCCCCTCGTGCAGTCGATCATCCTCGCCTACAAGGAACACCGGGGAGCCAGGGAAAGCCGGATCTGAACACCATGTGGGATTTCTTGAAAAAACGGCGGCTGGTGGGCAAAGGGCTCGATTGCGGAAAACGCCGCCGAACCGTCGAGCAGAACGAGTTCGCCGAATCCCTCCAATCCGGATGGCCCGCCAGGTCGGTCCTCTTGGGAACCTTCATCCTCGGCCTCGCCATCCTGATTTTCACCGGCCACCAGGACGAGCCGGCCAAAAAATTCCTCCTGTGCCTGCTCATCTTTGTGACCGCGGTCGTGCAGTTGTGGATCAACCACCCGCAAACGCTGGCCGTGAATTCGCGCCTCTGCCTGCTGCTCGGGATTTTCCTCGTGCAGTTGACCGCGATCAAAGTGACGCTCTTCCAGGCGGCTGCGGGGAACATCGACCTCCAACTGGCCCCGCTCCTTGTCCCCTACGCGTTCGCCCCGCTCGTGCTGTCCGTTCTGCTCGGCCGCAACCACGGCCTCTACGCGGCGACTTTTGTCAGCCTCTGGGGCTCTCTCTTGGTCGGCCGCATCGACCCGGTCATCCTGGTGATTTCGCTCATCACCGGGTTCATCGCCGTCTATGTCACGTTGCAGGTGAGGCGGCGCAGCAGGCTGATCCGCGCCGGAGTCTATGTCGGGATCGCGACATGGATCCTCGCGGCGGCGTTCGGGCTGATCGGCCCGGTCATCTGGGAGGCTCCGGCGCTGACCGACTGGAGAATGATCGGGCTCCAAAGCCTCGCCGCCATCGCGACCGGGATCGGGACCGCGATTATCGTCAGCGGGATTCTGCCCATGCTCGAGCCGCTGTTCAAAATCACCACCGACATTTCCTGGCTGGAAATGAGCGATCTGAACCATCCGCTTCTCAAGCGGCTGAGCATGGAGGCGCCCGGCACCTACCACCACAGCCTCGCCGTGGCCAACCTGGCGGAAGCCGCGGCGGAGTCGGTCGGCGCGAATCCCACCATTTGCAGGGTTTGTTCCTATTTCCACGATATCGGCAAGCTCGTGAAACCCGAATACTTTACAGAAAACATCCATCCGGGCGACAACCCCCACGACGACCTGACGCCGACCATGAGCGCGCTCATCATCATTGCCCACGTGAAAGAAGGCGTCGATCTCGCGCTCAAACACAAGCTCAACGGCGAGATCACCGACATCATCCGCCAGCATCATGGCACCTCGCTCGTCGCCTTCTTCCACAAGCGCGCCCTCCAGCAGCAAGATGATGCCCGGCTGGGCGGGAAAATCATGAACATGCGCGAGGACGACATCCCCGAGGTGAGGGAGGAAAGCTTCCGCTATCCCGGCCCCCGGCCCAGGACCAAGGAAGCGGCGATTGTCAGCCTGTCGGATGCGATCGAAAGCGCCTCGCGAAGCTTGGAGAGGCCGACCCCCCAGAGAATCGAAGACCTCGTCAACGACGTGGTGGAAACCCGCATCGCCGAACACCAGCTCGACGAGTGCCCGCTGACGCTCGCGGAAATTTATCGCGCCGCGGACAGTTTCCGGTTCACCCTCGTCAACATGCTCCACGCGCGGATCGCGTATCCCAAACGCGAAGACCCGCCCGCCGCCGACAAACGCGAGGAAAAATCCGTCGCCTGAATGCCCTCTCGGCATGCCTGACATCGTCATCGCATCACGGCAGCGCTCGGTCCGATACGACCACGGCCGGCTCGTACTGCTTGTGGAAAATGCCCTGCCGCTGTGCTTGGAGGCAGCCGCGAAACTTCGGGGCCCACTCACCGGTCTCCGGCAGATCGAATGCGCGGTTGTCGGGCACCGCACGATGGCCCGGGTCCACCGCAAGTTTCTCGATATCCGAGGCGCAACCGACGTGATCACATTTCCTTACGGGGAGATCCTTGTCTGTGCCCCTGTCGCCGAATCGCGCGCCAGGGAGTTCGGCCACGACGTCACCACAGAACTTGCCCTTTATTGCATCCACGGCCTTCTCCATCTGGCCGGGCACGATGACGTTGCTCCAGATTCCGCCCGCCTCATGGGCAGGGCGCAAAGGAGAATCCTCGGCATCGTCTCGCGGCAGGGCCCCCGCGGCTGTCCTTGAGATTTCTGCCGGCCGGGCGTATATCTCAAAAAAAGACAAACCTATGAAAGACGAATCCTCGCTCCCCGCAACAGACCCATCCGCAGCATCCCCTCAAGGAAAGTGCCCATTCCATCATGCTCCCGGCACTGGCACGACCAACACCGACTGGTGGCCGAACCAGTTGAAGGTCGATCTCCTGCACCAGCATTCCTCGAAATCCAACCCCATGGGCGAGGGCTTCGATTACGCGAAGGAATTCCAGGGCCTCGACCTCGCGGCGGTGAAAAACGATCTCGCGGCCCTGATGACCTGTTCGCAGGACTGGTGGCCGGCGGACTTCGGCCACTACGGGCCGTTTTTCGTACGCATGGCCTGGCACAGCGCCGGCACCTACCGGACGGGCGACGGCCGAGGCGGCGCCGGCAGGGGCCAGCAGCGCTTCGCACCGCTCAACAGTTGGCCGGACAACGTGAGCCTCGACAAGGCCCGGCGGCTGATCTGGCCGATCAAGCAGAAGTATGGGCGGAAGATTTCCTGGGCTGATCTCATGATTCTCACGGGCAATGTCGCGCTCGAAACGATGGGCTTCAAAACGTTCGGCTTCGGCGGCGGGCGTGATGACACCTGGGAGCCGGATCGGGATGTCTATTGGGGCAAGGAGACCACATGGCTCGACGACAAGCGCTACTCCGGCGAGCGGGATCTCGAAAACCCGCTGGCGGCCGTGCAGATGGGCCTGATTTACGTCAACCCGGAAGGCCCGAACGGCAACCCCGACCCCGTCGCCGCTGCGCGGGACATCCGCGAAACCTTCGCCCGCATGGCGATGAACGACGAGGAAACCGTGGCGCTCATCGCCGGCGGCCACTCCTTCGGCAAGGCCCACGGAGCCGGCCCGGCGGATCATGTGGGCCTCGCCCCGGAAGCAGCCGGCCTCGCCGAACAGGGCTTTGGCTGGAAGAGCAGCTTTGGCACAGGCAAAGGCGCTGACGCGATCTCCAGCGGCCTCGAAGTGACATGGACGACGACGCCCACCAAGTGGGGCAATGGCTTTTTTGAAAACCTGTTTGGCTACGAATGGGAACTCACCAAGAGCCCGGCCGGGGCGCATCAGTGGACGCCGAAGAACGGTGCTGGAGCCGGGACCGTCCCATGCGCGCACGACGCTTCGAAGCGGATCGCGCCTTCCATGCTGACCACCGACCTCGCGCTGCGGTTCGATCCGGCCTATGAAAAAATCTCGCGGCGGTTCTACGAGAACCCGGGTCAGTTCGCCGACGCGTTCGCCCGCGCGTGGTTCAAGCTGACCCACCGCGACATGGGCCCGCGAGCGCGCTACCTCGGGCCGGAGGTTCCTGCGGAAGAACTGATCTGGCAGGACCCGGTCCCCGCGGCCGATCACCCGCTGGCCGATTCGATGGACATCGCCGCCCTCAAGGGCAAAATCCTGGCGTCCGGCCTGACCGTCTCCGAACTGGTGACAACCGCCTGGGCATCGGCATCCACATTCCGTGGTTCCGACAAGCGCGGCGGCGCGAATGGTGCCCGCATCCGACTTGCGCCGCAGAAGGATTGGGAAGTCAACCAGCCGGCCCAACTGGCCAAGGTGCTCAAAGCCTTGGAAGGCATCCAGAGCGCGTTCAACAGCTCCCAAACTGGCGGGAAAAAAGTCTCGCTGGCCGACCTCATCGTTCTGGGCGGATGCGCCGGCGTCGAGCAGGCGGCGAAGAACTCCGGTCACGCGGTCATCGTCCCCTTCGCCCCGGGCCGCACGGACGCCTCGCAGGAGCAAACCGATGTGGAGTCCTTCGAGTTCCTCGAGCCGGCCGCCGACGGCTTCCGCAATTACCTCAAAACGAAATACTCGGTCTCGGCCGAGGAATTGCTCATCGACAAGGCCCAGTTGCTCACGCTCACCGCGCCGGAAATGACGGTGCTCGTCGGCGGCCTGCGTGTCTTGAACACCAATGTCGGCGGCTCGCAAAGCGGCGTCTTCACCGGGCGGCCCGAAGCGCTCACCAACGACTTCTTCGTGAACCTGCTCGACATGAGCACCGTGTGGCAGCCGCTCTCGAAGGAAGAAGATCTCTTCGAAGGCCGCGACCGAAAATCGGGCCAAGTGAAATGGACCGGCACGCGCGTCGATCTGGTCTTCGGTTCCAATTCCCAGCTTCGCGCCCTGGCGGAAGTTTACGCCAGCTCCGGTTCCCAAACCAAGTTTGTCCAGGACTTCGTGGCGACCTGGAACAAGGTGATGAACCTCGACCGCTTCGACCTCTCGTAATCCAGGACTCCCGCGGAGACGCGGAGACCGAAAGAGTTGTAGCGGCGGTCTGTGACCGTCGCATTTCTTCTTTCCCCCTATCTTGCCACGCTCATAGAGCGCCGCTACAGCGTTTTCGGCTCCCTTGTCCGAGCTCGCCTTTAAGTAAAACCTGATGAGACAACCGTGCCATTTTGGTGTAGGATATCACTCGAAAGCTGAACCAAAAAGAAAGCCATCATTTATGTATCAAACCAAAGCCTATTCCGCCGCCAGCGCGACTTCGTCGCTCGCTTCCGCCAAAATCAACCGCCGCCAGCCGACCGCCAGCGACGTGCAGATTGAAATTCTCTTCTGCGGCGTCTGCCACTCCGACCTCCACTTCGCCCGCAACGAATGGGGTTTCACCGGATATCCGGCTGTGCCGGGCCACGAGATCGTCGGCCGCGTGACGGCCGCCGGCGGCGACGTGAAGAAGTTCAAGGTCGGTGACACCGTTGGCGTGGGTTGTCTCGTGGACTCGTGCCGCACCTGCCCCGATTGCCACGCCGGTCTGGAGCAGTTCTGCACGGACATGACGATGACATATGGCAGCATGGACAAGCATCTCAACGCCCCGACGCTCGGCGGTTATTCGCAGAGCATTGTCGTGACGGAGGACTTCGTGCTGCGCATGCCGGCCAACCTCGACCTCGCCGCCGCCGCGCCGCTGCTGTGCGCGGGCATCACCACGTATTCCCCGCTGCGCCATTGGAAGGTCGGCCCCGGCCAGAAGGTCGGCATCGTCGGCCTTGGCGGTCTCGGCCACATGGGCGTCAAATTTGCCAAGGCCTTTGGTGCCCACGTCGTATTGTTCACCACATCGCCGGGCAAGGTCGCGGACGGCAAACGCCTCGGAGCCCACGAGGTCGTCGTCTCCACCGACGCCGCCCAGATGGCGACCCATGCCAACAGCTTCGACTTCATCCTTGATGCCGTCTCAGCCACGCATGACATCAGCGCCTATTTGAACTTGCTGAAACGTGACGGCAACCTGACGCTGGTCGGCGCCCCCGAGAAGCCGCTCCCGGTTGCGTCCTTTCCGCTGATCTTCCGTCGCCGCTCCTTCTCCGGCTCGCTCATCGGCGGCTTGCCCGAGACGCAGGAGATGCTCGATTTCTGCGGCCAGCACAACATCACCTGCGACATCGAAATGATCCGCATGGACGAGATCAACACCGCCTACGAGCGCATGCTCAAGAGCGATGTGAAATACCGCTTCGTGATTGATATGGCCTCGCTCAAGTCGGAGTAGCAAAGATATGGATATCAAAAGACACAGAAATAGAAAAGCGGCTTCAATCAAAACAATTTCACAAGGAGAATTTTATGGAAAAACTTACACGGAAAAATGTCGTCGTCGTTATCGGAGCTGGATCAATCGGCCAAGCGATTGCGCGGCGGGTTAGCGCAGGCAAACACATAGCGCTCGCGGATTTGCGTCTGGCGAATGATGAATTGAAAGGGCCGCGCGGCGCAGGCTACCGCCGCATGATGGAATTGTGTGCGGCGGGACGAGCCGGAACTCCAGACGAGGTCGGAACTGTCGGCGCACTCCTCATGGGGGCTGACGGCGCGTTTATCACCGGCAGCGACTTCCTCATGGATGGCGGAGTAACGGCGGGTTATTGGTTCGGCGAACTTGCTCCAAAGTAAAGGAAGGAAATCCGAGGGAAACGTATCGACGACTCATCGATAACCCGAGGGAGGGCGAGGCTCCGTCCGAGCCGTGATAAATTGGGGCTCACACGGAGGTTCGCCCTCCCATCGTTGGCGTTACGCGCGGAACAGGGGGAGAAGGCGAGGATTGCTTGTGAGCGATGAGATCTCCATGATGGCGGGAACTTCCCCGGAATGCCAAAATCCCTGCCACATAAACCCAAAAAACAACGTCCCTCCAAGTCCTCCTGGATTTCCCGGTCGATCGCGCGGCTGCTGGGCAAGCCGGTGAAATGTCCGCCCGAACCGGACAAGCCATGTGGCGGGAGCAGGCCAATCGCGCCGACGAAGGCAGAGACGGCGCTTCTGAAACCTTTCGCCGGACTTTCTCTGGCCCGCATCCGCGTCCCGAAAACAAAAGCCGAGTGCGAAGCGGCCGCCGCAGAAATTCTCGCGGCGGGCGTCGCCGGGTTCGACACCGAGGCCAAGCCGACATTCAGGGCCGGCGAGAAGAGCGGCGGCCCGCATGTCGTCCAGTTTGCCCTCGCGGACAGGGCCTTCATTTTCCAACTTCATCGCCACGACTGCCAAAAGGTCGCCGCCGAACTCATCGCTTCCGAACGCGTGATGAAAGTGGGGTTCGGGCTGAAAAACGACCACGGGCAAATCCGGAACCGACTGGGAGTCAGACCGAACGCCATTCTCGATCTCGACCACACATTCCGGAAGAAAGGCTACAAGGGACAAATCGGTGTGCGCGCGGCCATGGGGGCGGTTCTCAACATGAGCTTTCCCAAATCCAAATCCACCACCACCAGCAACTGGGCGGCCGCCGAGCTCACGCCGCAGCAACTCAGCTACGCCGCCAACGACGCCTTCGCCGCCCTGAAAATCCTGGAGGCGCTGGATATCAAACATACACAACCACCATGAGCGAAAACGAATCTTCGATGTGCGGCAGGCCCCTCAAGCCTTCTTCACGAAGCACGCCTTGAGCCCGACGGCGATGCCATCGACTTTGCAGTCGATTTCGTGGTCGCCATCCACCAAGCGGATGGGTTTCGACTTCGATTCACCGCAAGCTCAGCCACAGCGTCTGGGCCCCTTCGCCGGCCGGGAAATCCGGCAGAGGTGGTTCGTGAGAAATATCGCCGCCGAGCCTCGCCGTCTTCAGCGCGAAACGGGCGGTCCGCTCCATCGCGGAGAGATCGAATTTGGTGCAGTTGGTGGAAACCAAGAGCGAAGCCTTCGGGAGTGCCAGCTCCAGCGCGGCGCGCAGGAGGTCCTCGATCTGCTCCTCCACCTGCCAGCGGCGGCCCCGGTTGCCGAGAGAAAACGTCGGCGGATCGAGGATGATGAGATCGAACTTTTCTCCCCGCCGCTCGAGCCGTGGCAGAACGTCGAGCACGTCGTCGGCCAGGAACCGGTGGCCGTCGGGCGGCAGCCCGTTCAACTCGAAATTCCTCCGGCCGCGGTCGAGGGACTTTTTTGAAAGGTCGATGCTCAGCGTCTGCGCCCCGGCGAGCGCCGCCACGACAGAAAACGAGCAGGTATAGGCAAACGTGTTGAGCGTCCGTTTGGGCGCAAGCCTCTGCACGCGGGCGCGGTTGGCCCGCTGGTCGATGAAGAGCCCCGCCGAATACCCCGCCCCGAAGTCGATGCCGTAGCGGACCCCGCGCTCTGTCACGGTGCCACCGGGCGAAGCCGCCGGATCACCCTGCATGAGAACCGGAGCGACCCGCTCCGCATTCTGCCGAGGCAGAAATCGCGAAAACACGCGCTCGCTTCGAAACCCCGTGCGCGTCTCCCATTCGCGAAGCCCCTCAATCGCTTCTTCTCGCGCGACATCGAGTTTAAACGAAATCAAAACATCGCGCCCGAGTCTTTCCACCCAGGCGTTCGGCGACGTGAACAAGCGGTGCGCCGACGTCCCCTCCGCTTCGAATGCCGCGAAAAGTTCAGGAGAGATCCAGGAATTCATCCGAACCACGCATGGGGTTTGCTGCACGCGCGTCATGGTCACCCGTTGCCGATCACCTCGACCCGGATCTGCGCCTCGGCTTTTCGCCCGTCCTGATCCATGGCGGTGAGTTGGTGGGGCCCGGCGGAGGGCAGCCAGCGGAGCGACTGGTCCGCATCGCACGAGCCGAGAAATTGCGCCCCATCAAACCAAAACACGCGGCGGGTGTCGGAGTTGCCGCTGGCCCGCAATGCCAGCTCCCCATTGCCGGTCACATCGGCCCGGCGGGTGAAGACGGCCCCCGGTCGCGGGGAAAGGATTTTCAGGGACCCATTTCCGGCCGAGAGATCGGTTTGCCCGGGAAGGAAAGGGGGAGGCCTCCGGCGGGGAAGGCCCGCTTTGGCAAACAGCTTCTCGATATCCTGCGGCCAGAATTCAAAAACTTCGTGCCGCACGGCGTGGGTTCCATCGTCGGCCAGCAGCCGCAATCCGGTCGCTTGATCGACGATCACATCCCGGTGCACCGCGCACTTGGTGATCGGAGAAACGCCGGGGATGAACCATCCCTGGATCCGGTGCCGGCAATGCGGCTCCGGGAGCTGTCCGGATTCCGCGCAGAGTTCGACCTGGCGGAGGTTTGCGCCCGGCGGCGGAAGATGGGGCACCGACGGCAGCCGCCCGCTGTTTTCCAAAGTTTCCAGGATTTGAAAAAACAGTGGCGCGGCGGCAGTGCGCCCCATCAGCGCCGGATTGGCGCGGCCATCGAAGTTCCCGGCCCAGACAGCCAGCACATACGGGCCACAAACCCCCACCGACCAGGCATCGTGGTAGCCGTGCGAGGTGCCCGTTTTCCAATAGACCGGCGCATGGACGCAATACCCGTCTGGAGGCGGAACCCGGCCCAGCATTTCCAGCGCGAGAAACGCGGACTCCGGGCTGAGCAGGCGTCTGTCCCCCACGACTCCATGGTTTGCCAGCATGGCATAGAGCCGCACGAGATCTTCCATCCGCACTTCCGCTCCCCCCAACGGAAGCGCGAGGCCATACCATGCGCCGGGGTGCGGCAGACCGGCTCCGGCCGACTGCAAAAATTCGTAGAGCCCCGGGTGGTGGAGCTTTTGGGTCAGCTCGACAGCCGGGACATTCCGGCTGCGGGCGAGCGCATCGGAGGCCCGGAGCGGCCCGACAAACTCGCGGTCGCTGTTCTCGGGGTTGTATCCGGAAAACGCGCGCGGCGCATCGAGGACGATCGAGTCCGGGTGGATCAACCCCTCTTGCATCGCGAGGGCATAGACAAAGGGTTTCAGCGCCGATCCCGGCGAGCGGCGGGCGCGCGTGCCGTCCACCTGGCCGTGGATCGCGGCATCGTCGAAATTCGCGGAACCGATCTGCGCCAGGAGTTCCATTTTTTGCCAGTCGAAAAGCTCGACGGCCGCGTTGTGCAGATCGAGCCGGCCTTGCGATTGCAAATAGCGGCCGGTCCGCTGTTGAAGAACCTTCTGCAGTTCCCGGTCGATTGTCGTCGCCACAACCCGCCCGGATGTTTCTTTCAAAACCCGACGGACATAGTGAGGGGCCAGCGGCTTGGGTATCCCGCGCAGGCTCACGCGAAAGGCCGCCGCCTCGTCCCCTCCCCTTCGCCGCAGCGCGGCCTGCAGAACCGGATTCTCGCGCCCGCGAAGCGGGCCGCGCCTCGCGGGGCTCTGCGGGATCAGGCTCAGTGCCAGCGCCTCATAACGGGTCAACGCCGAGGGAGGTTTGCGGAAAACCGCGAGGCTGGCCGCCCCCGCCCCTTCGAGGTTTCCGCCGTAGGGTGCGAGGTTGAGATACGCTTCGAGAATCTCGTCCTTCGAGTAATGCCGCTCGATTTCCAGCGCGTAAATTATCTGGCGCAGTTTTCCCGCGACCGTGCGCGTGTGAAGCCCGAACCGCAACCTCGCGAGCTGCATGGTGATCGTCGAAGCCCCGCCGCGCTTCTGCCCGCCGGCCACGAGGCACCAGGCCGAATGCGCCAGCGAGACGGGATTGAACCCCGGGTGCCGGCCGAACCACCGGTCCTCGTAGTCGAGTGTGGCTGCGACGAGTTCCGGCGAAATGTCGCGCAGCGGAGTGTAGAGCCGGAATTTGTCGTCTTTGCTGAGCGTGACAGCCAAACGCTGCCCGTGGCGGTCGAAGACTTCGCGGGAAAAGGAAATCCCGTCGAGCAGCGGCGGCTTGGGAAGAAGAAGCCACGCGGACGCAACCACCAGCAAACCGAATCCGGTCCCTGCCGCACGGCGCCACCCTCTCCGCGCCGCACACGCCCGCGCAACAAGGAGCTCCCGCAACGACCGATACGCTGTCAGATGTTTGAGCATGGCAGGAACCGCCGCAGCTTATCCCGGTTTTTCCCGAAATCCGAATGAAAATCTCGCGCCGGGAAAATGGGAAATGAGGGTTCAGGCGCGACGCCTGTTCCACGCCGCTGAAGTTCGGTGCCAAAGAAATCGCGGATTGCAATTCTCGAAAGAAATTGCAGATTGCAACGCGAAACAAACGAGTCGCTGGACCCAAGAACGAACGCGGCACTTTCTTCCGAACCTCACAGCACATGACCATCTCCACCACTTCGAGCCGCAGGTCCGCGCGCAGGGACTCGATCCTCCACTTCACCCGGTTTTCCTGCGGGATTGCCGGGCGGCTGGCTCTGGCGGTTTTTTCCGTGGCGGTCCTGGCTGGGCGTCTTCGGGCTGCCACGATCGATGTGCCCAACGCATCGTTCGAATCGCCAACGACGAATTATGCCGACCCGGCTATCGGTTCCTGGCAGAAGACACCGCAGCCGGGTTGGTTTGATCCGGCCACCTTCGGGTATTCTTGGGATCAGCTCTCGGGCGTTTTCCTGAACACAGCCCCAGGACAAAGCGACCATATCGATAATGTCGATGGAAACCAGGCGGCCTTTCTTTTCGCGGTTCCGACAGCCGGCCTGACACAGGATCTCGTCGCGCCATTCGGCATCGGACAGTCGTTCCAACTCACCGTCGGACTCATCGGCGGCGGCGGAAACATGCCCGCAGGAAGCCTCCTCGAAGTCGGTTTGTATTATCGCGACGCCGGCAACAACATCGTGACGGTCGCGAAAAACGACATCTCGTTTGACGGCACGCTTTTCCCGAACACGACCCATCTGGTGGATTGCACTGTCAGCCTCGTGGCGGTCCAAGCGGGCGACGCATGGGCCGGCAAGCCGATCGGTGTGGAGTTGATGTCTTTGGCAGCAACGCCCGGCGGATACTGGGATTTGGACAACATCCGCCTGACCTCGGTTCCGGAGCCTTCCACATGGGGGCTCGCCGCAGCCGCCATTGGCGCGATCCTCCTGATGCGCCGGCGGCTCTTCCGTAGCGCATGAGGTTTCCTGCGTGAAGACGCGTGCTGCTTCGTCCGGATGGGGCTTCACTCTTTTGGAGTTGCTCGCGGTGGCCGTGGTCGTCGCGATCCTGGTGGCCTTGGCGATTCCCGCCCTGACACGGGTTCAGGATGCCGGCAAGGGAGCCGCCTGCGTTTCCAACCTGCATCAAATCGGCGTGGCGCTTTTCGCCTACGCGGGCGACAACGGCGGAAAAATCCCCGTCGGTCCCAAGGCCCCGCCGTTCACGAACCCCGCGAGTTTCTACCCCTCCACCGGTGCACCCACAAGCCTGCTGTCCTTGCAAAGTGGCGCGCCGGCAGCGCTGGGGCTGCTGCTGGAGACCTACCTTGCCGCGACGCCCAAAGTTCTGTTCTGCCCCGGAACCGACCAGCCCGTCGATGCCGGTGCCGAACTGGGAAAAGTGGGGAAATCACAGGCGCAGGGCAGCTACTACTACCGGCACGGCGGAAACACCGCGCTCTTCGACACCCCCGCGACCGGCGTTCCCGACATCCGCGTCTTCAACATGGGAAACAACCGCAACGGCCTGCCCATCCGCGCGCTCGTCCTCGACACCGAATTCCTCTGCCCGCCAGACCTCGCCTCGTTCAACGTCAAACCCCGCACCCACCACAAAATGAAATCCGTCAATATTCTCTTCTCCGACAGCCATGTCGGCTCACGCTCAAATGCCGACGGGCGCTTCACGGTCGATCTGAGCGACTACTCCCAACTCCGCGGGGCTTTCGATAAAATCCTGACAGTCTTCGAGCGCGCGGACGCCGAGCCTTGAGTTGAGTAGGGAGACCCAGACGGGAATTGCTTCAGATGGCGGAGGATCTCACTCCTTGGGTTGCCGTAGGACTGTTTGCCGGTCTCCGACCAGAGGAAGCCCGTCGGCTGGCATGGGAGAACATCGATTTCAATGAACGGCACATTGATCGCCGCCAGTGCCGAGGATGCCGAGCGGATGCTTGCCGACTGGGAAACGGAATCGCGGATCGTGCGGGAGCATTCCGAAACATCCGCCGGGAGCGGCGGGCGCCCAAGGGTGCCCGCTATCGCGTGAGGAAGCCAACGCCCGGCCTGTGACCATTGCCGCGCGGCTGCGAGGGCATGGCGGGCAACGTGGCGCAAAGTGCTTGGAAGCGGGCCGGAGAAATTGCCCCGTGTCGCGCCTGCAAATCAGCGATTGAAGCGCGAGGGTGGTTGAACTTCCAATGCCCGGCAAACGCTTCGCGCCGTGAAGTCATTGATTTCTGAATGCCTGGGGACGGCGGATGTTTTCTTGCTCTCGGGATTCCACCAAACTTCATGCTTTGCCCCTTGCCGGAAGAGGGAGCATCCGCAATCCCGCAAGTGACGAAGCAAATCGGCCCGCTTCACGCCGCTGCAAATTCCTCTTCCCGTTCCGGCGAGAGGGCCGCCGAAATTTGGCGATTGGCATCAAGGACCATTTCAAGGGCATCCCGTAGATTCTCGCGGGCTTCCTCCATTGTGCGGCCCTGAGTCACAACGCCCGGAATCTCTTCGATCCATGCGGCAATCCATCCGCCTTCAACATCCTTGAACGCTGCTGTTAATCGTGGCATGTGGGCAACATGCCTGAGCCTGCCGCCTCGCGCAAGGAGGAAGGGCAGGCGGGCAAGCCTGCCGTGCCGGTGCCCCGGCGGGGTTTTGCTGACTTCTGGAATCTTTTTGAAACGGTGCCCCGGTCGAAGGTGTCGCGTCTCAACACAAGGATTTCTGGCAACCCGCCGGAATTTTTCTGACAGATATTCCTGACAATCTGGCAAGGAAAGAGAGGCATTCTTTCAGCAAATCAAGAACGGGCTTTTATACTTTTTCCTTTTCCTTTCAAATTTCCCCTTTGGAAAAAATGTTGTAACTTTGTTGTAACTTTTCCGCTTGGAAAGTTGTAACTCGCTGATTTACAAGTGAACTGGCTGGGGAGGGAATCGAACCCCCGACACGAGGATTTTCAGTCCTCTGCTCTGCCAACTGAGCTACCCAGCCGCGAACGGGATAGAATACTGTCAACAGTTCTTCGGGCAAGCATTTCCGACAAAATTTCTGTGGCCCGAATTGGCCGACCTTCGCGGCGGGGCATCGGCTTGCCCGAAAAAACTCACAGGCATTTGTGGATCAGGTGAAAGACGTCGGTGTTGTCGCGGAAGCCGGAGAGTTCCTCGGATCCCGGTCCCGAGCTAACGGCCAGGGCGTCCTCTGCGGTTCCGATAGCCGAAGCGGTCGTGAAGGCGGAGGGTTCCGTGTGCGCGATTCCATCCGGCGTGGTGGTTTGTCCGGAGCCAGGCCCCGTGGACCATGTGAGCGAAGGAACTCCCTGGGCATTGATTCCGAGAACCGCCGCGCCTTTGTCATTGCGGAAAGAATAGCCATTGAGGCGGAGCCCGCCGGAATTCTGTTTGCCGGCAACAACGATGAGGGCATTTTCCCCGGCATATTTTCGGGCGACGGCCACCGCCTGATCGAGCGCGACGATCTCCTTCAACATCCTCTCTCCCTTGTTCTGTGAGGAGGCCTTCCCGGCGAGCCCGGCATCCACCACGAGGAGATACCCTTTCGGGTTGTATTGGAGGAGAAGGATGGCCTGGAGAACCATCTCCGACAGCGAAGGCTGCGAGGCGGACACCTGCACCTCGTCCGCGTAGGCGAGCTGCCCCGCGCTGAAAAGCCCGAGCACCTTCGGGGAACGCCAGAGCGGCGTGCTCTCCATTTCCTGCTGGTTGCGGACGATGTCGTAGCCCTTGTTTCGCATCTCCAGAATCAGGTCCCGTCCATCCTTGCGCCGCCCGTCCTTGTTGTCTGGGAGAAAATCTGCAGCGCCTCCGCCAAGGAGGACGTTGACATCGGAGGCTTCCGCAAGCTGCAGCCCGATCGTCTGAAAGTCGAGGGGGTCGGAAGTTTTGGCGTAGAAAGCGGCCGCGGTCGCGTCGGTGAGCGAGGTGTTGGAAACGATGCCGGTCGCCCGCCCGCTCTTGCGCGCCAGTTCCAGCAGGGTGGGCAGCGGGGTCCTTCCCGCCTCGAGGCGCAGTGTCCGGTTGTTCGGTTTTTGGCCGGTTGCGATGGCCCCGGCGGCAGAGGCGGAGTCGGCCACGGCAAAGTCGTTCGCCTGCGTGGTGAGCAACGACAGATGGGGGAACTTCTCGATCTCAAGCCGGAAATCCGCGCCTCCCGCATAGATTCTGGCGGAGGTCAGAGCCGATGGGTTCAGGTTGTCCGAGAGAAATAGAATGATGGCAAACGGTTTTTGGACCACCCAGTTGACATAGAAAAGAACGCCGACCGCCAGAAAGACCAGCAGGCAGACCAAGGCAAGGAGCCGGTTGCGCAGTTTTTTGCTCACGAAAAATCATTGTGCCGGATGCCGCCCGCCGGCAACAGGAATTTTTTGAACGCGAGCGCAAACTTCTGCTTCCGGCCGGCGTCAAGCCACACGCCGCAGCCCGGAAGGCAAATCCCCCGGCCGGTCCCGGATTCGATCCCTGGATGATGGCGCCTTGGACTGTCTGGTTTACTCAAAGAGGTTTGTTTCATGTTCAATAATATGGTTCGCAAATGATTGGGGTTTATGCCGCTTGCTCGGGTGCTTTAAAATTAAAAACCGTGCGTCCCTGGATTTCCGACTTTGTGTAATTGCCGGATATGCCGGCGAGTTCCACCCGGCCGGTGGCGGGCAGTTCGATGGTTGTGGCATTGAGCGTTCCCGCCTTGATTTCCAAGCGGGCGCCGTCGGCGGTTTTAAAGAAGGTTCCATACGCTCCCGGCAACAGGACGCACCAGCGCCCGATCGGAAGCGGTCGGGCCGGGGCGATGCGCAATATTTCGCCGTCGTAGGATAGCCCGAGGAAGGCGTTGGGGATGGCGAGCGCGGACATCGGACGGAAATAATGGCCGCCGAATTCCTGGTGATCCCAATACATCCCCCATTTGCGGTAACGAACGTCCACGTTCCGCACGATCTCTTCGGCGTTTTCGTGGAACCCGGCGTAGTAAAGGTGGGCGGCGAAATTGAGTTCGACGCCTGTCCAACAAGTGTTGGCCTGATCGATCCAGGTATCCTTGCTAATGTCATGAAGGAAAAGATCGCCCGGCCACTGGCAATTGCGCAGCCCCTGTTCGGGTTTGTAGTTCATTTCGAGGATGGAGCGCAGGGCGATCTCGGTTTTTTCAGGGCTGATCAAGGCGGGCAGTCCAAGCTGGCGGGCCGCGCCCTCGCCGATGATTTGATCAGACATGCAGCCGAGTTTTGCGGCGGGATCACCGGTCTGTTCGTCGGAGTAAAGATTGAAGTATCGCCCGTTCCAAGTCGCCTTTTCCAGAACGTCGCAGCCTTGTTCAAAGAACGGCTGATAAGTTTCAACAAAGGCCATGTCGCCGAGTCGCCGGGCGACTTTCAATGAAAGCGCCACGGAGGCAAGCCACTGGGAAACCACATAGGGGGCGACGCCAAACATGGGGAAATTGTCGTAGGAGCACATGATCCCCTCCATGTCGGGCAAGTGGTCGCCGTTCTTGTCGCGTTCGCGCAGGACGTATGCGAGCGCGTCTTTGACGTTGGGCCAGACGGTTTTGAGGTAGGCGTCGTCGCCGCTCCAAAGCGCGGCGCGCAGGGTCATAAAAACAAACTGCGAGGGCATGTCGAGACGGTCCCCCGTGGCTTGGCAGGGATCTACCACGTAGGAATTGCATGCAACCGAGTGAATCACGCTGCCGTCGGGGTTTTGAAATTTCCGCCAGGTGTCGGTGGTCATGCGATCCAACTCCGGGAAAAGAAGGCTGGCAGCAATCTGGCCGTACATCGCGACATCGGTGGTGGCGATGCCGGCCCAGTACTGGGCGGGGCTCAAACCTTCCATCACTCCGAACATCCCGGTTTTGGTAAGCCATGCGCTGGTGCGAAAGGTATTTAAGTGCGAGTTGACCTGGTCGAGCACAAAACCCGGCAGCGAGCTGTCGAAGAACGCGCGGTGAAAGGCGGTCGTTTCTTCCAGCAGGCGGGCGCGTTCGGCCACGGCATAGCGGGCGACCTCCTCCGCCGAGTTGAAGAAATTGCTGTAATAATGGCCTTCGAGGTGATCGTGACCGCAGGGTTCGAGGAAGCCGCCCGGGCTTCTGGATGTTTTTGAAGTTCTTCCGTAGAGATTCGGGAAATGCCAGGCAAAAGCAAACGTGTGCGACAAAGAAGCCCCACGGCGGGGCAGCGTTGCAGCCCTGCCGATCGTGGCAAAGCAACGCGGATCGGCTTTTTGTTTGCCGGTGGATTCATCGGTTCTGTTGCGTGCCTGGGTGTCATCCACTTCGGGCAGCGGATATTCCCGGAGAACGCGCTCGTAATAGGGGTGATGATGTTCCCATCCCATGTAAGCGGTCGATTGTTCTGCAAAGGAAGCTAGGCACAACGCGCCGGAGGTGGCGGACGAAGGATCGGTTTGTTCCGCAGTGAGAACCATCGCCGAAAAATCGCCATCCCGGATGCGCTGGTTCGAGTAGATGCGCCCGGGTTGATCGTAGGCGGCGCTATTGCGCGCAACGGCGAAAACCTGAACCTCCACGGGACGATCCGATCTGCTTTTGATGTCGAAATCAAAATAGGCCAGCGGGAGCGAGGAATCCTTGGTGTTCCCGGGAATAAACGGGGACCAGGCGCGAAGCGACACCTTGAGCGGAAGCCCCTCCTGTTCAAAATCAAGTTCCGCAAATGGAAACGAAGCCGAGGTGCGGATCACATCCACGCCGCTGATCCACGGAAACATGTACTGGAACTCGTGCCCTCCTTTGATGGCAGCGCTCTCGTGGCTGTCCTCGATCTGGAGCAGGACAAGGCGCTGGTTTTCGTGTTCCGGTTTGACCCAGACCATGAAAAACAGGGATTCCTTCGGGTTATGCGGGTAGCGTTCGCCGGGAAAGAGTGGCCAATTATTGAAAATGCTCCAGTGGGCGAACCCGCCGTCTTGGCGGATTTCAAACCAACCCGCTCCGATGCCGCCAAGGGCCATGCCGGAACGAGGAAGTTGTGAACGATGCATTGATGTATTGAGAGACATGGGTATTTTTGGTTTTAGAATTGAAAACTTTGGCAACTATTCATTGCAACCGGGCGAGGCAACGTCCTTGACGTTTCTGAATTCATAAGCGGCTTGCACCGCGCGGGTGTCTCTGGTGGAGCCATCGCCCTTCGCTCCAAAATCGCGCGGGGAAAGGAAAGCAGCGGGGTGTGAGGCGGTGTTCATTTGTCCGTGGTTAGCATTATTGGGTTCATGTTAGAATGATGAGTTGGTTGATAAAATGCTTCCGGTCTGATTTCGTTTTTCTCATCTTGTCCTTATCGGGTCACCTTCCGACGGCGACGACAGAGCCGTCCCGGAGGGTGACGAAGACGGTTCAGCCCGATCGGGCGATTGCTCGCACGGAGGACGCAGAGCGCACGGAGCGAACAGGAAAAACGGGCAGGTTTCACCGGGACAGAAATAGGCGGTTTGATAATTTTGTTTTTCTCCACGTTCTCTGCAGGCCAAAATTTTGCTCGTCCAAAAAAGAGCCGCCCGGGAACCCCAATGAATCCGGACGGCTCTATCAAACGGCGCGCCGGGAAACCCCAATGAAACCCGCGCGCCTACCCCCCAAAATGAAAACGTTGAAGTATGAAAACTCAGGCCCGGCTGCGGCGGCGCAGGACCATCACCGTCGTCAGGCTGAACGCCAGCAGCGCCCATGTCGCGGGCTCGGGGACGGTCATGACGTCGAGATATACGGTTTTGTATGTTCCGTTGTTGGTCTGAACGATACTGGTAGGGCTGAAGCTCCAGTCTGCGCTGACCATGTTGGCGCCCAGAGTAACGCTGGCGGGGCCAGAGAACACGCCAGTTCCGTTAACTGTTGTGCCTGTCGTGTTGATGAGCGTGAAAGGGTGATACTGGTTGTCCGCCGACAGGCTCAACAGAGATAGGTTAGCAGTCAGTGCGCCGCCCAATGTCCAAGCGCTGCCGGTTGTTTGGCCGCTAACCATGATCGCGCTGATCCCAGTGGAGCCGAAAACCTCGCTGAGTGTCCCGCCGGTGATTTGGAACGCTCCAGCCGCGTAGCTGCCGCTGTTCGCGGTGATACTCGCGCTGCTTCCTTGCACCACCATCGTGCCACTGGTGATTTGTAAGTAGCGACCGGTAGTGAAGGCTCCCCCGGAGACGGTGAATGTGCCACCCTGAATTACGGTCTGCTTCGATATTGTTTGAGTACCAGCCTGGAGGTTCCACGTCCCGACCGTGTTTACGGGACCGGACGAGTAACTTCCCAGGTTCCAGGCATTGCTGCACAGAACCGTTCCCCCATTTACATCCGTCGTTCCGCCGTTGACGAAGGAAGAATTGGCAGCTCCAATATTCAGCGACCCGGCGCCGGTGATGTTCAACGTGAATCGGTTGTTGCCATTTGAAGTAGCACCGCTGCCATTAATATCCATCGCGTTCGTAGCTTGGGATGCCGTGGTCAGGTTGATTGTGACGTTATCAACGAGGCTTCCGCCAAAAAAGGTAGCGGAAGTCGGCACGGCAGACGTATTCCAGTTGCTTGCAGTCTCCCACTTATTATCTCCGCCGCTAACATTCCAGTATTGAGCGTGTGCCCTGGTTGACAGGAAAACCAGCGGGGCGGCGGTGACAAGGAGGGTGAGGAATTTTTTCATTGGGTTGTTGATTTGAGGGTTAGGTTTGCTGATTCGTTGTTGAATTTGCAATGTTTTGGTTTGCGTTCTGTGAGGGAGAAATAAGCGAAGCGCGGCAGGCGATCAAAATATTTTCTTGCCTGAAACCGGGTTCCGGCGCAGAAAGACGAGAAATTGTCCGGACATTTTTCCGTTTTCCCGTGAAGAGCAAACATCCCGAAGCCGCCCGAGCCATCCGAAAATGGATTTCGGAGCGGAACCTGCGTCCCGGCGCGAGCCTGCCATCCGGCCGGTTTCTCGCGAAGGAGATCGGGTTTAGCCGCGTGACGGCGGCGCTCGCCTGCAACAATCTGATTTCCGGCGGGCTCTTGAAACGGAACGGCTACAAGCTCCTGGTTGGCGAGGGAGCGCCGGTCCGAGCGCCGGTTTCGGGAGATGTCTGCTTGCTTTCTTATTCGGGAAACTTCTTGAAAGTCGCCGGGCGCACGCTCGATGAGCGCGGGGTGAAGCATCGGGCAGTCGAGCTTTCCTACACAAAGCACCCCAGCCCAGCGCCGGTCTTGCGGGAGGTGTTTTCGGAAAAGCCCGCCGGGATGATACTTTGGATGGGCGGATGGATCGAAGGGCTGGTGCCGCTGCTCGAAAAGGAGACGAGCCCGCTCGTGGTGTGCGCGAACGCCGTGCCGCCGGGGTTGAGGCACTCTTCGGTCGGGACGGATGTTTGCTGGAACGCGGAAATCGCCTTGAAGCATTTGTTCGGCCTCGGCCACCGGAAAATCGCCTGCGTTTCCTTGGAGTGCCCGATCTCCCGTTCGCTCGAGGCCTGTTTCATGAAGGGTTGCTGGCAACTGGGGATCTCCTCCAGAGCAATCTGGCGCACGGAAGCCCGCGATAAGGACGAGTTCCGCGAAATGTTGCTGGAGCGGCTCACACAAAATCCGGGAGTGACCGCGATTGTTGCGGGAAACACTTTGGCCAAACTGGCGGCGGCGGCTTTCGACCTCCCGCGGGAATTCTCCGTCGTGAGCCTGTTTGATTCCGAGCAGTCTTCTCTGACGGCGGTCACGCTGCGGGACCAGGATGCCTGCATCGCCTCATGGGCCTGCACGGAGATCATTTCCCGGATCCAGAGCGCCGAGTCGGGGCGTCCGATGCCGCCGCCGCACCACGCCTTGTTCGTGCCGGAGCTGATCGACAGGGGATCGACGCGGGCACTCGCGCACAGGGAAAAAGAGATAGCGGGCGTCTCCTCCATAAGTCCCATGGGAAGAATAGGAGGTATGGGACGTATGGCCGCCAGCCCCGGGGCCTCTTGGACCAAGACCTACACTTATTTGAAAAGGAGCCGCACTCACAATTGGCGGCAGCTCGACCTCTCGAAGCTCGCCAACCACAGCATGACACGGGAACACGGCTGGCTCGGCGGGGAACCGCTCCTGCATTTCCCGTCGGGGCTGCGCTCGATCCACGGCGTCCCGTTTCAGGTGATCGAGGAAAACCGCAATGGCGGTCGGGCGGTCGTGACGTTCCGGTCGCCCCACACGCACTCGGCGGAGGGAAAAGCGCTGCCGGTCCTGGTGAAACTGCCGGTAGGCGGGCCTGTCAAGGCGCTCTATTTCCTGCATGGCTGCGGCCATGCCCGGCCGACGGCCTTCGCCGAATACCGCATCCACTTCACAACAGGACCCGTCGCAATAATCCCGCTGGCCCTCATCGGGACCGACATGAAAAGCGCGCGCCAGCGTCTCGGCAAGCTGAAGCCCAACCTGCAGGACTGGTGGCCAAGCTACCCGCAGCAGGATTTCCCCCATGCCAAATACGTGACGGTTTTCAATCCCGCCGACCCGCAAGAATACGAGCGTTATCTTTACACGCTCGAGTGGATCAACCCGCGGCCCAAGGACGAAATCAGCCACATCGAGGTGCGCGTCGATCCGAAAGCCGGGCCGGCGCTGGGGCTGGTCGCGGTGACGGCGCTGAGGTGAAGAGCGCGTGAGGTTCTTGGATGGGAGCGTGGGAAAAGCACGTCTTGCCAGCAGGCTCCAAGTGTGTCAGGGTGACCGTCATCAATGACTCGGAAACTCCATGGACAGTGCAGCAAACGCGCAAGATCTGTGGTAATTCCGTTGCGGGATATTGCAGGTTTATGCTAATACGCTAGTTATACTGCCCTGTGGTGTAATGGTAACACAGTGCCCTTTGGAGGCATTATTCATGGTTCGAGTCCATGCGGGGCAGCCAAGCATTTATCAGGGTTTGCGGTCGGTATGCCCGACGGAATGAAGACGGAAAAAACACAATGAAAACACGGCCCGCAATAACCAGCCTCCTTTTTTTCGCCTTTCGGCGCACGCTGAATTGGGGTCGCAAGCAATCAAAACAACGCATTTCCAAAAGATTAAGCCCTTCAAACAATATGCCAAACCACCCCCACGTCCCCACAGGGATCCGAACCATTTTTTCGGGCATCCTCCTCGCAGCGGCACTCCTCTTATCGGCATTTCGCGCCGGTGCTGAGGACTACGTGTGGATCGAAGGGGAATCGCCTTCATCGGTCGAGCCGCAGAGCGTCAAACCCGAGATCGCCGGCGGTCCCGACGACGTGGTGTCGGGGGGAAAATGGCTGAAACTCACCATCGAGGAAGGCAAGGTCGCCGCCACTCTCCCCGAAACAGGCGCGATCTTTTCCTATCCCGCGAATATTTCCAAAGCCGGAGATTACGACTTCTGGGTGCACCTGGGTTTTGAAAAAATCCGCGCGCCGATCGACTGGCGGATCGACCAGGGAGATTGGAAGACCATCGCTCCGACAGACTATTCGGTGGACGTCCGCGAGTTGGGTGTCTGGGCGCCATTTGCCTGGCTGGACGCCGGCAAAATCCCCTTGACGTCCGGCGACCACACGGTCCAGCTGCGGATCTGCCCCAGAAAGAACAATGACGGGAAATTTTTGCCGGTCACTTTTGGCTTGGATGCCATGTGCCTTGCAAACGGCCATTTCCAACCGGACGGTGTGATCAAGCCAAGCGACACGAGTTGGATGACGGACGCCGACAAGGCGGCAGCGACCAATGTCTTTGAAATTCCCCTCACCCCGGGAGCTGGCCAGTCCGCAACATCGCTTGCCGGGGCATGGCAATACGCGGGCGATGACGAAGTCGCCGTCCAGGAGCGCCTCGGGCCTGTCGCATCACTCCCGCCTGCGGATTCGCTGAACTGGCATGCCATCAAAGTCCCTGGAAACAGGAATGCCGTGCTCCCCAAGGAGGCGTATGTCCACCGCTTCTACATGCGGACCCGGATCAATGTTCCGTCCGATCTCGCGGGGCGGTCGTTTATCCTGCGGGTCCCGAACCCGAGCATGATCGCCACGGCATTTGTCAACGGGACCCAGGCCGGCTGGTCGAAGCTCCCCCTCGCCTCTTGGGATTGCGACATCACCTCCCTGGTTAAACCGGGCCAGGCCAATGAAATCCTCGTCGCCTTCAAGGACTATTTTTATGGTTTGGCCGGCGAGGACAGCGTCAAGCACCTCCCGTATGTGCCGATGGCCTTCTGGCATTTCAACACGGGCCTGCAACTGGACATGCCGGTTCTTGGAAATTACGTCACCGGCTTTGCCAACAATGAACCCTCGCTCGTCGTCGCCGGGAAAGTTTATACCTCCGATGTCTTCGCCATCCCGTCGGTTGAAAAGAAAACGCTGGGCCTCGAAGTCACCGTCCACAACTCGTCGTCCGCCCCCGTCACCGCGACTCTTGCCAACGAAATCCAACCGCTCGCCGGCGGCACCCCGGAAAAATCGTTCGCGGAAAAGTCGGTCACCATCCCGCCCGGCCAGGACCAGGTCGTCAAGCTCTCCGAAACCTGGCCAAACCCCAAACTCTGGTGGCCGGACGATCCCCAACAATACCATGTCGTCACCCGCCTGACCGTGGACGGCAAAACCGTGGACGAGTGCAAAACCAAGTTCGGCTTCCGCGAGTGGACATGGAACGGGCCCGACTTCAAGCTGAATGGAATGCCATGGCATGGCTTCGCCGACTGCGACACCCGGGATATTGAAAAGCTCAAAGAGCGCGGCCAATCCATGGTGCGCGTCTGGCAGACCGATGAAAAGACGCTTGCCTTCCTCGACGAATGCGACGCCAAGGGCATGCCCGTGCGCCGGACCGGGATTTTTGACGGTGAAGGCGCTGAAGGATTCTACAACCTGAAGCGCCACGAGCTGTGGGACAACTACCGCGCCCAGCTATTGGCCTGGGCAAAAGCCCAGCGCAACCACCCGTCGATCTTCATCTGGTCGATGGAAAACGAGATCACCTTCATCAACGGGCACTGCAACGGCCAGGACGCTCTCACCACGCCCGAAATGAAAAAGACGGCCGAGCAACTCATGGCGCTGGACCCCACGCGACCGGTCATGGTCGATGGCGGCAACGCCTTGCTCGACGAATCGCTGCCTGTCTATGGAGGGCATTACATGGAGCCCCCGCTCACCACCCTGCCAGGCGGAGCCTACGACAAGGCAGGATTTGCGCACCGCCAAGTCTGGCCGGTCACCAAGGACATGCCGATCCTTTTGGGCGAAGCCGCATTCGTCACCGGAACCCCCTTGGCCGAACACGCGACAGTCGTCGGGGAGCCCGCATTCCTCGGCAAATCCGACGCGCGTCCGGGAATCGCCAGGGAGCTCCGCATGTTCAGCGAGGGCTACCGCTGGAACGGCGTCAATTTCCATTTCTGGGTGCAAGGGCAGGACCCGGCTTATTACAAAGCCTGGCAGCCCGTCGCCGCACTCTTCCGCCAATGGAACTGGACATTTGCCTCCGGAGAAACAGTCGCCCGCACGGTCGGGATTTTTAACGATTCCCGCCATGCCGAGCCGATCACCCTCAACTGGAACCTCGCCATCGACGGCAAGAAGGTCGGCGAAGGAAATTCCACCCACACGGTCGCATCGGGAATGAGCGAGAAATTCGATCTGACAATGGAGATGCCACCGGTGAAGGACCGCACGGAAGCGGTGCTGGCGATTTTGCTTTCGCAGAACGGCAAGGAGGTCTTTACCGACACGAAAGCCGTTTCCGTGCTCCCCACGGCTGCGGCCCAACTCAAAAGCCAGGGCGCTCCCGCTGCCGGGAAGCTGGCCTTGCTCGATCGCGACGGCGGCGTCAAAGCGTTTTTCTCCAGCCTCAACATCCCCTTCACCGAGGTCACGGATCTCTCCAAAATTTCCGCTGCCGCAAAAATTCTTGTCGTTGGCAAAGACTCGCTCGATGCCACGCAGGCAACCTCCAGCCAGCTCGCGGGCTGGGCGTCTTCCGGGAAAGTGGCTATCGTCCTCGACCAGCAGAACGAACTCAAATTCCAAGCCCTGCCAGGCAGCATGGCACCGGCAACAAACTCCGGCTCGATGTGCTTCCCGGATGACTCGGCAAACCCGCTCCTCGCCGGCCTCCAGGAGAAAGATTTTATCGATTGGACTCCCGATGGAATTGTTTATCGGAATGCTTGGAAGAAGCCCACCGCCGGTGGGAAAGCGATCCTCCAATGCGACATGAAGCTGGAAAATTCCCCTCTCGTGGAGATGGGCGCGGGCGAAGGACTCCTCCTCCTCAGCCAGTTGAACCTGGGTGCGAATCTCAAATCCAATGCCGTCGCCCAGCACTTGCTCCTGAACATGCTGGATGTCGCCGATCACTTCAAACTCACCTTCCGGGAAACCTTCGTTGATGCCGATGGCAACCCTCAGCTCGCCAAAGCGGTGGATTCCATCGGCCTCAAATTTACCCCCGTCAAAGGCGTGGCGGCCGCCATCGCCAAGCCGGGCACCATTGCCATCCTCGACGGAAGCCCCGTTAACCTCAAAGCCCTTGTCGCCGACATGGCAAAAGTGAAGGCGCTCACCGACGCCGGCGGCTGGATCGTACTGAATATGGTCACCCCAGACGGGCTTGCCGATTTCAACAAACTGGTCGGCGTCGAACATATCATGCGCCCGTTCGGACGCGAAAAAGTCACCTGGCCAAAAAACCGGAACCCCCTCTCCACCGGGCTCTCCGCAGGCAATATCTCGCTGGGCAACGGCAAACAGATCGTCAACTTCCAAGCCGGCGAGTGGCCGGATGAAGACGCCTTCAGCCACGTGGTCGATCTCGATGATATCGCCCCCTTCGGCAAATCGTCCTACTTCGGCTGGGGGAACGCCGTGAACAATTTCACCCAGGCCGATGGCGCCTGGCAGTTGATTCAGAATATACCTGTCGCCCAGGCCACCATTCCCATCACCCTCCCCAAACCGGAGAAGATCCAAGAAATCACCTGGGTCAGCGACACCAATTACCAGGGCACGAAAAAGATCCAGGTCACCGCGAATGGCAAAGATTATTTCTTCGACACCCTCCCCAACAGCGAACCGCAAACCTTTGCCCTCCCCGACCAGCCGACCACATCCGAACTCACCGTCAAGGTCGTGGACTGGACGCATCTCCCGGAAAAAATGGCGGGCGAAAAAAAGGACATGGAACTCGTCGGCATCGACAACATCTACCTCAAAGTCGCCCGCCCGCCGGAGTTCTTTGAAAAAGTGAAGCCGTTCCTGAACATCGGCGCGATCATTACCTACCCCATGGGCAAGGGGGGCCTCATCCTCTGCAACGTCAAATACCTCGACACCGAAAAAAACCCGGCAAACGCCCTCAAAAAGCAGAACATCCTCTCCGCCATCCTCCACAACCTCCACGCCAGCTTCTCGGGCGGCAAGGAGGTCATCGTCGGTGGCAACCTGGTGTTCAGCCCGGTTGACATCTCGAAACAGGCAAACCAGTTCCGCGGAGAACAGGGCTGGTTCGGTGACAAGCAGTTCACGTTCGCGGCCCTCCCTGACGGGCATCAGACCATGGGCGGAGTCAGCTACGACATCTACCACTTCACGACTTCCGCCGTGCCGGAAGCCATCATGCTTGGCGGCGCGAACATTCCCGGAAACCTCCCTGCCCGCGTCGCCGATATCCCCGTGAACCGCAAGGCGGACGCCCTCTTCTTCCTCCAGGCCGCCCGCATCGACCGCCGCCGGAACCCCGACGAAATCAAGAAGGGGTTGAAGCTGGAACTCGCCAAATACATCGTGCATTACGCCGACGGAAAGACGGAGGAAATTCCCGTCTTCTCCGAAATCAACGTCGATCATTACAAGCAGAAATCGCCCGCGGCACTCCCCGGTGCACAAATCGCCTGGGTCCGCCCGTTCGAAGGCACCGACCAGTCCGCCGTCGCCTACTCCATGCAGTGGAACAACCCGCGGCCAGGTGTCGAAATCCAGAGCATCGACCTTGTCTCAGGGGCTGCAAAAGTCGGGGTTCCGGCCCTCCTTTCCATCACGGCCGCAACCGCCAAATAATACCATTTCGACACCGAAACGGGTGGAATCAACGGACGGCTCGGCGAGCCATCTACCGGCGGGTGGTAGGGCGGTTTCGCCGAAACCGCCGTGATATTTTACCTGTTACGCAGTGCGTTTGGTATAAGAACCAGAGCACCGGCCGTCAGCTTCCCTCGCCGGATGGAGGCTGGCCATCCTGAAGGCTTTGGAGAAGCTCCGAGGTGTCCTCGACTTCCTCCCAGACGACCCCGCTGACGTAAATCGGTGCCTTCTGTTGCGCGGCCATCGCCATGCAGTCGCTCGGCCGCGCATCCAGCTCGATGATTTTTTTCTGCTGGAGCTCGTTCTCCGCGGACAGGATCAGCCGGCCGAAATAGGTGCCGCTCTTGAGGTCGTTGATGATCACCCGTTCGACCTTCGCGCCCACTGCGGCGAGGATGTGCCCGATCAGGTCGTGAGTCAGCGGGCGTTCCTTGTCGGCCCCGCTCAGGAACATTCCAATCGCCGCCCCGACACCCTGCTCCACGTAAATCACGAAAACCTTCTCGTCGTTTCCAAGAAAAATCGCGCAGCCCGCATTGGTGGGGATCAGCGCGCGGATTTGAACGGGAACCACGGTCTTGTCCATACCTTCGACATTACAGGAATTCCGCCGCGGATGCGAGAAAGTTAGTGGGGGCTATTTTCCCGACACGTCGAGGCAGACGAGTTCCCCTTTGTTGTCTTTGCAGTAGATGCGCCCGTTCGCGAGCACCGGGACGACCCAGCTGCGGCTTTTCAAAATTTTGGTGCGCGCGATCTCCTGGAACGACTCCGGGGCCGCCTGCGCGACCACCAGATCGCCGCTCTCGCCCTGGATGACGAGCTTGTCGCCGGCGAGCATGAGCGAGCCCTTCCCGAGGCCGCCCTGCGTCCATTTGACGCTGCCGTCCGCGAGGTCGAGGCAGGAGAGCGTGCTGTCGTCAAATCCGTAGATGTGGTCTTTCCAGAGCACGGAGCTGCTGAAGTTGTTCTTCATCTTTGTGTTTTCCCAAATCGGTTTCAGGCTGGAGCCGTCGAACCGGAGCAGCGCGCAGCCTTTGCCGTAGCCGGATGAAACGAAAATTTTGTCGCCCGAGACGATGGGCGTCGCCGCGTTGACTTCGTAAGAGGTCTTCCACGGATACGTCGCGAGTTCCTTTCCGGTTTTCATCTCTCGGACCGTGAGCCCGGTCCCGTCGAACGACGCGGCGCAGGCTACGCCGCCGGAGTTGAACGGCATCACCGTCGAGTAGCTGGCCGGCTCGGCACCGCTTTTCCAGACGGTTGCCCCGGTCTTTTTGTCGAGCGCCACCGCGGATGCACCGCTCGCGCCGGTTTCGATAACGAGCAGATCGCCCGCGACGAGCGGCGACCCGGAATACCCCCACTTCGGCGCTTTCCCGCCGAAATCTTTGACTAGATCTTTCGACCAGACCGGCTTGCCCGTCCGCGCGTCGAGGCAGAACAGTTGGCCGGTGCGGCTCAGGGTGAAAACGGAATTCTCCTCGACCGCCGGCGTTGCTCCGGGACCGCCTTCATAGTTGCGCGGATCGAGCGGGCACGCGTAGGTGTGTTTCCAGACCGGGACCCCCGTCTTCGCGTCGAGGCACCAGACGGTGTCCGAGTCGCTCTGGTTTCCCATCGTGAACACGCGGCCGCCGGCGACGGCTACCGACGAGCAACCGGTCCCGACTTCTCCCCGCCAGAGCTGCTTCGGCCCATCTTCCGGCCATTTCGACGACCAGTCCGCTTCGGCGGAAATCCCATCGCGGTTCGGCCCGCGCCACTGCGGCCAGTCCGAGGCCCGGACAACGCAGGCAGCCGCGAGAACAGCGGTAAAAAATGCGGTTCGAGAGTCCATAGCCCCGGCACTCTATCACCGGACATGGGAAAATGGAAAGATCCCAGTGCGCCCCGGAAAGCCTTGCGGCAGCACAGGTGACATCAGGCCGGTCGGGACAAATTCTCCCGGGGGCGCAGGGCGAAAATCACGTGGGGGATGACCATGCTGACGACGAACGAGCCGAGCAGGATTTCCACGTAATGGGATTCGGACGCGCCCGTGACGCTGGCCGGAGGAAGGAACGAGATCACCATCGACAGGATGACCATGAGCAGGCCCGCGCCCGCCACGAGGAATCCGCCCGCTTTACCTCCCGGAATATTGTAGGCACGCCCGACGTCCGCGCGCTTGGTTTTGAGGACGAAGTAAGCGAGGAAAAGCAGGATATACATCGCGAGGTAGGTCACGACGGTGAGCGCCATGGCCAGCAAAAACGAGAGGTTGTTGCCGCCGCCACCAAGCGTCAAAATGACCGCCCAGATCGTGACGACGACCCCCTGCGCGAGGATGAACGGGATCGGCACGTCCTTGCGGTTCACTTTTGTGAAGACCGGCGGAAGCATGCCTTCCTTGGCCGCCGCGAACATGCCCTGCGCGGGTCCCACGACCCAGGCGCTGACTTCGGCGACAGTCCCGAGCGCGAGCAGGATCGCGACCGGTTTGAGCGCCCATGCGAAATGGTATTGGTCGAGCAGGACCTGGAACGTCTGGAGCACGCCGGCGCTCAGGTTGATCTTGCTGGCGGGAATCACGATGGCGATCGCCAGCGCGCCAAGAATGTTGATCACAATGGCGAAAACCGTCAGCAGGATGATCGCCAGCGGGTAGTTCCGCTTCGGGTTTTCGAGATCGTTGACGTGCGGGGCCGATGCCTCGATTCCCGCGTAGGATAGGATGAACGCCACCAGGACGACAAGCGTTTGAACATCTTTGAAATCCGGCAGGAGGTTGGACATTCCCATTTTGATCTGCATGGGGTCGCCCTGCACGATGTAAGTGATCGCGAGCCCGATCAAGATGAACGCCGGGATCGAGACGCCGCCGACGAGCCCGATCGTGGCGAGGCGCGCGGTCCACGATGTCCCGTTGAAGTTGAACGCGGTGACCAGCCAGAAAATGGCGAGGATGAACCCGAGCTTGAGCCACGGGTTGGTGTTCAGCTCCGGCCAGTTCAAAACATAGCTGAGCGCGCCGACGATGAAATAGAGCATCGTGACAAAGCCGACCGTGATCTGGAGCCATTGGAGAAAGATCGCGGTGAACCCCCACCGCTTCCCGAACGCGGCCGCCACCCAAGTGTAAACCCCGCCGGTCTGCCAGCCCTCGCCGGTGGCCAGTTCCGCGGCCACCAGCGCCACCGGGATGAAGAAAAGCAGCCCGGCGACGACAAGGAAGAAAACGAGCGAAAACCCGGACGTCGCGAACGCCGGGTAACTGTAGATGGTCATGACCATCGACCCGGTCATCATGAAAAATCCGGTGAGTCCGAGCGAGGGCTTTTTTGTGGTGTTCATGGGGTTGTGCGGTTTTGGAATTCGCGAGGCCGAACGGGCAGCCGCCTCATCGAGGGATTCTACTAACACGAGACGTTCCTCGTGGCGATCAAGTTTTTCTCAATCCAAAGATGAAGGGTGTGATCAAAAGTGGGTGAGGTAGATTCGATCAGTTCCAGAGGGTGCTCCATTGGTGATTGGCGCGAATGACGCGGAGCTGGGCCATTGCCTCTGCGGTTTCCGGGAGCCAAGAGGTC
>Ga0118677_10001015_pt1 | contig 60319 bp, 43 predicted proteins | sample AliMusrvi5mmetaG_FD_86154 | JGI IMG/M metagenome (GOLD analysis project Ga0118677, IMG submission 86154) | reverse complement strand
GGTAATCGAAACCTGCCGTCAGCAAGGTCGCAACACCTTCACGTTCGTGGCCGACGCCGTCCGCGCTCACTTCGCCGGTCATACTACCGCTTCGCTACTCGCCGGGGGGTAAACGGTTACGCGTCGCGCTCTGTTCGTCGAACAAGTACCTGCCCACAAAGGCTGAAATACTCGTAACGAAGTCGCACGTCGGATTATAGGTCAAGCTGCACTTCACCTTATTTTGCCCCGTCTGATGCCCCGTTGCGCCGAGAAGTGGCGCACACCCCGCACCTTTGTCGAGTCCGATGGCACGCCATTTCGTCGAATTATGCTGGGACCATCGCCAGGTCGTCCAGCGCCACAGTCCGTTTCATTTTGCCGTCGAGGTCGTAGAGGGCATACCGCAGATACAGGGCTTCGGCCATGAGTTCGCCGCTGCCGGCATCTTCTGCCCCGGCTTCGTAGCCGCAGGTTGGCTCAATAAGATCTTTTTCTCGTAGGGACTTTCTTTTGCCGTTGAGGCAAGCTACACTGACGTTAAACTGCAATAGGGAGACTTCGATGGCACAGTTCGGTAAGACGCTATTAACTACAACACTGACGCTGATGGTTGCTTCAGCGGCGGTTACCTCGGCGGTTCGTGCCAGCGATTGGCCACATTGGCGTGGGCCGTTCTTCAATGGTTCCAGCGATGAAGAGAATCTGCCGTCGCAGTGGAGCACCAGTGAGAATATCGCCTGGAGTGCCGATCTAGCCGGCGGTGCCGCCGCCACGCCGATCGTGTGCGGAGACTGCGTCTTTTTGTCCGGCGCAGACGCAGCCAAGGATAGCCTTCAGGCCGCGTGCTTTGATCGCCGCAATGGCAAACTGCTCTGGCAGCACGACGTGGCCCAGGGAATCCAAAAAGACAGTCGCAGCAATTACGCCTCTCCCTCGCCGGTGGCCGATGGCAAGCTAGTGGTCTTCTTCTACGGCAATGGTGATCTGGTGTGCTATAACTTGGACGGCAGCACGCGATGGAGACGCAATCTTCAAAAGGACTACGGGCCATTCGCCTGTCTGTGGACCTTCAGCAGCAGTCCTACCCTCTACGACGGCAAGTTGTACCTGCCCGTGTTGCAGCGCGACGTGGCAGTCGGTAAGTATGGTTTGACGGATCGCGAGAATCAGTCGTATCTGCTGGCCATCGATCCCAAAAGCGGCAAGACCCTCTGGCGGCAGATTCGCTCCAGCCAGGCCGTGGGCGAATCGCGGGAGTCGTTTGCCACCGCCATTCCTTTCGAGCACAAGAGACAGAAACAGTTGCTCGTTGCCGGCGGCGACGTGCTGAGCAGTCACGATCCTGCCAACGGCCATGAATTGTGGCGCGGCGGCGATTACAATTCGGCCCGCGTGAATCATTGGCGGCTGGTGCCTTCGCCCGTCGCTGGCGATGGGATCGCGCTGGTCTGCGCTCCCAAGCACGAGCCGCTGTATGCCGTTGAGGCCGACGGAGGCACAACCGGCGGTCAGCACGCCAACATTTGGGTTAGCCGCGACGTGAGGGACCTCAGTGCCGACGTGCCCACCCCCGCCTTCTATGACGGCGATTTCTTCGTGCTCAGCGACGTTTGCAAAAGCCTGTCGCGCGTCGAGCCGCGGAGCGGCAAGCCGAAGTGGAGCGTCAAAACGCCTGGCGGTGTCAAATACGAGGCTTCGCCGCTGGTGGCCGACGGAAAAATCTACCTAATCAATTTCAACGGACAGGTTGGGATCTTCAGCGCTGCCAACGGCAGTTTGCTACGCAGGATCTCCATGGAAGAGACAACCGACCATGAACTGATTCGGGCCTCGATCAGCGCTGCCCATGGCCAGCTGTTCATCCGCACCACGCACAAATTGTATTGCGTGGGGAAAGGTAGTTGAGCAATTGAGCAAGTCCTTCGTGTCGGCTCCAAGGCCAAAAGAAGAGGCCGCGAAGGTAAGCACGAATGCCTTCGGGACCGGCTGAGTCCCGCACTGGAGTGCGACCGCAGTGCCGTAAGTGCTACACAATCCCATTTTCATGGAGTAGACTACGGCTATCCCGACCAAATATGAGGTCTTTTCCCAGATCTTTTTTTCCCTCACTTGTCCAGTAGCACCTTCTTTGCCGGTTGAAGATGGGCAGCGTCGAGTTTGCCGACCGACCAAAGCAGGCCGCGGGTGACGAGGTTCAGATAGCGCGAATCGCCGACCGTGACGTTGTTGTGCCCCAGGGTCGTGCAAAAGACCCGCGTCTTGCCGTTGTAGCTGTTGGTCCAGGTGGTGATGAACTCCTGCTCGCTCGTCTTGCCATTGTTGCTGGACGACGTTTGCTTACCGCGGGCCAGCGGCTGTGCCGTGTCCAAGAGCTTGCCGGCGCTGTTGTTGTAGAGCTCTTCGTTGATCGTCGTCCAATCCTCCAGGGGCTTGATGATCGGGTTCTGCTTATCGAGATAGGTGACAGCAATCGGCGACTGAGCTCCGTGGCCAGTCGAGGGCAGCCCGGTGAACTCGAACCAGGGCGTGATCTTGTGCGGAAAACCTTCGCTGCGGTAGCTGTGCATGCCGCAATGAACGACCACAGCGGGCAGGCCCTTGCGATGCGGCTTGAGGATGCGGTCGATGATTTTGAGGTCTTTCACGTCGGCCGAGCACTCGTCATGCACCACGACATCAAAGCCCGTGGCCCAATCGTCGTTCTTATAGACCGGATTGAGATGGCTCGTGCTACTGTCGGGATCGTAGGCGATCACCCATTCGACATTCGCCCGGGCGGAGATGCCTTCGGTAAGGATGTCCTTCTGGTGCTTGTAATCGTGGCAGCAACCTCCGGCGACCAGCAGGGCGCGAATCGGCTTGTCTGCGTCTTCTTCTGCCGCACGGACGGCCGAGGTGGCGAACAGCGAGGCGAGCGCGAGGAGGAGGGAGTGGCGGAGTTGGAGGCGGATCATAATTGATGCTCCCAGGCCGGGTGGCCGGCGACTAGGGACGGAATGCGGGGATACCCAATTGGGACGTTCGCAATCGTATTATAATCGACCACCCGCCAAGATGCCAGAAATGATCATGCCGGCGGACAGTAGAACTATCACTGGTTCCCGCACTTCGCGGCCGATGGTTGTTGTAGCAGGTCGGCACAGGTTGTCGATAGTCCAGGTGCGGCCCGTTTCGGTCCCGGATTTAATTATCAATAATTAGGTCTGCGTCGCAGGGACATCTCGCCATACGACAAGGGCGGTAACTACGGCCGGCTGAGACCAAGGACCGGGCGGAGGGGCCAAAAAGAAACGGCCGCGAAGGTAAGCGGCAACCCTCTGCCAATGATTGTCCCCATTTCTCGGTCATGCACAAAACATGCACAGAAACCATGCGAAGTATGCACGTAATGCACAGAATGCACAACTCATGTGATTCCCCAAATGCTTAAATGCCAATATCTTGCGACGATGCAACCCCCCATTCGTATGCATGGCATTCAAAAGGTCGCAGGTTCGATCCCTGTATCCTCCACTCCACAACCCCTTGTAAAACAAGGGGTTGTGTCGTTTCTTGGCGGCGCAAACGATGATAGGGAACTGCCGAATTTTCCATGTTTTCTTCAGGAATACCCGCGATTTCCTATCAGCGAAACCTATCAAGTATGAAGGCAAGATGCTAAGACCTTCTCCGCGATGAAGACGCCGACTACCCGCGTCTTTGGAGCCGACTTCAATCCGTTCCTCCTCCGTCCTGGATATCCCTGCTCCGAAGTCCCGAGTCCAAAAGTCCTGGGTTTTCCGGCTGAGCGTCAGAGATCCCTCCGAACCGAGACCGCTCCCAGCCCTTGGGACGGAACCGGCTGCCGTCCCCGCCACCACGAACGCCGATGTAGTTTCCGCCCACGAACCCACTTTGAAGAAACGTCGAGACCACACCCCCTCTTTGACGGAAAAAGTCTAAAAGTCTAAAGGTTTTTTGCCTGCCTGTGAGGTATGACGCCTTCATCCGCCGCCCCCCCGCATCAAGAACGCTGACCGCAGTTGCCCACGTACGACCCCAGCTGGGCGGTTTTCCGAGCCCACCCCTCCCACCATCTGCTCCACTTCGCCATCAGACTGCTCCCTTGCCGCTGCCCTAATCTGCCATCATGCAGGTTATCCCCAGACGGGGATACTCTTCAGGACACAGGGACCGGTTGGGAGGTTCTTGGTCGCCAAGTACGATGCAGCGACCGAATCTTCCTCCGCACCGTCCACCCAGTTATACTGACTTGAAACCAAAAGGAAACCACGGGTCGCCAAAACCGCTTCCTTCACACCATCAACGTCAATCATGCCTGTTTCCAAACGCATCCTCATCACCGGCGTCAGCCGAGGGCTGGGTCGAGCCCTGGTCGACGGCTTTATCGCCCGAGGTCATATAGTAATCGGTTGTGCCCGGTCGGCGGAGGCGATTGCCGAACTGCGTCTGCGCTACCCGCCCCCGAATGGATTTGCAGCGGTGGATGTCAGCCGCGACGGCGACGTACGGGCGTGGGCGGCAGAGGTTCTCTCGGGCGGACCGCCGGACCTGCTGGTGAACAACGCCGCCACGATCAATCTCAACGCCCCGCTCTGGAAAGTGCCTGCGGAGGAGTTTTCTCGCGTTATCGACGTGAACATCAAGGGGGTGGTCAACGTGGTGCGGCATTTCCTTCCGGCGATGATCGAACGTGGTCGCGGCGTGGTCGTCAACTTCAGTTCCTGGTGGGGACGCGAGGGCGAGGCAGAGGTCGCGCCGTACTGTGCTACGAAGTGGGCAGTTGAGGGGCTGACCCAGGCAATGGCGAAGGAACTGCCTCGCGGCATGGCTGCCGTCCCCGTGATCCCCGGCATCATCGACACGGAGATGCTTCGGAGTTGCTTCGGAGCCGATGCCGGGAACTATCCCGATCCGGCGGCGTGGGCGGAGAAAGCCGTCCCGTTCTTCCTCAGCCTCGGACCGAAGGATAACGGCAAGCCGATGGAAGTGCCGGAGTGAAGCGAGTCGGCTGGGTATCCGTCATGCCGCTCGACATCAGCATGACGACCATCCGGCATCAACCTCTGTCAAGAATCCGGCATTCATCTTCATTCCCCTCAGACCACCGCCAGGGTCGGATACCGCTTCCTGTAGAAGTGTCCCTTGCGGCTCCGCAGAAGATACCGTCGCCTTCCGATCCCGGCAAGGATGGCAAGCTTCGTTCGGATTCCGAACGCGAAGCCCCAGCCGCTTGCGAACCGGATCTGGTCGTGCGAGAATCGAAGGTATGTGAGTAGTTCGCCCGTAAGGAGGAGTCGCATGCCCCGTTTTCCCCGCGTTTCGGCTGCCGCGCTGCTGTCCTGTACTGCGATTTCCGCTGCTGACGGAACACAGGAAAACGGGCTTTCCGGCGACCAGATCGCCACAAACAAGGGCGTTTTACCGCCCCATCCCGCAGCCGACTTGAAGCAGGCGATGCTGAAGAGGTGAAGTCATGAGCACCAGCATTCACGAGAAAATCGCCGAATGGCGGAAGCGGATTCTGGATCTATCGAAGCGCAACCGCCTGATCAACTGTAAAGTCGGCGCACGGGCTGCAATAGAAATCGAGCATCCCGCTTCAGATGCCATTTGGCAGCGATTGGTCTTGGATAACAAGCCCATGACCTTCATCTGGAAACGGGATCTGCTTGGGGAGGAGTCAGACCGACCATTGCTTCCAAGCTTGCTTCTGGATGATGATGGGAATGGAGAGCCACAGCAGCCAAAAACCTCCCAATCAGAATTCCAGCGGTGCCTGGATTCCCCGAAGCTTGGGGAGGGACATATCCTGACGCAGATTGCAGACCGCCCTCTGGGAACAAGGTTGAATCGTTTCTCCCTCACTGCCAAGACATCTCTGAACGAGCAAGGCGTCAACATACTCTACATCGCATTTGGACTCTTGCGGTGGTATGAATCCTTTGACAGCGACGTCGCTCTGCTGTCGCCGTTGCTGCTTGTGCCGGTGAATCTGAGCCGCCGTGGTCCCGACGCACCCTGGTGCGTGTCGCTTTACGAAGAGGAAATCGTGCCGAATCGCTGTCTTCAGGAAATGCTTCGCACTGGCTTCAAGGTGGAGCTTCCGACTGTTCCCGAAGACGACATGGAAGCCGTGGCGAATCCGAACTCGTTTTTCAAGCAAGTCCGTTCCGCCATCCGAGCCAATAAACGCTGGGAAGTGCTCGACCAAGTAGTTCTTGGAGCCTTCAGTTTTCAGAAACTCGCAATGTGGGAGGACTTGGGGCAGAATATTGACCGCATCGCGAATCATGACCTTTGCAGGGCGATTGCAGGAGACGACAGCGTTTCAATCTCCGGAGGAACCGACCTGCCAAGCGGTAGTGAACTGGATGATCGCATTCATCCAAGGCAGGTGCATACGATTCTTGACTGCGACAGCAGCCAATTGGAGGCTATCATCGCCGTGAAAAACGGCGTCAATCTGGTTCTCGACGGACCGCCGGGGACCGGCAAGAGCCAGACCATCGCGAATATTATCGCTGAGTTCCTCGCCGAGAAGAAGACTGTGCTGTTCGTGAGCGAAAAGGCTGCTGCGCTGGAAGTCGTGAAGCGACGACTCGATAGCCGCCGTCTGGGTGATTTCTGCCTGGAATGCCACAGCCACAAGGCGAACAAGAAACAAGTGATTTCTGAACTCGGTCGCTGTTTAGCGCTGCAACCGGAGGAATATCGGGACCAGTCGGCGGATTTGGAGCAATTGCACACCATTCGAATGAAATTGAATGCATACGTGCGAGCGTTGCACAAGCCGACCGGCGCGCTGAACACCACCCCGTACACGGTTCACGGGCTGCTGGCTGAATTGAAGCCGCCGCGCGTGTCGCGTTGTCCGATCCCCGACGTTTTCTCCACAAACGCGGCAACGCTCCGCGAGATTGTCGAGACTATGCACTCCCTGACTCGGTGCGAGGCTGTGCTGGGGGACTTCCAGCATCACCCGTGGCGTGGATGCCGGGTCGGCGCATTCTCGCTGGCTGCGCAGGATGACATACAGTACGGGTTCGATCTGCTGGCTTGCGCCATTGACGAGATCGGTGAACCGTGCGGCATTCTTGTCAGAAACGGCGTGCTTCAGCAGAACCCGACCAAGAAGCGGCTGGAAGAATCGGTTCGGCGAATGGTGGATGCGCTGAAGCACCCCGTCTTGCCCGCCCAGTGGTTCTCCGGTGCCCCAAGAAAGACCGCGACAAACTTCATCAACCTCGATTCGTTATCAAAGGAATACCGAGAGCAGGTCACGGTAATCCCGCAATTGCAGTCATCGTCCCTGGACGGGACTGCCGCAGAACTGGTTGCCGCCGTGCTGGGAAGCGCAAATAACTGGCTTGCGGCGGCAGACCTGCCCGACACGGGCAGCGTTCGCAAGCGACAAGCGTATTTGTTGAAGGTGATCGGTGGTGCAGAGTCTTTGTCGAGCAGGATATCCGAGGTCGCTCATGCGGTCGAACGCTTCATCACCGCTCTCCAAGTGCCCCTTGCGGGGAGCCCCAGCCTAAACCTCCTCGCCAAATTGGCGACTCTTGGGACAATCATCGCGAGGACCGGTTCCTTGAAACCTTCCTGGTTCGATGATGATGTCCGGAATCGCCTAAAACAGGCTATTGCCGCTGTGCAGGCAAATCGCGCGGCTGCGGAAACTCTCCGCGTCCGATTGGCAGTTCGCCTTTGCCCAACCGCCTTCGACCAGTCACCCGACCCGCTGATTGAGGATGGCAAGCGCCTTCAGGATCTTCGCAAGAGATTGGCAAAGAAGGAACGGGTTTTCCGACGACGCACCACCGGGCTATATGCCGATGGGGTTCAGAAGCCTTTGGAGGCAGTGTTCGACGATCTAAAGGCGTTTCGCCGTTTGCAGGGGCAGTTCAAGACAGCACAGCAGGGGCTCGCAGCCACCTTCAACCCACGGGCGTTTACGGTCGAAGGTGCATTCGTGGTACAGGAATCCTTGCGGTTCCATTCCCCATGGTACAGGTTGGTCGGGCTTGCCATCGATTTCATCAACAACGTCGTTCTGGCGTTCGATTCCGGATTTTCCCGGCGGGTCGGTGGTTGGCACGCATTCAGAAACAGCGCATCCGCTCTTTATAACGGCGCTCCACCCGAGCAACCTGCCCAGCTTCTGAAAGACATGGCATCGTTGCGAGATTTCCACCTTCGTGTCTCCAATCTCAGCCAGGCTCTGCCCGAGAAGATGAAACCGTCCTTCGGGGAGGTCGACACCAAGGCGCTAATGCAAAGGGCTGCGCAGATTCGTCGTCAAAGGAAGCAATTTTCCCTTGAGCGCCGGGCATTCTTGGCACGGGCTGACCGCTTTTACATTGGAGCAAGCCCCGACGACCCCGCGCTGGTCATGCAGGACTTGCAAGCTTTGCGGGAGTACGGCGATCATCTGGGTGCCACGAAGCGGTTGGAGGACGAGAATCGCGATGACCTGATTTATGCTGAAAAGGATTGTGTTGATTTGGACGGCATCCGGGAGGGCATCGCCGCGATAGAACAGATAAAGGCGCTCATCAGCATCCCAGAGCCGCTGAAGCAGGCTCTGACTACACCAGGGATCATTGACCGTGGGGGGCTGAGTGATGCAGTCGTGGCTCTGGAGGCGGCGCTGGTGAACCTCGATACGATTGCGAAAACGCCCGAGTCCCAGCAGATTCTCCGCTCGGCGGGGTCGGGATCAAAGCCTTATACCAATCTTTGCACGTCGGCGCTCTTGCAATCCGTGCAAACCGTTGGTCAATCGCTGCGAGAAGCGAGTTCGATTATCGGCTCCCTCGCCTCTGCTTTTCAGGACGGGCACGACCTGGCATTCAGCGAGTTAGCCGTTTGCCTTCAGAGGCTCCACAGGCTCGATGAAACAAGGAGCCGCGTTCGTGGTCTTGCCACGGCGCTGGATACCGTTGCTGAGCCTACGTTGGTCCCCGAATTGCGCGATTGGGCGTCCGAAGCCAACGTGGCGAGATGTGTTCTCGCGTTCTTGGACGAATACAGTGATAAACCGCCACCGGAGGTGGTCCAAGTCGTCGTATGCCCAGACATCCGAGATTCTGTGGCGCAGGCTGTGTCGGAAATCACGGGGAAGCTTTCCAGCGCCTTCCAGGCGGGTTGGGATGCGCTTGTGGGTGTGTTCGATACGGCGGTTAGTGTTTCAACGGGGGTAGTGATTGACGACTTGCCATTGACCGCCTTGGCGGGATGGCTTCGAGAGCGAATCGCCGATTCCAGCCGCTTGCAGGAATGGATGTCTTATCGCGAAACGGAGCAACGCCTCGCCGACCTCAAACTGTTGCCCGTGCTCCAGGAAATCATTGCCAAGGAAATCTCGCTCAATGATGCCAAGCCGAGCTTTCTGGTGCGGTTCTACCGGCTGTGGTTGGATGCCGCCTATGCAAAAGACCTTGCCCTGCGGACCTTCAAGGTTGAAGACCATGAACATCTCATAACCCGTTTTCGGCAACTTGACCAGGCATCCATTGATGGAACCTATAAACGCATCCGGAGCACCCTCCTCCAAGATCCTGACCGCCCTCACCCAGGAATGCTCCGTGCCCCGTCGACGTCAGAGGCTGGCATTCTGTTGCGCGAGGTTGCCAAGAAAAAGCGGCACCTGTCGTTGCGACAGCTCTTCAAGCGAATTCCAAGGGTTCTGCCCCGCCTCAAGCCGTGTCTGATGATGAGCCCCCTTGCCGTCAGCACATATCTGGATACGCCGCAGCTCAAATTCGATGTCGTCATCTTCGATGAAGCGTCTCAGGTCCGTCCGTTCGATGCCATTGGAGCCATTTACCGAGGAGCACAACTGGTGGTGGCAGGCGATCAGAAACAGCTTCCTCCCACGACTTTCTTCGACCGGATGATAAGCGATGACGACGCTCCAGCCGAAGACGACGAGGAGGATGCCGGGGCTGCTTTGGCGGATTTCGAGAGCATCCTTGACGTTTCTTGCTCGTTGGGTATGCCAAGGAAACGGCTGCGGTGGCACTATCGGAGCCGTCGTGAGCCGTTGATTGCGTTCTCCAACCATCATTTCTACGCAAACGAATTGGTGACTTTTCCCAGTGCCCTAGACGTGGAGGGGCAGACTGCCGTAAGCCTGCATCATGTCTCTGAAGGGCGATGGCGACCCGGAACCGGCGGCGGTTTCAATCCTGAAGAGGCTCGCAGAACAGCGAGCTTGGCTTTTGAACATTTTATCCAGCATCCCACGCAGTCCCTCGGCGTGATTACCTTCAATAAGCGTCAGCAGGATGCCGTTCTCGATGAGATTGACCAGCTTCGCCGCCTGCACCCCGAGATGGAGCCGGTCTTCGATGATAGTCTTGACGAGTATTTCTTTGTGAAGAACCTGGAGACTGTGCAGGGAGACGAACGAGACAGAATCATTATCAGCGTGGGCTATGGTTTCGATGATCACGGCAAGTTTGCGATGCGGTTCGGTCCATTGAACCGGCAAGGCGGTGAGCGGCGACTCAATGTGGCGATTACCCGTGCCAAACACGGGATTACCGTTGTCAGTTCAGTACGGGGGCAGGACATCGACCTCAGTCGAACCCAGTCGAATGGGGCTCGCCTTCTACGTGCCTATCTGGAATACGCGGAACATGGCGTCGGGACCTTGGGGGCGGAAATCACCGAGGATTCGGGGCGCGAGAATGACTCGGAGTTCGAGGGACAAGTTGAATGCGAAGTGCGTTCTTGCGGGCTGGACGTAAGGAGGCAGGTCGGATGCGGGGGATACCGAATTGACTTGGCTCTTGTGGCTCCAGATAACCCTGGTCAGTACGTGCTCGGAATTGAATGTGACGGCGCATCCTACCATAGTTCGGCAACCGCACGAGACCGAGATCGCTTGCGTCAAGAAGTTCTGGAGGATTTGGGTTGGCACATTTGCCGGGTCTGGTCAACCGATTGGATCCGCAATCCAGCTCGCCAGATTGAGAGGATTCTTGAGCAGTATCAGGCAGCGCTTAAAGATGCTTCAACAGAGCGAACATCCGAGGATGAGGAGCCGGATTCGGACTCGGACGAACCGGAGGAGCCGGTTGTCGGCAGCCGGTCCGAATCTGACGGTGGAACCGGGCAGCGGTATCTTTATTCAAAGATCGAAGCCGTCCCGCAGCAGCGCGTAACGGAGGCAATTCTTGGAGTATTGCGTCGTTTTGGGCAGACGGAAAGGGACGAGCTGATACGAGCCGTCGCTCGCGATCTCGGTTTTATGCGCGTGGGCAGGAACATTCAGGGACGCCTTGGGCGCGCGGTCACCGATTTGCTTCGTAAGAAATTGATCGTGAAGACAGAATCAGGTCTGCTCTCTACGCCAAATTGATGTGCTGGACACCGTGCCGTCCTCGCCGCTTGCCTACTCGATTCGCTCGTGCAAGAATGGTGGGTGAATACTCAAGCCCATTAGGAGAAGTCTCATGCGCTGCATTTCCGCTGTCCTGCTGCTGTCCTGCATGGCAATTTCCACCGCTCGCGGAGCCGAACTTTCCGGCGACCAGATCGCCACCGACAAGGGCAACCTGGTCATCCATCCGATCCACCACGCAACCTTCGTCATGCAGTGGAACGGCAAGACGGTCTACGTCGATCCGGTCGGCGGCGTCAAGCCTTTCGCCGACCTGCCCAAGCCCGATGTCATGCTTGTGACCCACATCCATGGCGACCACTTCGATGCGGCGACCCTGGAAGCCCTCGTGCCGGTCGGGGGGCAGCCGTTCATCATCGCGCCCCCAACGGTTGCCGAGAAGATCCCCGAGTCGCTGCGAGGCAGGTCCAAGGTAAGGATCCTTACCAACGGGGAGAGGACCGAGGCGGATGGAATCGCCATCAAAGCCGTGCCTGCCTACAACAAGACACCCGAGAAGGAGAAGTTTCATCCCAAAGGGCGCGATAACGGCTACGTGCTTACGATGGGAGGAAAGAGGGTCTACATCGCAGGCGATACCGAGGACACCGCCGAGATGCGAGCCCTGAAGGGCATCGACGTCGCCTTCCTGCCCATGAATCTGCCCTACACGATGACCGTGGCGAAGGCGGCGGACGCAATTCGGGAGTTCAAGCCCAAAATAGTCTACCCCTACCACTACCGCAGCGGCGACAAGACGAAGGCGGATTTGGAGGAACTCAAGAGGCTCGTCGGGAAGGACAGCGGCGTCGAGATTCGGGTTCGGGAATGGTATCCGGAGAAGTAGGGGTGGGGGATTGCCGCTGTCGTTCTTCGGGGAATCGGAAGGAAATCGGTCTCACGATGCGCTGGGCGACTACGTGTATTGTCGTTTGCCTCTGTGCCGCTGCACCCGCAATCGCGCAAGACCGGACGGTGTTCGCCTACCGTGACGCCGAGAACAGAAAGGGATGCTTCTTTCACCTCGTCGCCGAGGATTGGGTGGAATTGACCGGCAGCGGCGACAGGTTCTCCTTCAAGGAGGTCGCTCGCCAGGACGGCTCGATTGAGCTATTCGATAAGACCCGTGGAGGAGTCGGTGTCCGCATCTTTGCAGACAAGTCGGAATGGGAATCCAAGGAAGGAACCCGTGGTAAATGGGCTCCGCTGTGGTCGGGAGCATGGTCGACGGAAGCAGACCTGCGCCCGGAATTCAAGAAATGGAGGCTGGATCCCGTGCGGCAGGGCGACCGGGGGACGTGTTCGGTCTTCACCACGAATTCGGCGCTGGAATTCGCCTACTCCCGGCACATGGGGAAGGGCGTGCGGTTGAGCGTGGAGTATCTCAACTGGGCAGCCAACCAGGTGACCCGGAAACCTTCGGACGGGCAGTTCTTCCACAACTGCGTTGCCGGTTTCGACAAGTTCGGTGTCTGCTACGCCGCCGACATGCCTTATGCCGCGAAATTTGACGCAAGACTCGCGCCGTCCGGGAAGGCAAGGACGGATGCTCGCAGGCTCCACGCGACGGCGGAGAAAGCCATCCGCATACACTGGATCAACCCCCTGAAGCCGAAGCCGGGATTGACCGACGCCCACATGCACGAAATCAAGGCGGTACTGGCGATAGGCTAGCGTATCGTTCAACCAGGGCGTGGATTCCAAATCGCGTCACTGGCTGCCCACGACGGTTGGCCAGGCCGAACGCGAAACCGAAGGCGGCATGGATGCCGTTGACCCGCAGTAGCAGTTCCGTCATGGTTCCAACTCCGCCAGGAGCTTCAGCAGCTCCTCGTGGAACTTTGCCGAATCGCTCATGTACGGCGCATGGCTGCCGCCGGGGATGACCACCATCCGGCCCTTTTGCACCAACCGCGCCAGCAACTCGCCATCCGTCAGCGGGATCGTGCTGCGTGCCAGGGCCGCGAATAGGTCGTCTGGATCTCGCATCAATCCTACTTGATACTATCCAAGATCCGTTTCGACACTTGCTCCGCCTGGGCAGTAATCCCCTGGCCGTTGAAATGGACGCCATCCCTGGACCAGTATTCGGGATGGTCCTTGACCAGACCGTAAAGGTCGTCAGTGGTGATCCCCTCCTTGGCCACGATCCCCTCGGCGATCTTGTTGCGGGCCTCGACCCGTTTGCTGCCATCGGCGAACACTTCCAGCTTGCCGGATTGCCGCATGGGCGTGGTGGTGGCCCAAATCAGCTTGGCCTTGGGAGCATGCTTGTGGATCGTCGCCACCAGATCGGGGAAACTCTTCTGGTATTCCTCTTCGCTGTAGCCAAAACCGTGCAGGCCGTTGTTGAAATGAACCACCTCGAACCGATACTGGCCTACCACCGCCGCCACCTCGGCCGGCAGCGCCGGGTCGCCTACCGACTTGGAGTGGGAATGTTCTTCGACATCGGGATTACCATTTGCAGATTGTCAAAGGCAAAAATCACCGCCACCGGTAAGCCGAGATCCCGTTCAATTCGCGGACGAACACCTGATCGCCGCATACTGCCAGATGGCCCCACGTCTCCTCGTCGCTGATCTTCCTTGAGTCGAGAAAATCGAACTTCTCGGGTGTGGCATGAATCAGAATCAGTTCGCCGCGCTGATCGAGGGCCAGGATGCGGTCCTTCTGGACTGCCAGGCTCCAATACTCGCCGTACCTTTCCTTCGTTTCCCATCGCTGCTTTCCGGTGGCCAGGTCCACGCAGGTGAACCGTTGGTTCCGCAGATGCAGGTAGGCATGGCCGTCGATGATCACCGGCGTGGACATGTAACCTTGGAGCGACGTTTTCCAGGCGGTCTGAACTTGGAAGTCGTCGCCCGTCCGCTTGATCTCCAGCAGACGGCTGCCGCCCCCATACGAACTGGTGAAGATCCGGTCGCCCAGCACGGTCGGCGTGACGATGTTCATGCCCAGCATGGCTGGGATGTCTTGCGACCACAGGATCTTACCAGAGTCCGGCTCGACGCCCGCGAGCTTCATACGGGTCTGGACAACCAGTTGAGCCTTGCCGCCGAGGGGCGTGTGGATTGGCGAAGAGAAGGCGCTGCCGAACATCCCCCCGGCATCGGTAAGTACTCGCCAAAGTACCTTGCCGGTTTGTTTGTCGATTTTGCAGAATCCCGCCCCGGCCTGGACGTACACGAAATCGCCCACAACCAGGGGCGAGCAGACGAAGCCGAAGTTGGGCAGCGGGGCCTTGAACTGCTCCACAAAGTCCACTCGCCACCGCTGCTTGCCCGTCTTGGCATCGAGGCACACCAGCACGTCCCGCATCCCAGCAACGAAGAGTAAGTCGCCATCATAGGCAGGAGTTGAGCGAATCCAGTCGCCGTTTCGCTTGGCCATGAAGGCTACCGACATTGCGCCCAACCATTCGGCCTTCCATAATTCCCGACCCGCTTCGCGGTCAAGCGCCCGCACGATCTCCGTCTTCTCGGCATTGGTTTCGGCCACGAAGACGCGGTCTTCGGCCACGATGGGGCCGGGGTAGCCCGGCCCCAGATCAACGTGCCAGAGCAGCTTGAAGTGGTCTTTGTCGAGGCTGGTCGGCCAGGCCGGGCCGCCGACACGGCAATCGCGGTTCGGCCCGTGCCACTGTGGCCAGGTCGGCGCGGGCTCCGTCGCGTGGCCAACAGCAATTTCCGTCAGTTGGTACACTCGGTTGCGATGCGGTGCGTCGATGGCCAATCCGAGGGCCGGTTGCTTGGTCGCGGCGTCAACAAGAGCCGCCGCCAGGGTGTATCGACCAGGTCCAACCGAATCGGGGATCGGCAGTAATCCGGTCATGCTCGTATCGCCCGGCAACCATTGGGTTGGGTCAGAATCAGGCTGAATGTGACGGCAGACGACGGTGCCCTTGCTATCCAGTAAGTAAAGCGCAAGCGGATAGCGACGATAGAGCTTGCCAACACCGACGTTCGACCATTTCATCCTGACGGGCAAGGTTTTGCCTGCCACGGCTTCGCTTGGATGAGACACTTCACGGAGCACAAAGCGATAGCCCGCCAGGCGCGCCAGTTGTTCCAGCTTGGGTATTTGCTCGGACGGTACGCTTCCCACATTGTCGTTGATTAGCGTGACATGATTGGCCTTCATAAAGTCCAACGCGCGATCGAACGACCATCCACGTTGTTGGAGGTACTTGTAATCGCCGAACCACTCGAAGACGACCGAGGCTTTCTTCCATTGTTCGCCGAAACCTGTCACGGCAGCATACTTCTTCGAGCCGATCCAGTTGGCTTCGTGCCAAGGCGATCCCACGCCATCACGACGGAATCCCGTCCCATGCGCGAGCGCATAGGCGAGGGCTTCTTCGTCGTCCGACATGGACGCAAGCGGCGTCTTGCAGAAGCCGTCGAGGTACATGTCGATGATTCGCTTGCGGACCGGCCAGGGCTGCGGATGCGTGGTGTGCCACTCGCCCCAGATGCCGTAGGAGCCGATGTCGATGAACTCGATTCCCGGATTGCCGTCATAGCGCTGGGCCAGGGCCTTGATGAAGCGTCCATGCTTTTCAAGGTAAAGTGGATCACCATAATCCGGCTCAACCCGTTTGATTCGACTGCCGCCGCTGGTTGGATCGGCTCCGCCTTCCAGGTAATCAAAGGACCGACAACCCGAGTCAAACAACCACTTGGGCGAGCAGTAGTAGCCCTTGCTGTGTGCGTTGGCCGTCATAATCCGAAACGCGATTCGCACTCCCCGCTTACCCCATGCCTGGAGCGATTCGTCGATCAACTGCCAGTCATATTGCCCCTCCGCTGGTTCAAGTTCATCCCAGTTCAGGCGAAAATAGGCGACCGAGTAGGGAAAACGTCCGTCGCCGTACGGCATCCGCTGCATGGTCATCCAGCCTTGCCCCGGATTGGCAAACATCTCGTCGGTCTCGCAAAAGCGTTTGACGACTTGCTCGGCATTGGACTTCGGCAAGTCCCCGGCAAATCCCAGCGCGGCTGGGACTGTAGCCAACATGGCGGCGGCCACAAGCCTGAAGACAATCGGAAGACAACTTCTCATGGCTGCTTCTCGCTGCTTGCCTGCGGCGCTGTCCGTTTGCTTTCGGTGATGGCCTGCCTGAACAATTCAATCTCACGGGGATCGTAGGGCGTGCGGTCCTTGCGGAACAGATCATGTTGCCATATTCTGGGCTCCGGGGCACCGGCTTTGGAACCCCAAGGATACTGCGTCTGCGTCTTGCCGTTGACCAGGCCCCAGTGCATGCAGCCCGCGCGATGGCGCACGAAGACCGGCAACTGATCGCTGACCGAACCCCAGTCACGTTTGAGCCACTCGGTACAAATCAGCGGTCGGCCATGCTTCTCCAGCGTACCGATGATCTCATCTAGCTGCGAAGCGTTCGAGTACCGATGGAAGGTAATGACATCGGATCGACTGATCGCAAGGTCGTTGAGCTGTCGGTTCTCCCTCCACACACCCACGGTCAATGGCTGCGATGGATTGACCTGCCGCACCCAATCGACGATTTTCGTCAGCAACGGCAAGGTCGCATCTCCGATGCCGTTGGTCGGTTCGTTGTACAGATCCCACATCAGCACCCGTGGATCGTCCTTGAACCTCGCGATTACTTCCTGGACATACTGCTGGAGCTTGGGCCATGTCTTGGGGTCATTGACCCGCGACCAACCGGGGCTTGGAGACCAGTCGTGGGCGTACCAGCCGGGAACCACGTCGGCCTGTTTGCCCAGATAAGGATCGTGCTTCGGTCCGAAGACGCAATCATCGAAGAGGCAGAATACCACGTGGATGTCTCGCTTGTGGCAAATGGTCAGGAATTGATCCATCCGCCGTTTGAAACCGTCCGGGTCGTGCTCCCACACCAAGTACTGGAGGACGCATCGCAGCGAGTTGAATCGTACCTGTTCGGCCAGTGCCAGTTCCTCGTCAATCGTCTTGGGGTCGAACGTCTCCTTCTGCCACATCTCGGTGTAGTTGATCGCCGTGGAGGGAATGTAGTTGAACCCGCAGAGCCAGGGCTGTTGCTTGTACCACTGCCATGCCTTCTCTGTGGGCCAGCGATGCCCACTGGGGTCCGGATCGCCTGCGAAGACCTCGGGGGCGAACAACATCATCGCCAAGCAGTAACAGAACACGCGATTCATTTGCAAGTCTCCATGTCGGTGCGATTGCGGCATCACAGGAACATTCTACCCCGGCCACGAAACCGTGTCGCCCAGTACCATCCCGTGCTCCGCAGGCTGAATGTCACGACCAGTCGCCACGCTCCGCAGCTCGTCACGGAATCTCGCAGCGTTCAGCGGGCCACTGACCGCATCATTTGAGTGCTCGCGGTCCTCGTAACCCGAGTAGTGGATCATGTAGGCCCGTTTCGGCCGCCACTTGTCGATCAGGCGAAGGTTGCCCAGAACCGACTGATGCCGGGACTGCTCTGCCGGATGCCAGGTATTGGCATCCAGGAACATCACATCGGCATCGAACAAGAGAGGGTTATCTTCCTCCGGGATGTTGAGAAAATCGCCCGTTATGACCACATTCCGCCCACCGTGCTTAATTAAGAACCCCAGGGCACCGGGGGCCTTTGGGCCGTGATCCACGGCGAAGGGCGTGACAGAGATGTCCCCCAGCAGGACGGCGATGCCCGGCTGAAGCGGGCGGAAGTCACTCCGCTCGGCCAGAAAGCGATGGACGCGGTTAGGGCCGTACTCCCAGCACTCCGGGCTGGCATAGATCGGCAGCGGCCGGGGTTGATCTGACCGGTCGCTGCGGAGCAAGCACATCGACAACCAGTCGAGTTGGGCAAAATGATCGAAGTGAGGATGCGTGAGCAAGACCTCATGGACGGCGTGGACGGCGTGGCTTTGCTCGAAGTCCAGCAGCGAGGGCACGACGCCCATGCCACAGTCGATGAGAGTATGCCGAATTATCTGGCCGTCCCGCAGCTGCACCAGAGAATAGGAGACATTAGCTTGGCGGTACGGATTGACAGCTCTGCCTTCGTTGGCACGAGGGCTATCCAAGCCGAACTCGAAACCGAAGGCGGCCTGGATTCCATTGACCCGCAACAGAAACTCAGTGTTCGGGACACTCATTCCAACCGCTCCCCCCGTACCGTGACCGTGATGCGCGAGATCGACTCCGGTACGAAAGAGACTTCCGCGTTGCCAGCACCGTCGATCTGATACAAGTGGACGGCATACGGGCTGAAGTTATCCTCAAACCGGCCATCTTGTAGACGGATGGTACGATCCTCGCCGATCACGCGGATCGTGGCCTTGCCGGACATGCCCGTAACTTGGAACTTCCCCTTGGCCGGACTGGACTCCATCCGCACGGCAAACAGGTAGGTTGTTCCTTGGTGTTTCTTCACTGCAATGGTGATTGCCTGGGAGCCGAGGAGCCTGGCCATAGACGACTCTAAGTCCCTCAGGGTTCAATCTCCGCCACGGACTGTACAACTCGGCTGGGGAGATAGGGGAACCGCCCGATGTCCTCCTGTCGCGTAACGCCCGTGAGCACGAGGATCGTCCTCATGCCGCTCTCGATACCCGCCACCATGTCCGTGTCCATGCGGTCGCCGATCATGGTCGTGTCTTCCGAATGGACGCCCAGTTGCCGCAGGGCGGAACGCATCATCAAGGGGTTCGGCTTGCCGATGTAGTACGGCTTCACACCCGTGGCGGCGGTGATAAGCGCGGCCAAGGCCCCGGCGCCAGGCACGATGCCGCCGTCGCCAGGGCCGTTCACGTCGGGATTGGTGGCGATGAACCGGGCGCCAGCCGACACCAGTCGCACCGCCGTGGCAATTTCGGCATAGCTGTAGGCAGTAGTCTCGCCCAGCACGACGTAATCGGGTTGCTGGTCGGTCAGGGTGTAGCCGATCTCGCCCAGCGCGGTCTTCAATCCACGCTCCCCCACTGCGTATGCTCGGCCCTCGGGCCTTTGCTGGTGAAGGAAGGCCGCCGTGGCCATGGCCGAGGTGAAGAGCGCCTCGACGGGAACATCCAGCCCGATGCCATGCAACCGGGCCTGAAGATCGCCGGGCGTGTAGACCGAGTTGTTTGTCAGCACGAGGAAGGGGACGCCGAGGTGTTGCAGCCGCCGGATGAATCCATCCGCGCCGGGCACCAGGGTGGAACCCCGCACCAACACACCGTCCATGTCGCTCATATAGGCTTTTGCCATCACACGACCTCTTATCTAAGGATCCCTCTTCAGGGTGATCTCGAGCATCTCGTTCTCCCTGACTGTACAGCAACAGGCAAAGCCTGTCGAGGGGCGTCAAACTCCGAACCACATTTTGGACAAGTGATGGCCATGACGTTATTCCCCCATGACCGTCACCACCACGGTGCGCCGTCGCGGGCGAACGTCGCACTCCAGGTGGATGATCTGCTGCCACGTCCCCAGCACCGGCTTGCCCTCAGCCACAGGCACCGAGAGCGACGGCCCCAGGAGCGTGGCCTGCAAGTGGGCATGGCCGTTGCCGTCGTGCCATGCCTGTTTGTGGCCGTAGTCGCGGCTGGGCGGGATCAGGCGATCAAGCATTTCGGGCAGGTCACGTTCCAGTCCCGGCTCGAACTCGATGGCGCCGACCGCCGCTGTGCTGCCCACGCAGAATACCTGGACGATGCCCATCTTGACGCCCGAGCGCCCGACGATGGCTGCAACCTTGTCGGTCAGATCGTCCATTTGCCGGTGGCCGGTCGTGTCGAAGGTGATCTGCTCTTGGTGGACCATAGCCCTGCTCACTTGAGGCTTTCGCTGAGCCGCTCTTCCTTCGGGCAGGCTTCTATCGCCCTCTTCATCTCAGCAATATCGAGGAAACTGAGAAGTGTCTTCCTGTAGAGTTCCGGGTTGGCCCGATCCAGGTCTTCATGCTGCGCCCCGTCAAAAATCACAAGCTTGGCGTGCGACTCGATACGATGGTGCATGGCCGTCACTTCATCAAGGTGAGCATGACGATCCGCCGAGCCGGTTACAAACACCACCGGCACGCTCTCGGGAATGTCTCGGATGTGATCGTAGGGCGAAAGTTGCTCGGGAGCGACCGGCAGGAAGACGGGCGCCCACAACCGCATGCCGCCATAGGCGATCCAGTCCAGGACCGGGGGCAGGTAGTGCTGTAATCGGTTCCACGTCGCGCTCTTCATATCTTTGTAGGGCTGCTCCAGAAAGTAGCCCGATACTTCTCCCTTCAGATCCCCGGCGGCAAAGATTGCCGCCGCCGCCCCCATAGAACGCCCCACGACGTAGACGGGCCGCTGGGGACATTCCTTCTGAAGAAACTCAATAGCCGCCGTGACATCGCGCCGGGCACTCCAGCCGATGTCGTTGATCTCACCCGTCGAGTCTCCATGAGCACGAAAACTGATTGCTAGCACAGTAAAGTGGGCTTCGGCGAGGAATTGCATTGCCAGCAACATCTGACGGCGCGAGCTGCAGTATCCGTGGAGCAGCAAGACGCAACCCTTCTGCGGATTGCCACGCACGAGCCATGCTCCGAGCTGCTGGCTGTCCGACGTTTTCAATCGGTGGGCTTCCACGTTGGCCCAGGCGACCTGCGGCGTGGGTTCGGGAAAGGTTGCGCTGCTTCGTCGCGTAAACATCCAGGTAACCAATGCCGAGGAGCCAATCCATAGGATCAGCCCTGTCAGGACAACGATTGCTAAGAGTCTTCGTCGCTTGGATTTCAGCATGCGATGCTCGATCTGAACGGGGCCCGCATCTTTCGCCGCACTTTCCAACGGGCCACGCGTGAAACTACAGGTCATTCTACCATCTTCCCAAGGCCAATAAGTCCAAGTGGATGCGGCAGATCTGGGCTTCTGGAGAATCCCCCTTGTCATGGCCCAATATCTCTGCGAGCGTCTTAGGTCGTTGCTGATCCATCTCGATTGCTCCCGTAGCAGGAAACTGGCGTAGTGCTGGCCGAAACCCTCGCATGGCCAACGGTGGGACTGGCCGACGCCGAACTCTCCAACACCAGTCAGGCCCAAAGTGCGTTCTATCTTATCAAGGTTTGCAAGCCAAAACCACCGGCAAGGCGTCCGCGCACCGGCCCTGGGGCCCAGCTAGGTTCCACGGCGTTACTTCGTGTCGGACTCGCGCTCGATTTGGCGAATCCTCTCGGCGATAGCCTTCCGATTTGCGTTGCGTTTCTCGATGTCCTTGCGTCGTTCCTCATTCCACGCCTTAACCATCTCCACCGTCCCTTGAAACCAAGGGTCGAAACGATAGACTTCTTCGCGGCGGGTCAGGCTCAACGGAGTTTCTCCATCGGTCGTCTTGGCGTGAATAGCAGCCCCGTGGGCAATGAGGACTTGAGCCACTTCGAGATTGCCGTGTTCGGCAGCGAGATGGAGCGGAGTCCTGCGCCCAGTCACCGGTGGCCTCTGGTCTGGCGGCGTGTCGGATGAGAAGCTGACCGGCTCTTCGTTCTGCGTCTTTGCATCGACGGAAGCCCCCGCCTTGAGAAGCATTTCGATGGTCTCGCCGTCGCAACCCCAAAGGATCGCGCTGTGCAGGACGGTCCAACCTTGCTTGTCGGCCTTGGGTAGCAATGTGCCGGCTTTGAGCAGAAGTCTGATGACTTGTGGATGATTGTGCTCGATGGCGGTCTGCAACGGCGAATCGGCACTGTCGAAGCCATTGACCTTCGCCCCTTTGGCAATCAGCAGTTCTGCTACCTCAGTGCGGCCATAGACGGCGGCCCAGTACAAAGGCGTCGTCTCGCCGTCTAGGGCATTGACGTCAGCCCCACGCTCGACCAGCAATGCCACCACATCCAGGCGGCCGTCACCGGCCAGGCTGTGAAGCGGCGTATGGCCTTGAGCCTTTGGGGTGTTGGCGAGCGGGAAGAATCCGTGCTCGCGATTGTTGATATCGGCCCCGTTGGCCAGCAAGACCTCGGCCACTCCGCGATCGCAGGCATAATGCAGCGGAGTCTTTCCGCAGTTTCCTCGGGCGTTGACATCGGCCCCCGCGGCGATCAATGCGGCAGCGATATCCTTGCTTGCTGCGTAGTGTAGGGAAGTATTGCCGGTCGAATCGCCAGCCCTCACTTTGGCATGGTGTTCCAGGAGCAACTTGACCATGGGCAAGTCACCCTTGCGTGCTGCAAAGTGCAGCGCCGAGAAATTGTCGTCTTTGTCGGACATGCTAATCTGTGTCCATCGTGCGTTCACGATTGCCGGGTTCTTCTCCACGATCTGCTTGAACCCGTCACGATCACCGGCCCGCACCTTGTCCAGCGCGCTGTTGACGGCCTCGGCCCCTGCCCAATCGAAGGGCGGCCGGTCATATTCGATCCACCATCCAGCCTTCGGAAAAGTCTTCGCGATCCCCTCCGCGGTCACTTTCGTTCCCTTGAGCGTGAGATGGTTCAGCTTGGCAAGGGATTGGAGATGGACCAGGCCGGCATTGGTGACTTTGGTATTCTCTAGCAAAAGCATTTCCAGGCTCTTGAGTCCCTTCAGGCGGGCAAGCCCGGCATCGGTGACCTGGGTATCGCTGAGCCAGAGCCACTTCAACTGGGTCATGCCGGAAAGATGCTCAAGACCCGCATCGGTGACTTGCGTGTGCTCCAAAAAGAGGTCTTCCAGCTTCGTGAGACCTTTCAGCTCCGCGAGTCCCTTGTCGGTGACGAGCGATCCGCTGAGGACGTGCTTTTCAAGGTTCTTCATGCGCGCGATTCGCACGAGCCCGGCGTCGCTAACGGCCATCGCCCCTGGTTGAGGATGCGGTATGTTCGGCACGGCGTGAAACTGAAGCGGCTCTTCGCCTTTCTGGACCGGTACAAGGGAGAATGATTCCACGGCACGATGGCCAAGCTCCAGGAAACGGAGCCTCGGCAAGTCCTGAATGTGGACAAGGCCGGCATCGGTGACCCGCGTGCCGTTGAGGTCCAGCCCTTCAAGCGTCTTGACGAATTTCAGATGTGCCAGCCCCGCATCTGAGACGACCGTGCTATTGAGGGCGAGGAACTTCAAGCCTGGCAGTCTAGCAAGGTGGATCATGCCGGCATCGGTGACCCGCGTGCCGTCGAGTTCCAGGTTTCTAAGCAGCGTCAGCCCTTCCAGGCTGGCCAGGCCGGCGTCGGTGATTTTCGTGCCCGTTAGGTCTAGAATCTCCAGGTGATGCAGGCCCTTGACATGTTCCAACTCTGCGTCGGTAAGCGGTTTGCCACCCCGGCACTCGACCTTCCACACGTTGTCGCCGGCACCCCATTGCATCGAAACTCCCAGTTTGACAATCGCCTTGACCACTTTGGGGTCGTCGGGCGGGAGTTTTGCGGGTGGACCAGCGCATGTCTTGCCAGCGATCCCGATGATGGCCATCCAAGCCAGAAATCTCAGCGGAACGCGCGGGGTCGGCCGGGCCGTTTTCGATGCTTGGTTTATTACCATGCCTCCGTCTTCCTTTTTCAAGTTAGAGATGCTCTCCGACCAGGAACATTGCCGTCGTTGGGAGAGATCGCCACGCAGACTTGTCCCGGTAGGTTGATATTTCCGGTCCCTGCGATCCTATTCTACCGCAGCTTCGGGGGATGGAACCGAAGACGCGGCCCTCCGAGACCGCCAAGGCCCAGGCGGTTCACCTCGCCACGCACTCGACCTAATGGGCCTCAGCCACGATGGGCACGTCGAGCTTGACCGCCAGGTGCCGAAACACAACCTCGAGGACCGGGGCCGCCCGAGTATGATTCCTGCCCTAAAACTCGATCTCGCCGATCCGCACCGTCTCCTGGGCTTCCTTCAGGCGAAGCGTGAGCGACTTCCGCTGCTCGTTGGGACGACCGTAGTTGGTGAAGACGTCCACCTGCACGGTCACGGGTCCCAACAGCCGCGTAGCCTGGCTGCCGAAGTAGTTGGCGTCGATCTTGTACATGCCGTGGGCCGCCCGGCGGACCATGTATTCCTCCGGGCCGTAACCCTGGGTGAAGTCGCAACTCACCAGCCCGCCGATCGTCGTCCGGTTGTGACCGTAAAAGGCCTTTTCGCCGGAGGGCTCGGTGACCCAGAGGTCGATGTCGGTGTTGTCGGCACTCCAGGTCATCACAATGCGAACGTCGACGTCCAGCAGCTTGATGAGCCGCGGGTCGAGAGGAATGACCGAGACGCCGGCCGCCTTGGCCCGTGGGATGATGCGGTTGACCTCCTCCAGGGCGATGACCTCGATCTCCGGGAAGCGGTCGTCCCAGCGGCGCATTACGACCTGGGCCAAGAGGTCGATAGCCCGGTCGTAGTCGGCCCAGACCAGGACCGCAGTGTCGGTGACTAAGGCCTGCTGGCCATTGAAGAGCGTGACTTTCGGTTGCATTACGTACTTGGCCTGCTCGGCCCGGCGGGCCAGCGCCAGGGCCAGGTCACGGTACGACTGCGGCTCCTCGGGCCGCATCTCCAGCACCTGCTCGAAGGTCTGTACGGCCAAGTCGAGCTGCCCGATTTGCAACAGGCGGTATGCCAGCACCCGCAGCAAGGCCGCATCCTCTAGTTCCAGTTCGGCGATGTTGCTGAGCACTTGCAGGGCCAACTCGGCGTCACCCGCCTCCTGAAAGAAATCGGCGCAGTCGAGGAAGAAGCCGGGCGAGGTGCCGTACTGCGAGCGGTTCTTCATGTAGACGGCCATTTGTTCCTTCTTGCCCTTGGTCGCTTTGAGTTCTTTGAGATAGGGCAGGTTCGACTCCCAAGGCTTGATGACGATGCCCGGTTGACGGGCAGCCGATTGGCCGGATTGCTCTTTCGCGTCCTTCGCGCGTCCGACGTCAAGGTAACCCCGTATATCGAGGTGGTCCCCTTGCAACGATTCAGTTTGCCGCAGAGCGTGACCATCTGCCGCGGGCATCGGCGGGGCGGTTGCAGGTGCCGGAGGGGGCGCAGATAGACCTCCCACATCTGGCCGTGCATCCGCGCGGGGCGCTCGCGAGCCCGGTGCCGCCCTACCGCCAGCCGCTCGCCCTCCTCCCTCTCGCAGTGGCATGTCCTCCGCGGCAGCCCCCTCCTGCGGCTCCTTGTACTTGAAATCCTTGGCGTACTTGAACTCGGCGTTCCACCACTTTACCCGCTCGTCCCACATGCGGACGACCTCGACCAGCTTGTCGGCCTTCTCCTTCTGCTTCTGGTGTTCCAGGGTGTCGATTCGCCGTGCATACTCCTCGCGCATGGCGGGGAGCGACTTGGGCGGGGCGATCTCGTATTGCACGTACTGCTCCAGCGAGTCGAGCACCAAGAGCGACGTGTAGGGCGTGACCAGCCCGAACTGCTTGCCCAGTGCCGCGATCTCCTTCTCGTTGGCCTTCTGGTGGACCATCAGGTGGGTCAGCTTCTTCTGTGCCCAGAGGCGGCGCAAGAGCGAGCCCTCGACGGTATCCGAACGCGAGACCTTGAAAGTCCGCTTGTCCGGCTCGCTGCCTTGGATGCCGTAGTTGACGGTGACCGTGGCCGTCTCTTTCGTCAGCTTGCCCACCAGCGTGAACCGGCCGGCCAGGGGCTGGGACTGTTGCGGGTAGAGATCCTTCAGCTCCCCGCCCTCGATGGCCGCCGACAGGGACGACCAAGCCCGGTGGCCGATGCCGGCCAGCACTTCGGCATCCTTCCAGTTGGCCAGGTTGAAGTAGCGCCCGCCGTTGGTCATCGCCAGGCTGTGGAGCAACGCATGGTTGGCCGTGGCAGTGTCCGAGAAGACGTAGAGTGGGGCATCGAGCCGGGCAGGCTCCTCCCGCCCGAAGTTGGAGTTCCCATCGGTGAAGAGCAGGCAGAGGTCCGGCTTCTCCGCTCCGGCAATCGGTCCGATCGCGCCGAGCTGCGTGCCGCCGTCGTAGTCGATCTTCTCCAGCGCGGCGGCAATCGCCGCTGGGCCGCCGGACTTGAAGTCGATCGACTGCGGCTTCGACGCCACATTGCGGAGCAGAACCAGATCGACGTGAATGTCCGGTATGGCGTTGTGCGGCATGACCTTGTCTTTGCGGATTTTCCAGCGCTCGAAGTACGCCCTCGCCAGGGCGATCTCCCGCCGGTGGTCGCTCGCGCCGCGCGAACCCGAGGCGTCCCAAAAAATCACCACGCGGCGCGGCGGGTGGAGAACATCGTGGAGTTCGTCGCGAAGAGCATGCGGCGGCTGAGTCGGCGTATCCTGGATCGCAAAATAGATCTGCCCGTCGTCCGCCTTCTCGACGAGCACCTGCGGCCCCTCCACCTTGGGCAGGGCGATCACCAGGTCTTCCACCGGCATCCAGTCCCGCTGCTTCGTCTCGGCGATGTAGCTCTCGTGCCACTTCTGGAAGGTGAAGTTGGCCAGTTCGCCCTTGGTCACCTGGGGCGGCGCCGTCGGTTTGACCACCTCCACGCGGACCGAGAACTCGCGGACCTTGTCCTTGAACTTCAGCGGCAGGTGGTAGGCCGGGGCCTCCTTACCGCCGAGCAGCTCGGAGACGTAGCTGACCCGCACGGTGCGGCTGCCGCGGGCCGGGATGGGAAACACCCGTGTATGGAAGTTGCTGCCCTTGGTCCACTGCACCAGCCCTGGATCAATTCCATGGCGGACGACCTCCTCGAAGATCCTGCGGGCCTCGTGCTTCTCGACGGCCACGCCATCGACCATGGCGCCATTGACGTCCAGGGCATAGCCGCTGACCGTGGCCCCTTCCGGCAGCGGGAAGTAGAGGTCGCCTTCCATGGGCCGGGCTGAGGGGTTGACGAAGGTCATGGTGGTCGTCGTCTCGGCCACGGAGCCAAGAATCCGCACCTCGGTTTGCAGTTTGGCCAGCCCCAGGGGCACCGACCGGCCGTCCTGCTGGACCATCAGGGCGGGCGGGATCGTCTGGGCCGAGAGCGTCGAGGCCGAGGCCAAGAGCAAGAGCAAGAATATCGTGTAGTGCGGTTTCATGGAACAGGTCCTTTTCTCCTAGAAAGCGTTGATGGTTCTTCCCTTGTGTCTACGGCCGAGAACTCGGGTCCAACGGGAACCTCGCGCCGAGCGGAATCGGCTAGCATTATCATAGTGTCCACAAGGGGGACGTGCGACACCCTCCCGGAACAGCCCAAAGCCCGCCATTCGCCGGCCAAGGTATGGCCGCCATCCCTTAGACGATTGAACCGAACCGTTGGTTCCCTCGCGGCTTGACATACGAAAGGGCACTGGGCATCTCCTCGATCCGCTGGGCGGGGAAAGCTGAACAGGCTGAACTGCCATTGTCCTGACAGTCAACGCTGGACTACAATCTGCCGCCCCAAAGTAAGTGGTACCCTCGGTCGGAGTCTCCTCGATGGCCAAGCATCCGATTTTCGTCGCGGCAGCCATACTGCTCGGTGTAATCGCCGGATGCCAGAGTCCGTTCGCAACCAGGCAGCCCACGGGCCTTGCACCCAATCCGGTGCCACCGGAATCCTCGTTTAACCCTTTAGCGAAGATCGAGAAGTCGATGGTCTTCGCCCCAAGCCGTTATCCCGCCGGGGACTGGCAGCCCGCAGGGCTCGCCTTCGAGGATGCTTGGTTTACGGCGAAGGATGGAACGCGGCTGCACGGCTGGTACGTGCCCCACCCACAACCGAGGGCGATCGTACTTTTCTGCCACGGCAACGGTGGCAACGTGGCCCTGTGGGCTGAGGTCATGCGGATTCTGCACGATCGCATGGGTGTGACGGCGATGGGGTTCGACTATCGCGGCTACGGCCGTAGCGAAGGGACGCCAAGCGAAGCTGGCGTGCTGGCTGATGGACGGGCAGCCCGAACATGGCTGGCCCAGCGGACGGGCATCGCAGAAAACCAGATCGTGCTCATGGGCCGCTCACTGGGCGGCGCTGTTGCCGTCGATCTGGCGGCTGATGGTGCCCGCGGCCTGGTTCTGGAAAGCACCTTCACTTCGATGCCCGAAATGGGACATGCGACGATGCCTTGGCTGCCGGTGCGGATGTTGATGCAGACGCAGTTTAATTCGCTGGCCAAGATCGGCAACTACCACGGCCCGCTCTTGCAGAGCCACGGCACGGCCGACCGGCTCATCCCGTACACTATGGGCCGACAACTCTTTGCGGCGGCCAACGAGCCGAAGCAGTTCATTGCGATCTCCGGTGGCGATCACAACGATCCCCAGACCGACGCCTATTACTCGGCTCTCTTCGAGTTTCTGGGTAGGCTGTGAACCGAAACGATTGTTTCCCTACTTCGCCGCAGCGACAGTTATCGGTGTTGGGGCAGTTGTAGCTTGGTAGTCGGGATTGTAGTATTCGTAGGCCCTGGCGGGCGGAACGGTGATCTTGACTGGCATGGTCGCACGGAGGTGATAGCTCAGTTCAAGCGGCTCGGAAGGACCGAGCATACGGAGGTAGACGATCGCACTGCGCTGCGTTACCTGGTACTTGGCGATCTTGCCGGACGAGCGAAGCGTTTCAAGATCCTCTACATCCACGGCAAAGCCGGCCGGAATCGGCAGGTCGAGGATCACCATCGGGGCGGCGACGGTCGTCCTATTCGTCACCATGGCTGTTGCTTTTACCCGATCGTCGACCACGAGCGTGGTCTTATCATAGACGAGCTGGATCGAAAGCGGCTCAGCACCGCGAGAACGATCGGCACCGGGCACGTGGTAGGCCAGGGTGGCCTGGTAGCCGGTGGCGGTTCCCGTGCGGTCGGTGATCGCGAGCTGGTGGTTGCCGCGTGTGAATTGGGCGGACAGATCCACCTGCTGCATCACCTCGCCTTGGTCGGCTGGGATGACGAGCGTCTGCACCGTCTTTCCGTCTACCGCGATGTCGATCTGCCGCGGACGAGCCTCACCCAAGGGCCGATCCGTCCCGGCAAGGAGGGCTTTCAGGGCCAGGACGGTCGCCTGGGTCGAGTGCCAGGTGCCATGCACATCCTTCTGCTCGACGAGCCATGCCAGGGAGGCCCGAATTGTGGCCGGATTGGCGCGGCCCTCGATCATTGCCAGGGTGGCCAGGGCCGTGGTCTCGATATTGCCGCTGAGCCCGGCTCCATAGAACGTCGTCCGGTTATCTACCCCTGTGTCCCACCATGCTAGCTTGCCGTCCGCCGAGTGACGGCTGATCGCTTCCAGCCGCTCCAGGTAAGGCTGGGCGTGATGGTCGCCAGGCCGGATCGCCAACAGGGCGTTGACCACCTGGGCCAACACATAGGGTTCGTCGATCGCGGCTGGATCGTGGCGCAGAAGGTAATCAAAAGCTGCCTGCGCACTGGTGGTCTTGGCAGCTTCGCCCGCGAAGACCGACCAGGCGATGTAGGCCGTGGTACTGAGCCGCTTAAGGTTCTCTCGGTGCCCCGTGGGATCCTCGTGCAAACGGTGACCTTCGGGCACCCAGGATCCGTCGTCGGCTTGCTGGCTCAGAAGCCACGTTCGCGTTCGCTCGATTAGTTTCGGGTCAACATCGTGGACTCGGGCCATGTCGCTGAACTCCATGAGCCCGTAGGCCGTCAGGGTGCGATTGGCAGGTGGGCTACCGAACCAATCGAAGCCACCACCGGCGATCTCAAAGCTCAACAGCCTCTGATAGCCCAGGTGGATGTACTGCTGGGCCGTGGCCTCGACCTGGGGCACGCTCTTCTTCGTGCGGCGGAGGTAGTCCAGTGCCAGCACGTTCGGATAGGTCGTCGAGGATGTTTGCTCGAAGCAGCCGTACGGCCGCTGGAAGATCGCCTCCAGTCCATCGACGAGCTGACTAAAGGTTGACGGGTAGAGCTTGAGGTTGGCCTTCACGCTCCCCTCGATCGCATCGGCCGGCACGGACCAGGCGATTTGGGCCGGCTGCTGGAGCGTTCCACTGGCAGAGTTTTCCACGCGGCGGCCATCGGGCACGACCTCGATGGTCCGCTTGATCGCATCGGCCACGCCGCCGCCCGAGGCGCGGACAGTCAGTTCATGTCTCCCCACCTGCCTGACCCGCAGGCGGTAGCTCACGGATCGTACTTCCCCGGCCGCCAGATCCAGCTTCTGCGTCGGCGGGTCGAGCCGCTCGAACCACATCGCCTCGTCCAAGCGAAGCTCGACGGAAAGCGGTTTGTCGAGGTAGTTGTAGACCACGGCCGGCACGGCGACTTCATCGCCGCGGGTCAAGCTGACCGGCAGGTTCAGGTCGACGAAGAAGGGCTGGAAAACGCGGATCAGCGATTCCGTGCCGCCGAGCTGCCCCTCGGCCGAGATGGCACTGGCCGACAGCCGCCAGGTGGTGATCGAATCGGCCAAGTCGATGGAGAGGCTGGCCCGGCCGTTGTCGTCGGTGATAAGTTCCGGCCGCCAGAGGAGCGTTTCGGGGAACCATTCCCGAACGCGGGCCTGCGGCCCGGAGACATGCGAATCCTTGGGCGTACCCTTAATCCCGGCCACGTCGGCGGCCTCCAGGGCCATGCCGAGTTGATGGAGATCGTTCATGGCGCTGGCTCGGCGGCCTGCCTCTCTTGCCGATTGGACCGCAGGCATCAGCAGTCCGATGAGTATGCCGACAATTACGACAACTACCAACACCTCAACAAGGCTGCCTATAAATGTCCGAAGCATCATTACCAATGCTGCGAATCCGGCGAAAATTCCCAGCCCCATCCAGATCGTTGTAAACTGTTCAAGCCGCTCCTTGCGAACCAGTTCAATCTCGTGCAACTTCCTGGGATACGTTGACTCGCGGAGAGAATAGACTGATTTTTGGCCCTTGAGCATGGGGATAAATTTCTCCATGCCAGGCATGTTCTCCGCGAGCTGCTCCCAGTCTGGTCGATCCAGCACGCGGAGAAGCCGCTCGTCGCCATCGGCAAATTTCCGAATGGTTTGCTTCAGAATCGCGTCTCGGTCGTTGTGGCCCGTCCCGGCATTGGCGAAGAGGGCCTTCTCGAACCGATCCCGCTCACCCGCCGGCAACATGACCTCCATATCCGGCGACCAGGGATAGATCGCGTAGACCGGCTTGAGGATTTCCTGCTCCAGCGACGAAAAGATCGGTTGCATGCCCGATGCAGGGCCGAGGACCGAGTAGACCGCCTCGTCAACGGCTGCCAGACTGACCGCGCCCGGAACCGGCTTGCCTTGGGCGTCGGTGACCTCAAGCGTCAGCTTCGCCTTTTGGCCTGGCCGGTACTCCGGTCGATCGAGCCGTGCACCTATCTTCAGGGCACCCGCCTGCCGGACGTAGATCACGCGGGTCTGCATCACCGGCAGGCCCGCGCTGCCGAACCGGTAGGCACAGAGCTGCAATGTGCCGGAGACCTGCGGAGCGAGGTCGATCTGGTACTCGCCACGGCCGTTGGCCATGGGGACCGTGTCGGTGAGTATCGTCTGGCCGTCTTTGATCACGTCGAGGAAGAGCGGTTCCTTACCGCCGCCCACGGCCAGGACGTGGACCGTCTGCCCGCCATCGTAGACCGCCTTGTCGGTGCGAACGAGGAATTGCCCCTCAGTCCGCCGCGGTTCCAGCGACACCTCGCGCCGGCCACTTTGACCTGCCGCGTCCGTCGCGCGTACCACCCAGGAGACGTTCTCCGTGCCCGGCGTGAACTCCATCGACGCAGCGCCCATTACGTTGGTCGCGATTTCCTGGCTGAAGCCGGAAACTAGGATTCGGGTCGCGGCCGGCCGGCCATCGGCGTAGGTCGTCAGGAAGTAGACGGTGTTGGAAAGGCTGGGAACCAGCGTGCCCGCCTCGGGAATGACCTCGATGCGAATCGGTTGCTGCGTGACGATCCGCGAGATGTTGGCCGATTGTTTCTGTCCCGCCGAGTCCTCCACTGTCGCCGTGAGCTGAAAACGAGCGTCTCCTCCATCCTGCGGTCGGCCGACGAGCGACTGCGGCAAGACGAAGTCGAAGGCGGCCCTGCCTTCCGCGTCGGTCTTCGCCGTCGTCTCGGCGATCTTGTCCACGAACCTGCCTGTTGCGACATCCACCGCCAGAACCTCAATCCGCGCCACCGAGTCTTTCAGCGGCTTGCCGAAGAAGTACCGGGCTGAGAGTTTACCTCGGACCTTCTGGCCCGGCTGATAATACGGCTCGTCAAGCTCCACGGCGGTCTTGAACTTCGGCAGCACGTACTTCTTGACCTCGACGGTCATCGTGCTCGTCGTGTCGCCCAGCTCGCAACGAAGCTGGTAAGGTCCTTCGACGATCTCATCGGCCAGCGGGCAATCGGTCGAAGCGATGCCAAAACGGCTTGTGACGTCCCGTTTGCGGAAGATCACGTTGCCTTTGGGGTCGGTAATGGAGTAGACGACCTCCTGACCCGCCACGGGCTTAGCTTGCGGCCGCGCCAGGGCCAGGCTCCGCACGTGGATCACCTGGCCCGGCTGATAAACCGGCTTGTCGCTGGTGAGCATCAACTGCCAGGAACGGCGGAGCGTGACCGTCTGCTCGATCGACTCGGTGTGTCCTGTCGGCCGAGCCGTCACGCGGAGCTTGTAGCGGCCGGGGTTCCAGTTGGGCATCTGCATCTGGACTGTGCCGCTGCCGAACCGATCTGTCGTGAAATGGGCAAGCTGTACTACGGCCTGGTCAGAGCCGATTGGCGACTGGTCGGTGCCGACAAGTTCGATCTCAACCGGGACGTCTGGCCGCGGCGAGGCATTGCGGGGGTCCAAAAACAGCACGCGAAGCGAGGCATCGGCCCCGGTGAGCAGTTCGGACTGCCCCATCACCCGCAAGTCGAACGGCGAGGGGGCCATGTTATAGAAGTAGAGATTCGCCGTGCCGAGCAGGAGCAGCACTGCCGCCGCGACGAGAACTCCCCCGCGAACCCACTTGAATCGTGAGACGCGATGCCGATCGACACGCGCCAGCGCGGCCCGGACCAGGGCCTCGGGGGCCTCGATCGGCGGCAACGACTGCATGACCTCCTGTCGTCGCCGGGCCTCCTCCAGGGCAACACGGCAGATGGGGCACGCCTCGCAGTGGGCGGCCACCTGTTCCGCATCGCGCGGAGAAAGCAGGGCGTCGTGCAAGTAGGCGTCAACGTATTCCAGGACATGGTCGTCAGGATTGATCATGGTAGTCCTCCCCAGTTCTCCGCATGCGGGGTTCCAAATAGCGCCGCATCCCGGCCAAGGCGTGAAACATTTGCGAACGAATCGTGGCCTCGGTGCGTTCCAGGGCCTGGGCGATCTCGGCGTATTCCAGGCCATTCCACAACCGCAACACGAGTACGGTCCGCTGTTTCGGCGGCAAGGTCGCCACGGCCTGGGTCACCAGCGTAACCTTTTCGGAGCTGATGGCAGCCTCGACCGGCGACGGTTCGTGAGCGATGGGCAGATCGAGCCAGTCCGACAAGGGTTCCGGCAAGCCAGGGGCCTTGCGAAAATCCGCACGACACTTGTTGGCGGCGATCCCGAAGAGCCAGGACCGGAACGGCCGTGGATACTCGTACCGGCCGCGGTTCTGCCAGACGGCCAGAAACGCCTCCTGGAACAGTTCCTCGGCACGATGCCAATCGCCCGTCATGCGGCGGATGAAGGTCAATAGCGGGCTGGCGTAGCGGCGCAGCAGCGGGCTCATCGCCTCGCGGTTGCCTCCAGCCACCCGCAGCATCAGATCCTCATCTTTTGTGCGGTCATCGCTCATAGTCAGCAGCCTCCCACAGTCCCTACCTTCTTATTTGCGCGGAAGCGGGAATTCGTTGAAGGAATTTTTGGGGAAACGCCATTTTATGGGATAAGAGGCCCCAAAAGTAGGCGTTACCGGGTTGTCGCTGCTGCCGGCCGGCATGCGCCAGCGAATTGACCGATAGGTCACCGGCTGTTTTCTACCGTAGTTTCGCTGCGGGCTGGGGGGGGGCTTAGCCACGCCGGACGCCTTCGACCATTCGCCGCATTTTCCTGAAGATGGAACTTTACAAGGCCTCTGCGCGTCTCTATATTGAAGTTGGAACAAGAGAAACGCGGTGCGACCTGTGGGAACAGACCGGTCGCTCGCGATCAGGACGCTGCCCGAAATCGTTGGATGTCTGCGTCGGCTTCCGCCGCCGCTTTTCTGCTATTTCACATTCTTGAGAGGAGGCTCTGTCATGAAGTGTGCGCGGTTGATCCCCATTCTGCTGGCGATGCTCGCGTTGACAACATCGCAAACCGCCCGGGCCGCAATTACGGCCCATTTGCCCGGCGGCCGCTTGGAAATGATGGACGACAAGGGTAAGCCCCTGGGCGTCTGTCCGTTGAAACACACGGACGTTGCCGTCGAAATCTCCGGCTTCATCGCCCGAGTAACCGTCCGGCAACAGTTTCACAACCCGTCCAAGGAGAAGATCGAAGCAATCTACGTCTTTCCGCTTTCGCAAGACTCGGCGGTGGACGAGATGCTCATGAAGATCGGCGCCCGGACGATCAAGGGCCAGATCAAGGAGCGCGGCGAGGCCCGCGCCATCTACGAAGCCGCCAAGGCCCGCGGCAACGTCGTCAGCCTGTTGGACCAGGAGCGGCCCAACATCTTCACCCAGGCCGTGGCCAACATCGAGCCGGGGGCGGAGATCGAAATCAGCATCGCCTACAGCGAGACGCTCAAATGGAAAGACGGCGAGTACGAGTTTAGTTTCCCCATGACGGTCGAGCCCCGCTACATGCCGGGCAACGCCGCCGGCCGGCCCACGACCGGCTGGGCGCCGCCGACCGACGAGGTCCCCGACGCCCACCGCATCTCGCCGCCCGTCGCGGCAAAGGGCACGCGGGCCGGCCACGACATCTCGATCACCGTGAAAATCAACGCTGGGCTCCCCATCCGCCGGCTAGACAGCCGTCTGCACGAGGTCGATATTGACTATCCGGTCGCCGACAAGAGCCGCGCCGTAGTGACGCTCAAGGAGCGGAATACCATTCCCAATAAGGATTTCGTGCTCGTCTACCAGACGGCCGGCGACGAGATCGCCGACGCCGTGCTGACCCACACCGACAATCGCGGCAAGTTCTTCACGCTCGTCTTGCAGCCACCCAAGCGGGTACGCTCGCCGCAGATCGTGCCCAAGGAGATCATCTTCGCTATCGACAAGAGCGGTTCGATGATGGGTTTCCCCATCGAGACGGCCAAGAAGGCGATGGTGCTGTGCATCAAAGGGTGCCACGAGAACGACACGTTCAACCTCATCTGCTTCGACGGCGGCACGAGCTTCTGCTTCCCCAAGCCGGTTGCCAATACGCCGGAGAACCGCAACGCGGCCCTGGCGTATCTGGAACGACTTTCGGGCGGCGGCGGCACCGAGATGATGACCGCCGTCAACGCCTGCTTGGCCGGCCAGGACGATCCCGGCCGCGTCCGCGTCGTGTGCTTCATGACTGACGGCTGCGTGGGCAACGACATGGCCATCATCGACGCGGTGAAACGCAACTCGGGCACGGCCCGCGTCTTCGCCTTCGGGATCGGCCGCTCGGTGAACCGCTATCTGCTGGACAACATCGCCCGGGCCGGACGCGGCGAGGTGCATTACATCCTCGACGAGCGCGACACGGCCGGCGCCGCCGAGCGGTTCTACGAGCGCGTACGGACGCCGGTGCTTACCGACGTCAAGCTCGATTTCGGCGGGCTGAACGTCACGGAAGTCTATCCCAAGGAGGTTCCTGATCTGTTCAGCGCTACGCCGATCGTCGTCAAGGGCCAATATAAGTGCGGAGACAAAGGTGTAATCACGCTGCGCGGGCGGACCGGCCAGGGACCGTTCGAGCGGAAGATCGCCGTGCAGTTTCCGGACGAGGAACCCAATAGCGAGGTTCTGGCCCCGCTGTGGGCCAGGGCCAAAGTCGACGACCTGATGAACGGCGACCTCGCCGGCATCCAGCAGGGCAATCCCAACCCCGCCGTCAAAGAGGAAATCCTGGGCATCGGCCTCCGCTATCGACTGCTCACGCAGTTCACCAGCTTCGTTGCCGTCGAGGAGAAGACGATCACCCAAGGCGGTCAGCCAAAGACCGTGTCCGTGCCTGTCGAAATGCCTGAGGGCGTCAGCCATGAAGGGATTTTCGGCGATGTTTCAGGAGGGCAAGCGGCGATGCAGATGGGCGTCAATAGGCCCCATTCTGCTTCCGGTAAGGCCCCCGGTAAGGACCGCGGCACCGGCATGGGCGGCATGGGTGGAATGGGCGGCGGAATGGGTGGCGGAATGGGCATGGGCGGCCCGGCCGAGGCCCCGGCAGCCGGAAAGACGCAGCTTGGCTGGGTGGGCGCCCGTCCGCAGGCGAAGGCCGAGCCGGCCAAGCAAGCTGCCGACGCACCCGCCACGCCGGAGCAGAAGCTCGCGCCGGAATTGCGTGCGGTCGTGGCAAAGCTGGCCGCCGCCGGCAAGAACAACACGTTCACGGTAGGGCGGATTCGCGTCCAGAACGGCCGCGTTTCCGTCCGCGTGCGGTTCACCGCTCTGAATAACGACTTGCTGGCGAAGCTCCGCGGCATGGGCTTCCGCGAAGCGGGCCGCTCGCGAACCATGCTCAATGGTTCGATCGAGGTCAGCCAGTTGGAAGTCTTGTCGCAGCTTGCAGAAGTCACGCAGATTGACCCGCTGCTATAGGCGGCGACGAGAAGCGGCATGGCAAGAAGGGGTCGGAACGGTCTTGTATCAAGGAGGACCGTTCTGATCCCTGCCCGTTTTCCTTTCTAGGCTTGCCAGTCCCTGATACTTTGAATCGGCATGGGCGACAACGCGACAGGGGGGCAGGTAGGGCAATCGAAGGTCTCACCTGGAGTATGCTTTGGTAAAGTCAGGATACTCGACCTGGTGTGCCTCGATTACGTCAGGCACCTGTAGAACGACGGGTTTCTTTTGCGGTGAATTACCACCGGCAACATCGAAAGTCATTTACGGCGTGATTGACCGCAGAACATTCCGTACCGGCTCGCCTGGTACGTAGACTTGCGGCGTCCCGTAGATGCTCCGGCCTGGCACGCCGTAGTAGGTCCGGTAGGGCACCACGACGGGAGATCCGATTACGGCGGGCGAATAGGATGCTACGTAGGGTGAGGCCGGCGCATAATAACTGACGTAGGGTGTCGGGGCATACGTCACTGCGGGAGCATAGTAGCTGACGTAGGATACAGGTGCCGCTTGCGGGGTATAGTAGCTAACATAAGGTGCGGGGGTGTAGTCAGCTCCTGCGGGAGCATAGTAGGTCGAGTAGCTTGGCGCGGAGCCAGGAGACGAGCCGCAGCTGCATTGGGCGAAGGCGGCTGAACCACTTAGAATCAGAGTGACGACCGCCAGGTGGGGGATGAATCGCTGGTACATGGAAAACTCTCCTACGTGAGTGCTGGCTAGAAATAGCCCCTTGGTGACTCGTTTTTTGCAGCCGGTCATCAGTATCCCGGCGGCCGTCACTTTTTCAGCAGTTTCTGCATTCCTTTGCCCAACGCATCACCGATCAGGAAGTAACTTTCCGCATTGCCGAACCAATGGTGACCGTGGCCAGAATTGGGAGAAAGCTCTGCGGGACGGGCAAAGTCGGTGGTCTTCACAAAGATCGCGTTCTTGATCTGCTTGGTTCCCGCCTCCTGTGCTTTTCTGAACTCAAACATGGGGCCGTTCGTTACGGGGCCGCCGTTGCCAAGTTCTCCGACGACGACAGGCAGATCTGGCACCTTGAATTCTTTGCGGATGTCGTGGGCTAGGTTGACCAGATTCTGAGCGTACTCCGGAATCGCCGGCCCGGTACACATGTCGTTCCAACCCTGCTGCCAGACAAATCCCGCAATCTCATATTTTTGGTCGCCGAGTTCTGCCAACGCGGCACGGACCTCCTCGATCATCTTCGTGTAATACGATCCTACCTGGCCGCCGGAACTTGAGGGTCTGAAGTCAACGTACAGGCTTTTGCCGCCCCAGGCTGTTTTGATCAGCAACACCGGTTCGTCCAAGTAGTCGCCCATGACGTGGCCAAATTGAAGTTCAGGGCCGATATGGCTGCTGTCGCCATAGCCGGTGAAGCCCACGGTTAGACCGCCCTTACGTACCTTGCCGTTGACCTTGAACGAAATCTGAACGTCGTCGCGGACCACCCATTCCCCTTTTTCGTTTTTGAGGTGCTTCATCTTGTCCGCACTCTTGGAATACTTCATCGACCACACGAGATTCCCCTTGCCGCCGTTGTAGCTGTGAGGATCGTCCATCGACACCACGCCTTGCCCTTCCATGTTCGACTGTCCGGCGAGGATGAAGACTTTCACGGGGCTTTTCTTGGCGTGGCCGGCCCAGGCTGGCCCGGCAAGGGCCAAGATGGCCGTTACCGAGAAGATTGCAGAATGGATGGCAAATCTGGTCTTGAGTCTCATTGGGAATTCTCGTGGGGTAGGAACTTGCGGCTCGATAACGGTCTTGGGGATCACTCTGGCATCTAGACTGGGATCCTGACGCCGATTGCCAGGTATTGTGCCTGGGCCGACGGCGCGGCAAAGGATAGCAGGATAGCACCGGACAGCAGCAGGGCCTTCTTGAAATTCATCGTAATTCCTCTTTTGGGCGGCCCGTTAAGGCTCGCACGGTTTCTGATAATAATCCCTGGGATTTAATCGTATCGCCACCAGGGAAGAAAGGCAACTTTCAGCGGTTGGATTCTTCATTGTCGGCTGGGTGCTGATGGCGAATGGGTTATGAGCGCGAGTTCCCAGGGTAGCGGACATATCAGGGTGGTGCGCGCTTCGCTCGTCCCACCTACACCTACTATTGACTCTTTCCGCAACAGCCACTATTTCGCGTTACTCCACTTTTCATAAAGCGATTCGACCTGCTCGGCGGGAGTTTCACCATCCCAAGCAGCAACCGCGTAGCTCAGCTTCAGTTTCGCACCGGCCTTTAATACCAGCGGCTCTTTCCAGAGATTGAGCGTCGCCGAAAGATAGGCAAATGGAGGGGTCATTGTGAACAGCTTGTTCGGATGGCGGGGGTTCGTGGGGTGGTCGAAGATCGCTACCGTCACCTGCTTGCCGTCAGCCTTTGCCGTATAGGCGCACCACTTGGCTGCAACGAGCCGTTCACTGCCGCCGACGACCTCGCCGGGCTGTTCCGCCGAGTTGAAGAACCGTCCGCCGCTATCCATCGACTTCAAGAATCGCATCCCAAGGCCGTAGTAGTGATGTCCGTCGAGTTTCACCGCAGCGACGCCTTCGGCGGTGGAAAGTTCCGTGTTCCACACGACCAACGTAACGGGCAAGGGCATCTCCGCCACGACCCCCACTTCGCGCCTTTCGACGAGAAGCTTCTTGCCATGCGTATCGCTCCAGTCGAGAGTCTGGATAAGCTTGGTGCAGGAAGCGTCAAGGAACGAAACCGTCATGTTAAGAGACGAACGAGGCTTTTCGGTTCCGGCGCCCGCCTCCTCGCCCCAAAAATCAACACCATCCACCCCGAGGGCGAACATCAGCCCATGATGATGCTTGTGGTCGGCCGGCGAATCGCGGAGAACCTGCACGCCGCCAGGCGTACTCAGTTCCCGGACATAGGGCTTCATGGGCGAGGCTGTTGTGCGATATTCCAAAACCGTGCGGGTGCCGTCACGGATCGTGAAACTGCCCTGAAACTGCGCCTGGATGATTGGCCATTGCTTCAAAAACGCCTCGGCCATGAGGGAGTGGCCAAAGCCATTGGGATGGATCGGATCCCCGCCGTGGGCCTCCTTAACCTTGGGGAGCATCGCCCCGCGCAGGTCAACCACCCAAACATCCTTGCGGCCATTGAGCGTCAGCAGCCACTTGGCGTAGCGGGCCATGACATAATCATAGTACGGATACGGCGTTCTATAGCCGAACTTGTTAGGGTTCTTCGCTGCTTCCGCTTCCGCCTCGACATCCGCCTTGGCCACGATCGCTTCCTTAACCGCCTCGTCGCTCCCTGCAGGAAACGGGCCTGAGAAGGCATAGGGCGGCGCCGTGAGCAGAATCACGCGGGCACCGGAGGCATGTACCTTCTTGATGAATGTCTCAACACCTGCCTGATAGGCCGCGAACCGCTTTTCGCTGAACGGATGATAGATTCCGCAATTGATGCCATAACAGGCAACAACCCAGTCGGGTTTGTTTTGCTTCAGCTCCTCGTCAAGCCGCACAAGCACGCAGGGCCGCCGCCCCGGGTGGTAGGCCTCGCTGAGATCCGAGACCGTTTCGCTGTTGCGTCCGTGATTCACCACCCGCCATGAGTTCAGCGGGATCTGCTTTGCCAGTTCGGCCTCGATGATCCGCACGTAACCACCAGCCCTGGTGATGCTGTCGCCCAGGAAAAGGATCGTTTTGGGAGCGGCTTTCTCCACTTTCGGCTCTTCAGCTCCCGCCGATCCAAGCCATCCGAAACCGATCAAAAGGATCCCGCCAATAATGCCCAGTCTTGCTCGCATGCTTAATTCTCCTACTTGTGGGGTTTGTATTTGAACCTAGTTTACAGTGATCGTTTCACGATTGCAAACCCCGACACAAACCCCGCACCACTTGCGGGATCGCGTCCGTCTGCCTATGCTGGCAGAAACGGTAATAGTGACACATTCCCACGGAGATCCACAAATGATGAAAATTTCTGAGACCTTGTTGCTCGTCCTCTTGACTGCCTCTACTGCGCTGGCGGCTGAAGAGCCAAAGAAGAATCCGGCGAATGGCCCCCAGGGTTTCACCTGGAAATCCCCGCTTCCGGACGATTGCCCTTTTCAGAAATCGACTAGCCTGACAGGAATATCCTTTACCGGTCGCCATAGCAACTATCACTGCGGCGACACCTGGTATCCCTGCTGGGCCAGCAATGGCAACCTTTATTCGCCTTGGACCGATGGCGAGACGGATGGAGTTGGCTGCTCTTCAGGCGACGGAGCAGGCGCCAGAACCGCCCACGCCGTGATGGTCGGTGACGACCCGCTGAAACTTACGATCCACAACACCGCGCCGCCCAAGCAGGCAACTGCTTTGCCTTATAAAGGGCGTTACCCGGCAGGCTCGCTGGTCCACAACGGCATCTGGTATTACGGCACCTATTGCCTGGGGCCTGACGGGTCGTATGTGCATAACGGGGTTACCTGGAACTGGCCCAATCTCGGGCCAATGCCGGGTTTCCAGATCTCCCGCGATTACGGCAAGACGTGGGAGCCGTCTCCCCTCACACCCGCAAAGCCGTTGTTTCCCGAGCCGCGCAAGTTTCTCGGTCCGGTGAAGATGGGAGCGCCGCATTTCGTCGATTTCGGCAAGAATATGATGCATTCACCCGACGGCAAGGCGTATCTGCTGGGGATGGGCGCGGAAGAGAACGATCCCAAGCCGCGGCCCTGTCTCAAGCCCGGTAAGCCGGGGCAGTTATTCCAGGTGGTCGAGGGTTGCACCAGCGACTTCGCCCATGCTAACCTGAGCTGGATCACGGCCGATCAGGCCTATCTGGCCCGCGTTAAACCCTCGCCGGAGACGATCAACGACCTCAAGGCTTATGAGTTCTTCGCCGGTCACGACAGTGCGGGCCAGCCGATCTGGACGAATGACTTTGAAAAAATCAAGCCGCTGATCGAATGGAACAACCACATGGGCTGTGTCACCGCCACCTATGTGCCCGGTTTGAAGAAATACTTGATGTGTGTTACCGACGGTTGGCCGACTGCGGCCAAGATGACCTCCTACATTCTCGAGGCCGACGCCGTCACCGGCCCCTGGCGGATGGTGTCCTATATGAAGGACTTCGGAGAGCAAGGCTACTTCCTCAATTTCCCGAGCAAGTTCATCGGCCCCGACGGGCGGTCCCTCTGGCTCTGTTATTCCGCGAATTTCAGCCCCGGCTGGAACGGAGTGAAGTTGGGCGTCAATCCTCCGGGCGGGCGGTACGGTCTATGTTTGCACGAGATCAAACTCCTGACGCCGGAAGATAAGTGAAGAACCCTTATTATGTTGCCCGGCCAATCAGTTCGTTGGCCCATGCCTGGTTCTGCGGCGAAAGCGACGGCTGGAAAGAGCGGGAATAGTCGATCCGTTCGAGATAGGTCCCAGCTTCATGGGTTCTGGCAAACGCAGCCTGAATGATCGAGCGGCACAATTAGGGAATGGGAGGTTTTGGTCGTGTTACCCGTGCTAAAGCACGGGCCGAATACCGCTTTGCGGATAAGGGTCGTAAACGACCCTCACATGATCGACCACCTCCCCGACCACGTTTTTCCTAGCTCCTCCGAATCCAGTAATTCGGTTCGCGACTGCAATGGGCTACAGCAACAACGAGTACCGTGTCGTCGATGATCTCGAAAACCACAGCATAACGAAAAACATGCAGCAAGGCTCGGCGAAATGGCGAGTCGTCCGGTAGGGTTTCCAGCTTAGGAAAGCGTAACGGATCGATGGCGATTGTGGCGAGCCGTGCTGCAAGGTCGTCCAGAAATCGCCGACCAAGCCCATGAGACTCGCGATTGAGATATTTACGAGCCTCCTCAATTTCTTCTTCGGCCTCCGCCAGGATGTGAAGATTCACGGGGACGCCCCATCCGCTTGCCTCTGGAACATCTCGGCCATGACTTCCGTTGCATGCCTTGAGTATGTCTGGCCCGCGCGATAGGCGGCAGAGCGGCGCCGGAGTTCCTTGAAAAACTCATCGCCCTCAAGCGACTCAGCCGGGTTTCGTTCAGTCTCCAGACTATCCTGGAGGGCTGCCACGACCACTTCACGGTCGCTCGGCGGTAAGGCCAATGCGCAGTTCAATATCTCTTCACGAGTGAGCATGATTGGTTCTCCTGATTATCGAAATTCTCGCATTTTCGACGACTCCTGTCAAGATTCGCCGTATGTCGCAAATCCCTCCTTACCCACCTCTTCCTGCCAGCCGAGCGTCTTCATGGCCATTTATGGTCATTCCCGGCGCAGCCGGTATTAGCCCCGTGCTTTAGCACGGGTTTTGGAATGATCGTGATCGACCGCTCCCTCGTCCCGACAGCCGTAGGCGGTCGGGACGCGTGGGGGAACGGGAGGTTTTGGTCGTGTTACCCGTGCTAAAGCACGGGCCGAATACCGCTTCGCGGATAAGGGTCGTAAACGACCCTCACAGGCATTCCTACGTGCAGTTCAGCGCGCTTGGCGATGGTGGCTTTCTCGCCGCAATCGTTGGGAGACATGAACTGGGATCGATTCCAAAAGCTACTGAATCGCTACAGCCTTCCGTCGCCGCGGATCGTCCACTCCTACGTCAAGTAGCGAAACCATGACCTGACGAGCCGGATGCTCTAATGTGTGCTTGTACGGATCCGTGGGATCAGGGCGGGCAACCGCCCAGGGCCACTTGGCCCCCCCACTCCGCATAGGACTTCGGAACTCTCCGCTGCTGTTTGCCGGGCGGCTGAGCGCAGCGAACAAGACGTCCTCACTCAGCGCGGCACGTGTTTACATCTCAGAGTGAGGGCATCGTGTGGCCCGTCCCCGAATCTTCCCCGTCAATTAAGCAAGGTGACGCCAGAATTCCCCGCCCTAGAATATGCGCTTCCATCTCTTGAAAGCTTGAACGTCGTCGAATGTTAGCGCGAACCACTCGCCCTCCTTTCGCTTTTCAGCGAATCGCCGATGCCAATATGTCTCGATGCCCGCTGGGTCGTCGGTCTTGATAAAATGGATGGGCTGGAGTTTGTCTGGCAGCTCAAGTCGGATTTCTCCTTCTCGACGGATGGGGTTGAGCGTCCGTCCGATCTTGAATTCTGCGCGATTGCCATGTTTGATCAGATAGACGTACCCAATGCCTTGAACTGACGGTGTCGCCAGTCGTTCGCGTGGCGACGGCTTTGCTGCTTCGGCTGCTTCACAGAGCGGAATCACATCGTCAAAGCCACTGTGCTCGCGGCAGTACTGCAACACCTTACCAGCGCGTTGGCGTTTATTACCGAGACTGTACAGTCCGCGAAAACTCGGGTTCAGTCTCAGATCGCTTTCGATCGGGAATCTACCGAGCTGTCGAATCAGAACGATATGCTTGGTGATCAATGCCTCGTCGGGCAACGCGACGATAAATGAGTTAGGCTGTAGGCCTGCTTCGCGAACGGCGTCGCCCCATCGCACCCAGAACTTCGGATACCAGTCTGACTTGCGCAGGCCGGTCTCCGTGGCAAGACGTTGAGACCCTGGGGCCTTGCCGTTATTGGCGGCCGCGATGCGCCGAATGGAATCCAGGATCTCCGTCTTAGTCATGAGGGTTGTAGTTCCCTAAAAGGATAGTAAAATTGATTCTCAGGGTCGGAGCGGGGGCCACCTGCCCCCCCTCTGCCGATCAGCATTATGCCTCGCCATTGCATGGATGTCAATCCGCCGAAATAGGCCACACTTTTCCTGGACTGATGGCCAGAAGGGTAGCGCGATTCGGTCGAGGCTGCATTGCAAATAGTCAGGATTCCGAAGATTCTGCTGCTCACCCCACCAGCATCACCACCAGCCGTTTTGGCCCGTGGACGCCGAGGATCAAAATCTTCTCGATGTCAGCCGTGCGGCTGGGGCCAGTGATGAGCACGATCTCGCCGCGGGAATCTTTCGCCGCGCAAGTTTTTGAAATCGGCCTCCAAGCGGCGGGCAGATGTCCGGCAAGTTGGTTTAATCGGGCGACGACAATGCGGCCAGTTGCAGAAGAAGACAACCATCAGTATAGCCACCCGTACTGGGAAAACAATCGACCCCGACCGAACGACCCCGACCGAACGACCCCGACCGAACGACCCCGACCGAAAATCGCCTGTCAGGCGGTATTGCCAGGTGTCCTGGAATTCCCTTAGACAGGCGGGACGGCCAAGCAAATACCGGCGGCAACTCACCCTTGGCGGTGTCCCTTCCTGGGCCGAGAGTTTTTCGGCTGGGTGGCGAGCCCGCCACCCCAATGTGACACTTCTATCTTGCCATACCCTATGACATTTTCAATTTTGCTCTGACCCCCGCATGGCCCACGTGCCCCCCCCTTGACTTACCGATATACACTAGCTAGACTCAAAGCTTCAGAAAATCAATTTACCTATTCTTTTTTCTTCCATGAAACTAGAATCGTTCCGACTAAAGAATTTTCGCGCCTTTCGGGACGCCGAAATGCGTGGCATCCCTCGCTTTTGTGTTCTCGTTGGAGCCAACGGCACCGGCAAATCCACGCTCTTCAGCGTGTTTGGCTTCCTCAAGGATGCCCTTACCGAAAATGTTCATGTGGCACTTACCCGCATGGGAGGCAGCCGGGGGTTTGCAGAGGTCCGCAGCCGCAACACCACCGGTCCCATCGAAATCGAAATCAAATTCCGCGAAAGCGATTCTTCTCCTTTGGTCACCTACACGCTCGCCGTCAATGAAGAGGGAGGCGTGCCCTTTGTAGAGCATGAGGTTCTCAAGTATCGTCGCGGCAGCAGCGGCAAGCCCTGGCACTTCCTTGATTTTTCTCGTGGCGAAGGCGAAGCGGTCACCAACGAGCCGGACAAGGTTACTGACGAAGCCCAGCTCAACCGCGAACGACAAACGCTCAAGTCCCCCGATACTCTCGCCGTCAAGGGACTCGCCCAGTTCAAGAAATTCCCGGCTGCCATGGCCCTCGGCGAACTCATCTCCAACTGGCACATCTCCGATTTCCACATTCAACGAGCCAGACCCGAACAGGAGGCCGGTTATGCAGAGCACCTTTCATGCGAAGGCGAGAATCTGGCGCTCGTCACCGAGTTCCTCTACAAACGCCATCGTCCAGTCTTCGACCGCGTGATTGAGAAGCTGAAACAGCGCGTCCCGGGGATCACCCAAGTTGATGCCAAGACAACCGAAGAGGGACGCGTTCTCCTGCGCTTCCAAGACGGCGCTTTTACCGACCCCTTCCTCGCCCGCCACGTTTCGGACGGCACGATTAAGATGTTCGCCTATCTCGTCCTGCTGCACGACCCCAAGCCCCATCCGCTCATCTGCGTCGAGGAACCGGAAAACCAGCTTTACCCCAAACTGCTGGCGGAACTCGCCGAGGAGTTTCGCGATTACGCCCGCCGGGGCGGCCAGGTCTTCGTCTCCACCCATTCGCCGGACTTCCTCAACGCTGCCGAACTCGACGAGGTCTTCTGGCTGGTGAAAAAAGACGGTTACACCGCCATCCAGCGAGCGGCTGACGATCCCCAGGTCGCCGACTACATGCGCGCCGGCGACCAGATGGGCTATCTGTGGAAGCAGGGCTTTTTTGAAGGAGCCGATCCCCAATGAGTGAAGTCGTCTTCTTCCTGGAAGAACTCTCCGCCCGGGCGATGCTGGAGGGTTTTCTACCAAAACTAATTCCGGACACGATCCGTTGCCGTTACATTGTTTTCGAGGGCAAACAGGATCTCGAAAAGCAAATGGTAAAGCGAATGCGCGGCTACCGTGTGCCGCACGCCCGCTTCATCGTGCTGCGCGACAAGGATTCCGAGGACTGCCGACAAGTGAAGAACCGTCTCGTGGAGAAATGCACTGAAGCACGTCATCCTGCCAGCCTGGTGCGCGTGGCCTGCCATGAACTGGAAAGCTGGTATCTGGGCGACCTGGCTGCTGTCGAAGCTGGATTGGGGGTCACCGGTCTTGCCCGGTATCAGCACAAGGCACCCTACGACAAGCCGGACGATTTGGCCGCCCCTGCCCGAAAACTTCAATCCATCGCCCCGGCCTACCAAAAAGTCGGCGGCTCCCGCGCCATCGGCCCTCATCTTGACCCCGCCAACAAACGGTCGCATAGCTTCGGGGTTTTCGTGGCCGGGATTCGGAAACTCGCAGCCCAATGACGAAAAAGCAAAAACTGGAACTCGGTCAAGCGGGGGCCAGGCAGGTGGCCCTGGGTGGTTGCCCGCCCAGATAGTTCCGGGGACAGCACACGCAACTCTTGACAGGAGCGAACGGTTTTGCTAGATCCACGACATGGCTCGATTGGCGCGTGTTGTTATTCCCGGGATGCCGCATCGTATTACCCAGCGTGGAAACCGTCCAGGAGCGGGGACCATTTGTGGCGCAGGCGTCTCGCCTGCGCATGCAGCCGGGACGGCCGCACCACAAACCACAGAGTTGCACTTGAACGGGTTCCTACCCCACCAGCATCACCACCAGCCGTTTTGGCCCATGGACACCGAGGATCAAAATCTTCTCGATATCAGCCGTGCGGCTGGGGCCGGTGATGAGCACGATCTCGCCGCGTGAATCTTTCGCCGCGCAAGTTTTTGAGATCGGCCCCCAGGCGGCGGGCAGATGTTCGGCAAGTTGGTTCACTCGGGCGACGACAATGCAGACGGGTGGCAAGTAGCACATCAGCCGCTCCGTGGCTGTCGAACAATGGACAACGCAGGAGCCGGTGTCGGCTAGCAAGGCATCGGCTGTAATCAGCCCGGCAGGAAGCTGCTCAATCTGTGGCGGTGTCCAGTCGGACGTTACCCAGTCAACACGATCAACCGGAAGGTCAGCCGTGAGTTCTCGCGTCAGTGGGCGGTCCAGACTGCCGAGGCGCGGCCATGTGGCTGTTTCCATGAGCTGGGCAAGCTGCCGGCGGGCGTCGGTCATCGTGGGGCAATGGATGGATTCGCCACTGAGGGATTCCAACTCGGTGCGGAATTGAGAAACGAGCGTCGCCGAATCCGGATTCGTCCGCGGCCACACCTCGGGCACGGGCGGCTCGCGGAGGTCGCCGAAACCGGCCGCCACGGCGTTGGTGAGTCCGCTGCGGATGCGCTGGAGGATAACGTCGCGGCTACTCATGATTTGCCTTTCTGCGCTCTTGTGGGTCAGGCTTTCCAGCCTGACTTTGTCTGGTTTGATGTCAGGCTGGAAAGCCTAACCTACGGCATCGGCTAGTTCTTGCCTTTTTGGGAAGATCGCTCTTGCCACCAATTGCGGAAGGAATGCGAGGGAACCTTGGGCAACTCACGCCCGCGAGTCCAGGCACCGAGCTTGTCCGGGTGCCAGGGCAGATATTTTGCCATCCGTACCCCGATCCGGACCGCCCACATGGCCAGACCGTAGCGACGCGGCCCGCCCATCGCCCAAGCCCAGAGTTTCCATTGCAACCGCTCGAAGGCCGAGTTCATGGGCGATGGCTCGTTCACCGCGCGATGTCGGAGATGGACCAGTTGATGGGGGAGATCAATCTTCACGGGACAGACTTCGCCGCACGCCCCGCAAAGCGATGAAGCGAAGGGCAGCTTGCCCGCCTTCTCCAGGCCGACGAGATGCGGCGTGAGCACCGAGCCGATCGGCCCCGGATAGACCCAGCCATACGACCAGCCGCCCACGCGGCGATAGACGGGGCAGGCATTCAAGCACGCGCCGCAGCGAATACAGAACAACGACTCCCAAGCATGTGGATCTTGCAGAACCTTCGTCCGGCCGTTGTCCAGGAAGATCACATAGAGCTTTTTACCCGGGGCGGGACCGTGAATCAAATGGGTATATGTCGTCAGTTTCTGGCCGGTGCCGCTACGGCCGAGCAAATTCAGGAAGAGCGGCAGGTGATCGATCTTGGGAATGATCTTTTCGATGCCCACCAGCACAACGTGAACCGGCGGCGTGGAGGTCGAGAGGCCGGCATTGCCTTCGTTTTCCACGACGACCACCGTACCCGAGTCGGCCACGGCAAAATTGCATCCGGAGACACCCATGCCAGCAGCCAGATACTCGGCTCGCAAACGTTTTCGAGCGATGGCCGTCAAGGCAGCGTGCTCGGCACTATAGGGTTCGCCCAGTTTTTCGTGGAACAACTGGCCGACTTCATCGGCCGAGAAGTGCATGGCGGGCGTGACGAGGTGGATCGGCCGCTGCTTGGCAAGCTGCACGATATATTCGCCCAGGTCGGTCTCGATCGCCCGGATGCCGGCCTCTTCGAGGACATGGTTCAACTCCATCTCCTCGGTGACCATCGACTTCGCCTTGACCACGCTCTTGACGTTGTGCTCCCGCGCGATTTCCAGCACCAAGCGGTTGGCTTCGGCCGCATCCTGAGCAAAAAGAACCTCGACGCCACGAGCCTTCATGGCGCACTCAAACTGCACGAGCAGCTTATCGAGATTGGCGATCGAATACTTTTTGATCTGGTGGGCCGCCTCGCGCCACTCCTGGAAATAAAGGATCGCCGCAGCCACGGCCGTGTTGCTCTTGCTGGAATACTCGCAAACCTTGGCCAGGTTCTCGAACTGCGGCGAAGGTTCGTAGAGGCCCTGGTTCTCGTCTTTCAAGAATGGGGCACCATTCAGATGGCTGGCAGATTCAAGCATGGGGGGGGAGGAGTTAGGAGTTAGGAGTTAGGAGTTAGGAGTTAGGAGTTAGGAGTTAGGAGTTAGGAGTTGGGAGTTAGAACTAACTCCTAACTCCTGGCTGGATTCCCGCGTCGAGGATTTCGGCTAGGTGCATGATGCGGATGTGCCGCGTGGCGGGGTCGCGTTTCAACATGCCGCCGATGTGCATCAGGCAACTGATGTCGCCGGAAACCACGATGTCGGCCCCGCTGCGGACGATGTTCTCTTTTTTGCTTTGTCCCATGGCAAGCGATGTTCCTGGCATTTTCACGCTGAAGGTGCCGCCAAAGCCGCAGCACTCTTCCATATTCGGCAGTTCGCAGTAAGTCAGGCCGCGCACCGATTGCAGCAACTTCAGCGGATGATCGAAGACACCCAACTCCCGCCGGCCATGGCAACCGATATGCATTGTGACTTTATGCGGAAAGGTAGCCCCCGTGTCCGTTACCCCGAGCATATCGACCAGGAACTCGCTGAACTCGAACACGCGGCGGCTGACTGTGAGCACTTCCTCGCTGGAATCGACGTGTGGAAAGAAAACCCGGCACATGGCCGTGCAGGAACCCGAAGGGCTGATGATCCATCGATAGGGGGCAAACACCTTGCAGAATTGCCGGATCACCGGCCGCGATTCTTCCCAATAGCCCGAGTTGAACGCCGGCTGCCCGCAGCACGTTTGCTCGGCCGGAAAGACCACGGGCACGCCGAGGCGATCCAGGATGCGGACCATTGCTTCGCCAATCCCCGGATAGAACTGATCGATATAGCAGGGGATGAACATCGCCACGGGTTCGCCCTTCTGGTAGGGAGGGTCGTCTTGGCGTGGGGCGGGCTTGTAGTGTAAGGCTGTTATCACGTTTCTTTCACCGGGAGCAAGTCATTGGGAGTAGCGCTGCCAGCGGCACTGAGCAGAACCCTGTTTATACCAACACGAGAGACGATTGTCCAGAATCCACGGCAAGAAGACAAGAGAACTGCAACATGTGCAGGCGAGACGCCCGCACCACAAGTTGTTTTTGGACGAGCACTTAGAACCGGAAGGGCCGGGTTACGGCTTCTTCACCTCCAGTAAGCTCCCCTCGTGGCCGCCGACAAGCACCCGCGAGCCGACGACCAGCGGACCGCTGCCCAAGGGACAGCCGGCGTCGACCTTGCCGAGTTCTTTGCCGTCGGCCGCCGATATCCGCCAGACCATGCCGCTGCGGGCAGATAGAAAAATTTCGTCGCCGGAGAGGCATGGTGCGCCGGCCAGCGGACCATAGCCCAAAACCGACTGCCAGACCACCTGCTGCTGCTCGTCGATGGCGAACAAACGGCCCTGCTCGGTCGGTAAAAGGCCCCTCTCGGTGGCTACGAGGACCAATTTGCCTACGCGCTGCGGCCCCCAGTCGCAACGCGACCCTAAAACCTGCGACTTGCCCGGGGTGAGATTCGGTAATTCAAAACTCAGCAGCTTGCCGGTCGAATCGACGACGAAAACGACCTTGCCCAAGACGGCGATCGGCGAGACTAGGCCGTTTTTCGCTGTGACCGACGCGGCCTCGGTGAGGGTTTTCTCGGCTTCCGTGCTGATCTTGATCGCCATCAACCGTTTATCGCCGTCGCACAACACGGCCAGCTTATCGCCAAAGGCCAGCGGAGTCCGCCAATCCCAACGGTTGACACCCTTGACCACAGGCTCCAAGGGTTTGGCCATCTCGCCGCGTGCTTCCGGATCCAGCAAGAAGACCTGGCCGTTGACACACGGCGTCAGAAGCCCGCCGGCAAAGGTTCCCGGCCCTACCGACATTCCACGCGGACTAAGCAGCCAACGAAATTGTTTGTCTTGCTCTTTCGGATCATAAATCACGATTTGGGTCGTGTCGCCGCCGCTGGTCATGGCGAACATTTCGCCCGGCAGCGGCAGCAGCGCAGCCAGCGGCTTCGCCAATCGGCTCGAATCGATCGTGAGGACGGGATCCCAGGGCTTGCCCAAGGGCTTCAATCCATCCAGCGGGGCACAGAATATACCTCCGCTTTTCGTCACCGCAGTGAGCTTGCCGGTATCGAGCGTCGGCTCGGTCACCAACGGGACGGCGAGCCAGGTCTGCCAAACAGCCTCGTTCTTTTCGAGGTCGAAGGCCGAGACCGTCACTCCGGGCATGCCGGACTTCTGGAGCACCTGGAACATCGTGTTACCGTCGATCACCGGAACTCGCACGAATTTCATGCCCAGATCGCTGATCGACGTCGGCACAATCCGCTGCTCATCAGCATGAACGGCATAGTGTGCCAACTGCCGGTCAGCCACCCAGAAGGTGCGGTCGGCGGAAATTGCGTAATGGATCGTTTTTTCCTTCAGCGCGACCGGCTTGGAAGCAATGACATGGAAAGGCAATTTATTGTTGTCCTCATAACGATCGAGGGCGAACAAGCTGCCTTGCGCCGTGACAACCGCGGCACCGCGCCCCACGGCCACCGGCGTGGTATCGATATAGCCCGCCACTCGGATCGTCTGCACCGGCCTCAGGGGTTCGCCTTCCTTGCCTTTGGAAATTGAAAACACGCGGATCGTGGCTTCGCCGGGCGTATCGTTGATTGGAACGAGGAGGAAGTCGCCCACGATCGCCGGCGGCGCGGCGATCTTTCCGTTCTCGTGTCCCACATGAAAAACCTGCCGGCATTGTCCCCCGTCCAGTCGCTCAATGTCCAACACGATGAGGTTTGAATGCTCGGCCGTGAGGAAAATCAGGCCGTGGGCGGCGTCGACGACGGGCGGCAGCCGGACGGCTTGCGGTAACTGAAAATAGCACGGCGAATTACCCGTCGCAGGGTCGATCAGAAGTAGACGTTGGTCTTTAGTCAGCAGTAACAACCACTTGCCCGCTCGCACCGTCTCGACCTCGATCGGCTGTCCGACGACCAGTCGCCAAAGTAGCTCGCCCGTTGCGCCTTGGATCCGGAGCAGTTCCTGATGCACGGGATCGCACAGCACGACATCGCTAGCGGATGGGCCGGTGATCGATAGCGCAGTAACGGCAGGGAGTTTCGGGTCCAGGGCCACGAAGCGCCGCCACAGGGTTTTGCCCGTGGCTGCATTAAGCCCGAAGGCGGTTCCCTCTTCGACCACGAAGAGCAGTTTTCCCCGACCTTCGGCGAGTAGTTTACCTCTCACGGGCTGAACGGCTAGCGGCATTGCCGCCAGCACGTCCGACGGCCGCTCCTGGCGTACCGGGGCCAGCAACTTCTGAACGAGCTTGACTTCCTTTTGTTGAACTGCCGAGACCTGCTTCATGGCATCGGTCAGTCGGATATCGCGGATGTCGTCAATCCATTCGGGATACGATTTGACGAAATCACGATAGGCCGTGTAAGCCGTCTTGACGTCGCTTGCTTTGACGGCATCACGGATTGCTTCCACGGTCTGATCGAGTTCCTGCCGGCCTGCCACTTCCTGTCTGCCATGCTGGAGGATGCCTTTCATATCATCGAGCATTTTTGTCGGCCGGTTAATTTCGGGGATGTCCGTTTCTAGCATGTTGACGACCGATTGCAGGCGATCGACCGACACCACATCGGGACGGGTCTGCGCCTGTTGGGCCAAACCCTCGCCAATTTTTGCCAACGTGATGCTGAACTTTTGCATGACGTCGGAATCGGTGCGATCCTTGTCCTTGGGCAGGGCCTTGACCTGCGTCTTGGCAACTTCAAAGGCCGCCGTCCAGTCGCCCGCAGCAGTCGCTTTCTTCTCGGCCAGTCGAAGCTCCGCAAGGCTTCTCAGCAAGCGGATATCGCCGGCGCCAGGGTAATGCTTCAGATATTGATCGTAGACGCCGATGGCCTGGCTGAAGTCTTCCGCCATCATCGCCTCCTCGGCTTTTTGGCGAAGTTCCGCCGTACCCGGTGCCGAGAAGGCCCAAAAGGCGGTCAGCACGGCGAGCAAGGCAATTACGGCTACCCCCCAACTCATCAGGACCAGCTTGACCTGCCTGGGGTCTACTGCCTTGATCCGCACGACGTTCGACTTATTTTTATCGCGCCGGAAGAGGTTTTTCAGGAAGCGGCGAAGCTTGAACTTCTTGGGGACTGCCGGATTGAGTTGCATTTCAGCCGTCGGATCGTCAAACCCGGTGGCTTGCAGGGCTTCGCTTTCGATCAGGGCATCCAGCGGCCCTTTCATCGTATCTTCCAGCGATTCCAACTCGCCGCCTATTTTGGCGGCCGCGGAACTTTTTTTACCCTGACTCTCGGCTGGCGAGCTTGCCTGATGACTTGCCGCACTGGAGTCTTGCGGAGGGGAACCTGCCTTGGCAGGCTTCGCCTTACCAGCTTTGCTTACCCTTTCTTCCTCCATTGGGGCGAGATCCAGGTCATCCTCGGGAACTGCCGCCGGTCGTTGCGGTTCGGGCGATTTCTGCTGGAACGCTCGTACGTCGGGCTTTTCAGCCTGACCTGCTCGTACGTCAGGCTTTCCAGCCTGACCTGCGCGTACGTCAGGCTTTTCAGCCTGACCTGTCGGTCGCTGCGGTTCAAGCGGTTCAGGCGATTCCGGCTGAAAAACTTTTGGTTCAGGCGGTTTGGGACCGGAATCAGCCACCTTTTCGGCTACCGCAGCCAGAAGCCGTTCGGCCTGGGAAGCAGTGATATGCTGGCCTTGGACGAGCCACAGAGAGAGGTGGACGGCGTCAGGTGGTGGCGACGACCGTTGCATTTCGCGTCGGGCAGCCTGCAAGACTGCCGCGGAAACGAGATCTTTTTCTTCCAGGAGTCGCAGGAACTGATCGGCGGAAGGCATGACAAGCATTCGACTTCGGAAAAATATATCGAGACAGTGCCACGTGGGGGGGAATCAACCGATCATAGTGCTCTTCCGCGAGTTCGTCAAGGAAAGGGAATTGACAAAGGATGGTTGATCTCGATAAGATGGTATTTTCGTCACCGGATGACCGGGGCGGACGGACAGGTAGCTCAGTTGGTAGAGCACAGGACTGAAAATCCTGGTGTCGGCGGTTCAATCCCGCCCCTGTCCACTACTACCCTAACCCTCTCCCGGAGGGAGAGGGAACCAGAATCTCGGCTTTCCAGATAGCCTCTCACAAAATAAACTTGCTCAAGTCCTCGTCGTGCGTGATATCCTCTAGCCGCTGCTTCACATAGGCGGCGTTGATCTCGACGCGGGAACTGCCCATCTCGGGGGCCTCGAAACTTAGCTCCTCCAAGAGCCGCTCCATGATCGTGTTCAACCGCCGCGCGCCAATGTTCTGCGTTCGCTGGTTCACCTGAAAGGCGTACTCGGCCAAGGAATGGACGGCGTCTTCGGTGAAAATCAGCTCGCAGCCTTCCGTCTCCAGGAGGGCCTTGTACTGTTTGGTCAATGCCCCCCGCGGCTCGGTCAAAATGCGGATGAAATCGTCCCGCGTCAAATCGCTTAGCTCGACGCGAATGGGAAACCGCCCTTGCAGCTCGGGCATCAGGTCGCTGGGCTTGGCGCGATGAAAAGCCCCGGCAGCGATAAAGAGAATGTGATCGCTTTTCACGTAGCCGTAGCGGGTCTGGACCGTGGTACCTTCCACGATTGGCAAGAGGTCTCGCTGCACGCCTTGCCGCGAGACGTCGGCCCCATGCGACGAGTCGCTGGCCACGATCTTGTCGATTTCATCGAGGAAGATGATGCCCAAGTTCTCGGCCAAGTCGATCGCCAGGGCGTTGACCTTCTCGGTATTTATCAGGGCGTCGGACTCCTGCTCGAAGATCACGCGGCGTGCCTCGCGGACCGACATTTCTCGCCGCGAACTGTTCCGCGGCACGATCTTCTCCAACATCCCCTGTAGATCGACGTCCATCTGCTCCATGCCCATGCCGGTGAACATCATGGGCACGGACTTCTGCTCGATGGATAGTTCCACGCGGCGATCGTCCATCGCGCCCGTGGTCAGCATCTCCCGCATCTTCTCGCGAGTGCGCTGAAAACGCTCCGGCGATTCGGGACCGTCGGCGGTCGTGTCAAAGGCCGTCGGACTGGGGGCCAGGAGATCCAGCAGACGCTCTTCAGCGCGCCGCTGGGCCTCCTCGCGGATATTCTCCTTTTCCGTCTGCCGGACCAGACCGATGGCGTTCTCGACCAGTTCTCGAACCATGCTCTCCACGTCGCGGCCGTAGTAGCCCACTTCCGTGTAGCGGCTCGCCTCGACCTTGATGAATGGGGCACCGGTGAGCTTGGCCAGTCGCCGGGCGATCTCCGTCTTGCCGACGCCGGTAGGCCCGATCATCATGATATTCTTGGGTGCAACTTCCTGCCGCATTTCTGCCGGAACCTGCTGCCGCCGCCAGCGGTTGCGAATGGCCACGGCTACGGCCCGCTTGGCCGCGTCTTGGCCCACGATGTGCCGGTCCAGCTCTTTGACAATTTCCCGAGGGGTCAACTCTCGCACGGAAGTTCCTCCACCATGATGTTGGTATTTGTATAGATATCGATCCCTGCGGCGATGACGAGGGCCTCGCGGACAATCTCCGCGGCCGACAGCGAACTATGCTTGAGCAAGGCCCGCGCCGCGGCTACGGCATAGCTGCCTCCCGCTCCGATCCCCAATACGCCGTCGGTCGGCTGGATGACATCGCCGTTGCCGGTCACCAGAAGCGTAAATCGGGAATCGACCACGGCCATCAATGCCTCGAGCCGCCGCAAAGCACGATCGGTCCGCCACTCCTTGGCCAACTCGGTAGCCGCGCGCGGCATATTGGCAGGAAAGTCTTTGAGCTTGGCCTCGAATCGTTCCAGCAGTGCAAAGGCATCGGCGCTGGCCCCGGCGAAACCGGTAATGACTTTCTGCTCATTCAGGCGGCGAATCTTGACGGCATCGGCCTTCATGATTGTATTGCCGACGGTGACCTGTCCATCCCCGCCAATGGCGACAACGCCCTTGTGGCGCACGGTCAGAATTGTTGTGCTGTGGGTTTGCGGCATATTTTCTTTCTTGCAAAGGAAACTTTTCCTGCCAACCAAGCGACTAATATGGCGAAAATTGTCCCCACCCGCCAGGGACCAGGGCCAAAAAACCCATGTCAACCACCCGCAAGGATGGTATTTTAGGGTAAAACCACGTCTGACGCGGATTCTATCGAGCAAAATTCTTTCATACTAATAGTTGCGAAGCGAGCGGCTGGAAATTATTGTAGATAGATTAGGACAGTTTTGCGGACAAGAGGGAACTTCGTGGAAAACGCGAGTAGCGTATCTCGAACCGCATTCTCACACCGATTCACAGCGAGAGGAACTTCAGTATGGCACGTCGTCTAGGAATTATTCTGGTAACAACCGTTGTGGCCTTGCTGGTCATGGCCGATGGCGCCTGGGCATGCCGGTGCATGAACCGGCTGATTAACCGTTGCGGCCATCGCCGCGCGTGTTGCCGCGTCGGTGTGCAGCCGATCTGTTGTCAACCGGTCACGACGCCAGCCTGCTGCCAGCCGGTGGGTGGCGAAATGAAACCGGCCGAAGGTGGCAACAAGGTTATTGTTCCTTCCGGAAACAATCCGGCTGGACCTTCGCAAGCCTCGGATCTCAACGCGCCGCCCTCGGGCAAGACGCCGAACACACCTCCCGAACCGAAACCGGAGGTCAAGCCAGAAGTCAAACCGGAGGTCAAGCCGGAGGTCAAGCCGGAAACCGTACCGGAACCGAAGACTGAACCGAAAACACCACCGAAAGTGGGTCCGGTTGAGGTTCCCGCCGAACCTCGAGTGCCACCTAAGCCAGACATCAACCCGATAGAAGCTGCGAAGCCCGCTGAGCCTGCCAAGATACCGGACAAGCCCGCGGAACCACCGGTTGATCCCGCCAAGGCCGTTGAGCCGCCTAAGGCACCTGAGAAGGCCCCCGAGCCGAAGGCACCCGAAAAGGCACCCGAACCGAAGGCTCCCGAAAAGGCACCCGAACCGAAGGCTCCTGAGAAGACACCGGAGCCGAAGGCACCCGAACCAACCCCCGAGCCTAAGGCTCCCGAGAAGGCACCCGAACCGAAGGCTCCTGAGAAGACACCGGAGCCGAAGGCACCCGAGAAGGCTCCTGAACCAACTCCCGAGCCGAAGGCCCCTGAAAAGGCGCCGGAAGCGAAGGCGCCAGAGAAGGCACCCGAGCCGAAGGCTCCTGATAAGGCGCCGGAAGCGAAGGCTCCCGAGAAGGCCCCGGAAACCAAAGCCCCTGAAGCACCCAAGCCAGTTGAGAAGGACGATCCTTTCGGAGGCAGCGGCAGCAACGACGTCAAGTCCTTGCGGATGTGGGCCGACGCCAACGGCAAGTATCAGATTGAAGCTCGTTTTGTCAGCTTCCAGGACGGCACGGTCCGCTTGCAGAAGGCAAATGGCCGTTACGTTCGCATTGCCTACGATCTCCTCTGCTCGGTGGATCAGGATTTTGTGATCAATCAGGACCAGAGCCTGTTGGCCATGGAGTAAGCGAATGCTACACCGTGGGAATCCACGGCTAGGGATCTTCAGCAGCTTGCAACTACTTCAAAGAGCGGCGATCTTATGGTTTTCGTTGCGGCTGCTTGAAGAACGCTGCCGCCAACTCGCTTTGCGAGATTGCCGGAGCAGACTGCTTCGGCACGTCGAGCATTTTCGGACGGCGAACGGTCGGCTCGGCGGGATTGTCGATGCAGTGCAATGGTGCAGCCTCCAGTTTGACGTCGGCATGTTTGGAAACTCGCCGTCGCGGAACGCGCGGCAGTAGACGTGTGATGCCGTCGAGATAACCGTCGAGGAAGTGATCGGCCAGCCAATCGAATTCGCCCAGCTTCAAAGGTGGATCTTCCTCAGTGCGGTGTGCCCGCTGCACATGCTTGGCATGTTTGATGAGTTCCCGCTTTTTGTCTTTCCAATCGCTATACTGCTCCAGTAATTCGCCATCGCGCGTGAGTAGTTTTAAAAGCCCGACGTGACGATAGCACCACCGCAAGGGCAAGTGCGGCACCAGATCGTTGTCGTTCACAAAGCGGTAGTTGGGCAGACGATAGGCGTCGCGGAAATTGCGGTCGCCGGCGCGAGGCGAACCGTAGCTATAGACTGCGCGGACCGGAAAACCTTCGGCCGCCAACCGATGGGCGACGAGCGTGGCCATGGCCCCGCCGAGGCTGTGGCCTGTGACCCAGATCGGCAACTCGCGGCCCAAGGCAGTCAGCAGGGCGCGTACCGTGGGATAAACGGTGTCGGCCGCATGGGAAAAACCGAGATGGACCAAGCCGGGGAAGGCGGCATGGCGGATGAGGGCCGTCTCGGCATCGGTCAGGGCATTGCCGACCGACTCGGTGCCGCGAAAGGCGACTATCGCCATGTTCCTCTGCGCGGCGACAAAACCATGGAATTCCTCGCACTCAAAGGTGCGGATCGAGTCGCCCAGGGCAAGGATCTCCGGCCAATCGCCCGCTCCACCGTAGGCTGCCAAGCTGCAATGGGCCAGGTAGTATCCAGTCCTCAGACTGAAACCGACTGCTCGGGCGTCACTGTCGATGATGACCACGGCGACTGCTCCTTTGACACACGCGAGAATAACCGGGACTCGCCTAGCCCGGATTATTCATAAACTATAGGGTACATGGATCGCCCCCAGAAAAATGGTGGGTTACGCACGGAATCTAACGAAGGGCAACATTTCATCCTAGTTTAGGCTGGTTCGCGCAACGCACCACTGCGATTGAGCTTCCGTCCTCCAATCCCTCTGATATGAGCAATCCTGGGTAGGACTAGCCCACTCTACTTTTGGCGGATTTCGCCGCTTGGCGGATGGCACGGGAACTCTGCCTGCTACCTAGTGCGGGGCGGAGTTTAGCAGTTTCCTCGTGGTTGACCAAGGCCAACTGATCTTGTCGCCAATGGTAATCTTGACTATTCTCGGCAATCTTGACTATCCTCACTTTTGGAAAGGACGATCGGGAATGTCGGCCACTTTCACGGAAGATCGCAGGACCAACCGATTCACGACCGCCACAACCGGTAGGATGCTGATGCCTCGCCGTGGCAACGCGGACAGATATGCCCGTTGGATTATGGTGTTCCTGGTGGTCGGCGTCGCGGTCCGGCTGATCCGATACCTCTTGCGGTTTCCACTCTGGAACGACGAGGCCCTGCTGGCCATGAACTTCCTCGATCGTGATTTTGTCGGCCTCATGCAGCCGCTGGACTTCCACCAGGTTGCCCCGCTGCTTTTCCTGTGGATTGAGCTAGCGGCCATCAAGCTGCTGGGATTCCACGAGTGGTCGTTACGGCTCTTTCCCCTGCTTTGCAGCATTGCTAGCTTATTCCTTTTTCACCGTATGGCGAGGCTCCTACTTCACGGCACGGCGCTGGTCTTGGCGGTCGCAATTTTCGCCGTTACCTACTCCGGCATCCGTTATGCGTCGGAAGTGAAGCCTTATGGCGTCGATCTGATGGTCTCAACGCTCTTGCTCTTGCTGGCGGTGCGCTGGTGGCGGCAGCCCGACGACACCCGCTGGCTCTGGGCGCTAACGGCCGTCGTACCGCTGGCCCTGGGTTCATCGTACCCGGCGGTTTTCGTGGCCGGCGGCGTGAGTCTGGCCGTGGTGGCCGTATTATTGGGCAACCGATCGCGGCGCGGCTGGTGGGCCTGGGTCGCCTATAACGTGGTCCTGGCCGGCAGTTTTCTCGCCTGGTACCGGATTGCGATCGCAACCCAAGCGGGCGCCGAACTCAACGTGATGCACCAGTTGTGGGACGAAACGTTCCCGCCGCGCGATTCGCTTCTCAGCCTGCTGAAATGGCTGGTGCAGGTTCACGCCGGACCGTTGCTGGCGGTGCCGGTC